>UMFK01038562.1_pt1 | contig 55639 bp, 42 predicted proteins | sample 1964981 | NCBI WGS metagenome assembly UMFK01 (sample SAMEA4836043, study PRJEB28245) | human gut metagenome | biome: gut microbiome; material: fecal sample | place: Denmark | collected 2008
GAATTTTTTCCAGCAATAGCGCGCCGCCATAACAATTGCAGCAAGTAAAACAGCACTGATAATCCATGTAGCCACAGCTGTTTGCTCCTTTCTTTAAAAGGCACTGTAAACTGCGCAGGAACAAAGCCAGCGCAGTTTACGTTTTAACATTATTATATCACAAAGGTTTTAATTAAGCATTTACCGAACGCAGGGATTCTTTAGCTTTCGGCGCCGGGCGGAACATCATGTACAGCATAATGAATGCAACCACGCAGGCGGCAGCAGTCATACCCGTAAAGGCTTCGCCCATGATGAGCACAAGCCCGAACTGATAAATCATAAAGGTCATGGCATAAGCAAATACGTTCTGGAAGATGATGGCAAACCACAACCATTTGCGGCTGCCGAGCTCTTTGTTCATGGTGGTAATTGCTGCCAGGCACGGGCTGTCAAGCAGGTTGAACACCAGGAAGCTGAACGCCGCCATCGGGTTTTGGAACATGCCCATGGTTGCTGCCCACAGGCTTGCATCGTCTTCGGCAAGTTCACCAACGCCAATCAATACGCCGATGGTGCTGACGATTGCTTCTTTGGCAACAAAGCCGGAGATAGAAGCCGCAACAGCCTGCCATTCGCCAAAGCCCAGCGGTGCAAAAATCCAGGCGATTGCCCCGCCCATGGAAGCGATAAAGCTGTCTTCAGGTTCTACCATGCCGTAACCTTCAGCGCCAATGCCGTAAGTGGAAAGATACCACATTACCACGCAGACAAGGAACAGAACGGTTGCAACCTTTTTAATGAAGGCAAAGCAGCGTTCCCAGGTATGCAGCAATACATTTTTAGCAGCCGGAATATGGTACTGCGGCAGTTCCATAACAAACGGTGCAGGGTCGCCTGCAAACATTTCTGTTTTCTTTAAAATCAGGCAGGAAAATACAACGGAGATAATGCCGATGAAGTACATAATCGGCGCCATGTACCAGTCGCCGCCCATAATCGCACCGGCAATCAAAGCAATAACCGGCAGTTTAGCGCCGCAGGGAATGAAGGTTGTCGTCATAATCGTCATACGGCGGTCGGTTTCAGTTTCGATAGTGCGGGTTGCCAGAATACCGGGCACGCCGCAGCCGGAAGAAATAAGGAAAGGAATAAAGCTTTTGCCGGACAGGCCGAATTTATGGAAAATACGGTCCATAATAAACGCGATACGCGCCATATAACCGCAGTCCTCAAGCAGCGCCAGCAGGAAAAACATAATTGCCATCTGCGGTACAAAGCCAATCGGTGCGCCAAGGCCGCCGATAATGCCGTCAACCACCAGCGATACCTGCCATTCGGCAGCACCGGCATTTTCCATAGCTTCCTGTACGGAAGGCATAATCATTTCGCCGAACAGCACGTCATTGGTCCAGTCGGTAACATCCGTGCCGATTGTAGTAACGGCAATGTAATAAACAAAGAACATTACGGCTGCAAAAATAGGCAGAGCCAAAATGCGGTTCGTAACAATCTGGTCAATCTTATCGGAAGTAGTCATGCCTACTTTAACTTTTTTAACGCAATCGGCCATTAAGCCGGTAATATAATCATAGCGGGCGTTGGTAATGATGCTTTCGCAGTCGTCATCAAGCTTTTCCTCAACGCCGGCAATAATTTTTTCAAGCTGCTTTTGAATAACATCCGGCAGATTATATTTAGCCCATACTTCGCGGTCGCGCTCAAACAATTTAACAAGCGTCCATCTTGCACCGGTTTCCGGCAGCGAACTGCCCATAATGTATTTAATTTCTTCCAGCGCTTTTTCCACATCAGCGTTAAAATGCAAGGGTTTGCACTCAACATTTTTGGCTTTGGCCATTTCAACGGCCTTGGCGGCAGCTTCTTTCAGCCCCAGCCCGCTTAAAGCGGAAGTTTCAACAACCGGGCAGCCAAGCTTTTTGCCAAGTGCAGCCGTATCAATTTTGTCGCCGTTTTTACGGACAATATCAATCATATTCAGGGCAATAACAACAGGCACGCCCATTTCAAGCAGCTGGGTTGTTAAATACAGGTTGCGTTCAATGTTGGAACCGTCTACCAGGTTTAAAATAACATCAGGATGTTCATTAATAATATAATTACGGGAGACAACTTCCTCCAAAGTATACGGAGAAAGCGAATAAATACCCGGCAGGTCGGTAACAATTACATCGCTGTAGCCTTTTAGCCTGCCTTCTTTTTTCTCAACAGTAACGCCCGGCCAGTTGCCAACATACTGGTTTGCGCCGGTTAAATTGTTAAACATGGTTGTTTTGCCGCAGTTAGGGTTGCCAACCAATGCAATTTTTACAGCCACTTCAATCCCTCCTCAAATCATTCAACCACAATATTTTCAGCTTCGCCTTTGCGCAGCGAAAGCTCGTAACCCCTTACAGTTACTTCAATAGGGTCACCGAGCGGCGCAACCTTACGCACATAAATTTCTGTGCCCTTGGTAATGCCCATATCCATAATGCGGCGTCTTACAGCGCCTTCTCCCCCAAGCCGGCTTACTTTAACAGTCTGGCCGCACTCAACATTTTTAAGCGTTTTCATGGCATACCTCCGTTAAATCATTATTTTTGAAGCAAGATCTTTGTTTAAAGCAACACGCGCGTCTTTAACATTGACGATTAAATTTCCGGCAAGTTTGGATACGACGGTAATAGCTGCCCCTTCTACAAACCCCATGCTTTCCAAAAAACGTACTGTTTCATTTCTTCCGCGTACGGCTTTAATGGTGTTTACCTCGCCGGTTGCGGCAAAAGTCAACGGCATAATTGGAACCATCCCCTTCTTCTGTATAGCCGGAGCTAACCTTATATTGCTTTTTAAGTTAGTTTATTCTAACTTTCTTTGCAAATTGTAGTTTACTACCGCTAACAAATTTTGTCAATAAGTTTTAGTAAACTTTTTTGTGAATAAACTTTTACAAAACATACTTGACAAAAAAACAAAGCCTTATTACAATTTAGTTAATCTTTTTGCACTGCAACTACAGTACAAGCTGATCAGGCCGTAAAACCGGCCGGGCCTTACGGCAGCAGATTATCCTACATCTGCGGGACAGGAGTAGTTCCGCAGATGTATTTTGTTTTAAGGAGAAATTTAAATGCAGCAAGACCAATCTTTAAATCAAACCCTTGCCCTCAGCACGGTAAAAAAAGGCATTGCCCTTAACGTGTTTCTGGCAGCCTCCAAATTTGCCGCAGGCATTTTGGGCCATTCGGCCGCCCTTGTTTCGGATGCAGTCGATTCGGCGTCTGATATTTTCAGCAACCTTATTGTTATGGCCGGCATAAAAATATCGCACAAAGCCTCCGATATGGAACATCAGTACGGGCACGAACGCATGGAATGTGTTGCCTCCATCATCATGTCGGCGCTTCTGGCACTGGCAGGTGCAGGCATCGGCTTTGCCGGAATACAAAAAATACTGCACTTTTCCGCCGAAGGCGAACTGGCCGCGCCGGACGGCATAACGCTTGCCGTTGCAGCCCTTGCCATTATAAGCAAGGAAGGCATGTACTGGTACACCCGCAGCATAGCAAAAAAAATAAACAGCGGCGCGCTTTTGGCAGACGCCCTGCACCACCGCAACGACGCCTTAACCTCAGTCGGCAGCCTTATCGGCATCAGCGGCGCCATGCTTGGCTACCCCATTTTTGACCCGCTGGCCGCCATTGCCATTTGCCTGATGATTATTAAAGGCGCATACGATGTTTTTACCGACGCCATTGACCGTATGGTAGACCGCAGCTGCGACGAAGAAACTGTTGAAAAAATGCAGGAGCTTATTGCCGCACAAAAAGGCGTAGACCATGTAGACAAACTGCAAACGCGCATTTTTGGCTCGCGCGTATATGTGGATGTTGAAATAAGCGCAGACGACCACTTAACCCTTGTTGAAGCACACTCCATTGCCGAAAACATTCACGAGCAGATAGAAAAACAGTTTCCGGAAGTTAAGCACTGCATGGTGCATATTAACCCCTGCAGCGAAACGCACCATAATTTTTAAACCGCTCATTAAACAAAATAAAAAGCCTGTACGGCGTTCAGCACTGTACAGGCACTTGCAAATAAAACTTTAAAATTGTATAATAAAAGCACGGAGTATTGATGTTTGGTCGCATCGGTCTCCCCTATGTGATTTTAAGTCAGAAGGAAGCCGTGTAACCGTGTTATACGGTTTTTTTCATGCCGCTATTTACGGAACGAAAGAATGAGCACTACGAGCGTTGCAAAAGCAATCATTAAAGAAATACTTTCATACACCGTCATAACGCATCACCCCCACCCATCCAGAGTGGAAAACCGATACATCAAAACTCCGTGCTGTAATATTGTAACAGATTATAAATAAAAAGCAATACCGTTCTTATAGTTTAAAAACGGTATTGCTTTTTATTTATTTTTTATTCACTATCAGCGATACAGAAGGCTGGCTCATATTAAACAAATTTGCCAAAAATAATTGTGATAAACCTTCTTCGTGGTACAGGCGGTAAATTTCTTCATTGCGCCCATCACGGTTTTCAAAAGGGGTTATCTCCACTGTTTTGCCATCAACTTTATAACCGTAATCGCACAAAACTACTATCGTATAGTCGCCATCCGGCTTTTGTGCTTTAATCTCCCAGCAGCGCATACCGTTTTTGCCGCGCGGCATATAGTTAACGTATTCTGCCGTACAGTTACCGGCAATTTGCTTAAATTTTGCTTCGTTAAAAGGTACTTTTGCCATAATTATCATCTTTTTAGGTATAACATAATATTAAAATACAGTAAAAAAATAAGAAAGTTTGCACTGTTCGGCTCTGCAAAAATGCTGCGGTTCCTCCGATTCCGTCCGGGCACAGCACCGGACTCTCTAAAGCAATTACCTTAAATTAAGCCGCCGCAGTTTTTGCATGCCGCCTTACAGTACAAATCTTTCTTAAACTATATAAGCTGTCTTAATTACCTTACATTAAAAATCAAATCTTACACCGGCATTCCACTGCCACGGGGTTTCAATATCGCCGCCGTATGTTTTTTCCACATCAAAATACAGGTGCGAAGTTTCGCTGAGGTTGATGTTGGTGCCAATGCCTACTTCAAACCAGCCGCCGCCAAGGTCCTGGTCATAAACGGCACTGTTTTTGCCGTCTGTCATTTTTACATTGGTATCTCCGTCAAAATCGTACAGGTAGCTTGCTTTTACGTATACATTGCCTGCACCAATATCCTTACCTGCCGCAAAGCCCAAACGCCCTACTACGCTGTCCATTGCGTCCTGCGTTACTCTTACATTACGGCTCGTGGTATAATTTGCACTGCTTAAATGCCCGTAAGTTAACTGTATCTGCGGCTCTACCCAAAAATCATTGCCAGCTTCAATGCGTTTGCCATATTCAGCGCTGAAGGCATAACCGTTGTTTCTGTAATCGCCGGTGCTTTCAATGCCGCTGCGTCCAAATACATCAAATTCGTTATCCAAGCGTGCGTATTTAGCGCTTAAATCAACATATTGTCCGTCGTCAGCAACGTAAGTGCCGTATACGGTAAAGCCGGTGGATTGGTTTTCACCACTGCCGGTTGCAAAACTGCTCTTGCCTTCGGTACGGCTGATGGCGCCGCCGATATACCAGTTGCTGTCGCCTACTTTTTCATCATAGCCTAACTGGTAAGTACTGTACTGGTTTTTAATATCCATATCGCCGTATTTGCTTTCGCCGCGTTTCATGCGTGCCCAAATGCCGGCTTCGCCGTTACTGCTGCGCAGCTCGCCCATACGCTGGTGCATTTCGTCGTTTTCTGCACGCCATGCCATAAAGGCTACGTTGGCAAGTTCGGTAATGCCTTCGTTAGCAATATTGCCATTTTCAATAACAGAACCCGCAACAACATTACCGTTTGCGTCAACCTCAGCAGTAATTTCGCCAAAGATTTTACCTTCCTCGGCAACAACGTTATTTAATTGATTACCATTTGTAATTTCAACAGTATCAGCTAAACCCTGCAAACTGCCTAAAATATTATTTTGGTCAAAATTATCAGTTGCTTCACTTGTGCCGGTAACCTGCAAGCCGGTGCTGTTATTGGTGCCGATGGTAATTTGCGCTTTCTCAAGGTTATGTACTTCGATATTGTTATCTGTACCGCTTAAAGTGCCGATATCCATATTACCATCATTAACGATAGTAGCATTAGTACCATTTAATGTTGTAACAGAGAAATTATTAAAAGCATCTGTATAATCATCAAGTGAAGAAGCATATCTTTCGCTGTTAGATAGTGTTGAACCTTCATTTAAAATAATATTATTTGCTTCAAAAGAAGAACCTGCTCCTGTAGAATTAGTAATTAAAAGCGAAGCACCTTCTTCCAATGTCATATTATCTTGTACTTCAATCTTTTTATCGCCGTTTGTATTATCATAATCCCATGTTTCAAAACGGGCTTCACTGCCAGTAACATTCATATCACCAGTAATGGTAAGGCTCTCGCCGCCAACCTGCAATGAAGCATTATTTAAGTTTACGTTATTTAATTTGGAATTGCCGCTTTCGGCACGGAATTGCAAATTAGCGTTAATATTGGTAGTATCAGCTACATCAAGTTTATCTGTTAACACTGCCATAGTACCATTAACATCCATATTGTCGACATCTACCGCACCATTAATTTCATTCCATCCGTCAGCTGTTACAATCAATTTATCAGCTGTCAGCGACGCATTTTCATTACGGGAAAAATAGCCATAACCGGTAACAGTACCATCAACGGTCATATTACCATTATTACCACCACTATAAAAGTCACCAAAAACATCGCCATTAACTGTTAAATTACCATTACTTTGATTTCTTATATTTACTAAATTTCCTTCACTGCCTATTTTATCAAGTGTTAAAGTTCCGGAATTAGTTACACTTTTTGATACATTAGCATTTGTAACAGTTAATGTGCCGCTATTTGTAAATTTACAAACGTTTAATTCACCTAAAACATTATCAAGTGCATCAGCGCTGGCTTTAATAGTACCATCGTTTTGAAGCGAATCTGCCGTAATTTTATCAGTTATAATAGTGCTGGCAGCATTATTAGTAATATCTCTTGTTATACTAATAGTGTCAGCATCTATTGTGTCTCCGGCATTATGAATATATCCTGTACCAGTTATTTCTTCAGCAGTAATTTTACCACTATTTTGGTTATGAATACCATTATTTCCGCTTGCAGTTAAATTAATAACCTTAGCATTTATTTCTCCAGAGTTACCGAGTTGGTCAACATTTACCGTACTAGTAACCTCAATTTTACCACCAGCTTGATTTCCTATATCTAAAGTAGTACCATCATCCGCTTTGTTAATTGCTCCCACGCTAATAGTACCTGTATTTGTTGTACGTCCTCCCAATACTAAAGTATTTACATTTTCTATTGTTCCCTGATTATCAAGACTTACAGACAACCCACCACCTGTATGTGAATTAACTGTATTAGTTAAAGTAATAGTACCAATATCACTGATTTTACCACTGCTTGTAACATAAGTACCACCATTTACAGTTAAAGAATTAGCCGTACTAATAGTACCCTTAACTTCAAGGGAACGCGGAAAATATTGATTTTTACCACTTACTACCATATCAGTACTGTTTTTATCGCCTGATAAAGTTGCACCACTATTTATAACAACGCCATCTTTATCAGTATAAGCACCGTCAACATAAGTTGTATCTTCAGATACTGTAACCTGCGCCGCACTTACAACGCCATACGGCATTGCCAAAATTAAACCAAGAGTAATACTTTTTGCCAACAGCTTATTGCTTTTCATAAATTAACATCCCTTTCATCATTTTTCAGATTTTTTAATATTTATTTATAAATAACTCGCTTACTGAAATTATACCATACCTTTACCACCCCCGAAAGACATTTTTGAAATTAATAATCCGTACTGTACGTTGTCTTGCGCACTGGTAACTTTTTTTGTAAAGCCAAAACTTTTAATTTAACATATAAAATTTTTTAAAACAAGGTCTTTACAAACAGTGCGGCGTTCCGTTATAATCTTGCTTACGCCGCTTTTGCGTGGCCACGGTAAAGCTGGTAAGTTTAAAATTTGGAGGTTTTTGTGATTCAAAGAAAAAATTTGTCATCTTTCAGCCAAATACAGGGCAGGGTTTTAAAATCTGCCGTGCCGGAAATGGATATTATTCCTAAAACCGTGCGCCACAAAACTTTTACCACTTTGGCAAATAAAACAAAAAGTTTAATTACCGCTGCCCAAAATGGCAATAAACAGGCTTTAGAACAGCTTTGCCTTGCTTTTGAGCCTTTGTTCCGAAGTGAAATGCGCCGCGATATGTTTTACAATGCCCTTGGCTTTGATGAAGGTTTAAGCCTTGCAAGGTTAAAGTTTATTGAACTTGTATTAACCTACAACGGAGCTGATTATGAGCATTTTGCAGGATATGTTAGATGCAGAATACATTTTGCGCTGTACGATGAAGTTAAGAAAGTTTGGGCGGATGAAAATAAAAAAGCGCCCCTGCCCGATTGTGAGGCAGAAGGCGCCGAGTTCAGCGACGATGTTATTGAACGTGAGGAATTAAGTATTTTATTAAAACTGGCGCTTAATAAGTTAACTGCCAAACAGCAAAAAACTATTAACGCTTTATATTTTGAAGGCTTAAGCGGCAAAGAAACAGCCAGATTATTAAACTGCACGCCTGCCATGGTTACCAAACACCATAAACAGGCTCTTAAAAATTTAATATATAAAGTTTCATAATAAAAATAAAAAAGGTTGTACTGTATGGCTTTTGCCAGCCGGTACAACCTTTTTTGTCAGTTTGTTATTTTGCGGCAATTACTTCAATTTCGCAAAGTACGCCTTTGGGTATGCCTTTAACGGCAACGCAGCTGCGTGCAGGTTTGCCGGTAAAGTATTTTGCGTAAACTTCGTTAAAGGCGGCAAAGTCTGCCATATCTGCCAAAAAGCAGGTGGTTTTTACTACGTTTTCGTAGCCAAGGCCTGCTTCTGCCAAAATTGCGCCTACATTTTTGCAGCTTTGTTCTGCCTGTGCGGTAATGCCTTCCGGCACTTCGCCGGTAGCAGGGTCAACAGGAATCTGCCCGGAAGCAAAAAGCATGCCGCCAATTTCAATTGCCTGAGAGTATGGGCCAATAGCGGCCGGAGCTTTTTCGGTAGAAATTACTTTCATTTTAAAACCTCCTGAAAATATTTTTTCTGTTTTAAGTATAACAGCAAAAGAGTTTTTGCTCAACTTTTTGCGGCAAAATAAAACAGCCGCCGTAAAAGCACGGCGGCCAAAGCAGCGCCTGCACCCCAACGGGCACTGCAAGAGGAGTAGAGAATGAGTATCTGAGAATGTTAAATGAATTTTAAAAATCAATATTCCAACCTGCGCAGGCAAGATAAAAACCCGTCTTTCCAAAACGAAAAGACGGGTTCAGATAATTACAATCAAGAGGCCCTGCCACTCTCACATAAACAAAGCCGGTTGGTTAGTAAACATCTCCTTCCTGTCTCCCGCAGGTCAAGCAGTGATGCTTATACAGGCTGGGTGACCGGCTCCGGCTTTTATTGCCGTTACGGCGACGGGATCGCATCGGATTTGCACCGATAAACATTTAAACAGTTACTGTACCTGTACGAAATATTGATTTGTTGCCCTAATTATAACTATTACTAATAGTGTTGTCAAGCCTTTTGGTAAAAATTTACCATTTTTATTTTTGCGTTATAATATCCTAATTGATATTATTTATCTTTAAAGTACCACGTCAGCCCCATTGGCACGGTGATATTTAAAATAAGCATTCTAACCAGCTGATAGGTTAAAATTATCGAAACGTTTTCGCCCATGCTCATGCCTGCAAGGCACATTTCGGCAATGCCGCCGGGGGCCATTGCCAAAAAGGCGGTTATAAGCGAAAAACCGTAAATGCCGGAAAGATAGTAGGCCATGGCAACGCTGACAGCAATAATTATTAAGATGCCTGTTATTATAAACGGCATAAGGCGGGCGGTTTCTTTTATGCGCGCAGGGTCAAGCAGCATGCCCATATACAGGCCGATGCTTATTTGCGCAACCGTCATGAGAGGGTCGGGCACGGGCTGAAAGGTGCCAAAAAAGTATGAGCAGGCAGACGCGGCGAGCGTAGGCCCCAACAGGCGCGGCGTTGGTATATGCAGCTTTTGCAGAACAACAGCGCCAATTGCTGCGATAGGCACCATCCACAGCCAGGTGTAGCCGCCTGTTTGTGCTGCCGGAAGTGCGGCATCTTTTATTTCCGCACCAAGGCCGTGCACAACCAGAAACGGTACGATGATAATGGCGCTCATAAGGCGCAGGGTTTGCATTACCATTACCACGCTGAAATCTACGCGCTTGTCGGTTTCGCTCATAAGCATCATTTGCGTAAGCCCGCCGGGCATACAGCCCATTACGCAGCTTTGCAGATTGGCGTAGCTGTGGCGTGATGTCCACCACGCTATGATAACCGAAGCACCTACGGCGGCGCCGGTTGCTTCAAGCACACCAAGCGACTGCATGGAAAGTTCGTGCATGGTTTCTGCCGTAAAGTTGCGCCCAATTCCGTAACCGGCTACGCAAAGGCCCAGTTCGCGCCACTGGCGCGGCCAGTATACCTGTGCGCCTATAACCTTCCAGAACATGGAGGATACTATGCCGCCGAGCAAAAACGGTATAGGTATTGCCATGTATTGAAAAAGAAAGCCTATAAGCACTGCCAGCCCGAACATCATCAGGCGCCTTACATGCAGCATTATGTCAAAAATCCCCATACAAACCACTCCCTACAATCTGTGCGCTTACAAAATCATCTGTGGTTTTCCAGTGCTGTCATAATACGGTTAATAAGTTCACTGCGCATAGTGTTCTGCGTTACCGAATAAGTTATAATGCGGCTGTCGTCAAGCCCAAGTTCGCGTTTAAAAAGGGCTTTCTGGGCCATGGCTGCATTTTTGGAAAGTTTATCGGCTTTAGTGAGAATAATCTGCACGTTAAGACCGCAGCCCAGCAGCCAGTGGTAACACTCTATGTCGCTTTCCATCGGCTTATGGCGGATATCAATCAGCTGGCATACTAATGCCAGGTTGTCCGAACCTGAAAGATATTTGCTGATAAAGCCGGACCATAAATCTTTATTGGATTTGCCTGTTTTGGCAAATCCATAACCGGGCAAATCGACAAGGTAAAACTGTGCTGTATCGGCGCCGCCTTCTACATTGCGTTTGGCATTCAGCAAATAATAGTTAATTGTTTGCGTTTTGCCGGGGGTGGCGCTTACGCGTGCCAGCCCGTTGCGGCGGCAGAGCGAGTTAATAAGAGAAGATTTGCCGACATTGGAGCGCCCGATAAAGGCGGCTTCAATCATTTGCGGCGAAGGGTACTGTTCTGCCTTAACGGCAGACGTGACAAACTGCGCACGGACTATGTCCCAAACTCCTTTGTTCATCGCGTTTAATCCTCCAATGCTATTTTTAACACCTCGTCCATATGTTTTACGGGAATAAAGTGCATTTTTGCACGTACGTTTGCGGGCAGTTCTTCCAAATCCTGCTCGTTTTTAGCCGGCATAATAATGGTTTTTACGCCGTAGCGGTGGGCAGCCAGGAATTTTTCCTTAATGCCGCCAACCGGAAGCACTCTGCCGGAAAGCGTTATTTCGCCAGTCATGGCAAGGTTCTTTTTAACTTTGCGGCCCGTTAATGCCGATATCATTGCCGTTGCCATGGTAATGCCGGCCGAAGGCCCGTCTTTAGGTATTGCACCTTCCGGAAGATGAATATGAATATCTGTGGTTTCGTAAAAATCTTTTGCAAGGCCAAGTTCATCTGCGCGCGAGCGGATGTAGGTATAACCCGCCTGGGCAGATTCCTTCATAACATCGCCAAGCTGGCCCGTTAACGCAAGATGCCCTTTGCCTTTGCAGGCCACAACTTCTACCTTAAGCAGTTCTCCGCCGACGCGGGTCCAGGCAAGGCCGGTGCAGATGCCGGCTGCTGCTTCGAGGCTTACATCGTCCTCCAGATAAATTACTTTACCCAGATATTTATGTAAATTTTTAGCTGTTACTTTTGCGCTTTTGGCTTCGCCGTTAACAATGCGCAGAGCGGTTTTACGGCAGACTGCCGCAATTTTGCGTTCCAGATTGCGCACGCCCGCTTCACGCGTATAGCCGCGTATAATCATGCGCAGCGCATCTTCCGTTATGGAAAGCGTTTTGGCCGTTAAGCCGTTATTCTGGCGTTCTTTAGGCAAAAGATGCAGTTCGGCAATTTTTACCTTTTCATCTTCGGTATAGCTGGAAAGCTGCACCACTTCCATACGGTCGAGCAGTGCGGGCGGAATTGTTTCCACGGTGTTGGCCGTTACAATCCAGAATACCTGCGACAGGTCGAAAGGTATTTCAACATAATGGTCGCTGAAGGTGTTGTTCTGTTCCGGGTCTAAAACTTCAAGCAGTGCAGAAGCAGGGTCGCCGCGGAAATCGGACGACATTTTGTCCACTTCGTCCAGCAGGAAAACCGGGTTCATAACGCCGCAGGTTTGCATGCCGTGAATAATGCGGCCCGGCATTGCGCCGATATAGGTACGGCGGTGGCCACGGATTTCCGCTTCGTCATGCACGCCGCCCAGCGACATGCGTGTAAATTTGCGGTTGATAGCGCGGGCAACGGACTGCGCAAGCGAAGTTTTGCCTACGCCCGGCGGCCCGACAAGGCACAAAATAGGCCCTTTGCCGCTTTTAGTAAGAGCACGCACCGCAAGGTATTCCAAAATGCGCTCTTTAACTTTTTCAAGGCCGTAGTGGTCTTTGTTAAGCACTTTTTCGGCGTGTTTTAAATCAAAGTTATCCTTGCCGTAAATACCCCACGGCAAAGCAAGAAGCGTTTCCACATAATTGCGGATAACGCCGCTTTCTGCCATCATCGGCGGCATTTTATACAAGCGGTCAAGCTCTTTGTTAATTTTATCTGCTACTTCAGGCGGCAGGTCGCGGCCTTCCATCTGCTTTTTGTATTCGTCAACTTCGGCCTGGCGTTCGTCGCCTTCGCCAAGTTCTTTGTTAATAACCTTAATTTGCTCGCGCAGATAATATTCACGCTGGTTTTTTTCTATTTGTTTGCGTACTTCCTGCGTAATGTTTTTTTCGAGCTCAGCAATTTCAAGTTCTTTGCACAAAAAAGTATGCAGCTTGTGCATACGCTCTTTTACATCGGCTAGTTCCAGCAGTTCTTCTTTTTCGTCAATACTGATTGTTAAATAACCGGCAATAATATCGGCAATTTCACCGGCGGTAGTTATGTTTTTAAAGTTAAGCATAACTTCGGTGGTTACTTTTTTGCCGGTAACAAGCCATTTTTCAAAACTTTGCAGCAGCACGCGGCGCATGGCTTCGGTTTCGGAATTTTCTTCCGGCTCAACGCTGGCTACCGGCATGGCAAAGCCTTCAAGGTAAGTATCTTTAAAAGGTGCGTCAATTAACGAAGTAAGTTCTGCCCTTTCAAGACCCTGAATTAAAATACGGATTGCACCGCTCGGCAGTTTTAAAAGCTGCTTAATTTCGGCAACAACACCATAATTATACAGTTCTTCGCGTTTCGGGTCTGCGGTTTCGGCATCGCGCTGAGTTACCAGCAGTATTTTTTTATCAAGCTGCATGGCAGCATTAACCGCATTTATTGATTTATCCCTGCCTACATCAAGGTTTACCGTCATTCCCGGGAATACGATAATTCCTCTTAACGCCAGCAGGGGCATTAATTTTCCTGATGCTTCCATTTATATTAGCATCCCCCTATTTTATATTAAAATTCAAATCTCTTATAATTGTATCACAAAAGGCCCATAAAACCAAAAAGAGGGAAGGTTAAAATCCCCTTCCCCCATTATTTTTCTTTCAGCCTGCCGCCACAATCATTTTAGGTTCTGCATGATTGCGGATAGAATCGGCCGTTACAATACATTTTACAACATCACTGCGCGAAGGCACGTCGTACATTACATTGCGCATTACCGCTTCAATAATGGCGCGCAGTCCACGCGCACCGGCACTGCGTTTCAGTGCTTCTTCGGCAATGGCATCGAGTGCATCCGGCTCAAATTCAAGTTCTACATTATCCATGGCCAAAAAGTGCTGATACTGTTTTACCAGTGCGTTTTTAGGCTCCTGCAAAATCTTAATCAGCGCAGCTTTGTCCAGTGCTTCAAGCGTTACAACAACCGGCAGGCGTCCGGCAAATTCCGGTATCAAACCAAACTTCATCAAATCTTCCGGCAATACCTTTTTAAAGGTATCCGTCAGGCTGATTTCGTCTTTGGTTTTAATATCGGCACCAAAGCCCATATTCTTTTTGCCCGTGCGTGCGCTGATGATGCTTTCCAGCCCGTCAAACGCGCCGCCGCAGATGAACAGAATGTTTGTGGTATCAATCTGCAAAAATTCCTGGTGCGGATGTTTACGCCCGCCCTGCGGCGGAACATTGGCAACCGTGCCTTCCAGAATTTTCAGCAGAGCCTGCTGTACGCCTTCGCCGGAAACATCCCTCGTAATGGAAGGATTTTCGGACTTGCGCGAAATTTTGTCAATTTCATCAATGTAGATAATGCCGCGCTGTGCGCGTTCAATATCGTAATCCGCATTTTGGATTAAACGCAGCAGAATGTTCTCCACGTCCTCGCCTACATAACCGGCCTCCGTTAAAGCGGTGGCGTCGGCAATGGCGAAAGGAACCTGCAATATTTTTGCCAGAGTCTGCGCCAGCAGTGTTTTGCCGCTGCCGGTAGGCCCAAGCATTAAAATGTTGGATTTTTGCAGTTCAACATCCTTGTCACCGGGAACATGGTTAAGTTCGTAGTCAATGCGTTTATAGTGGTTGTAAACGGCTACGGCAAGGGTTTTTTTAGCTTCTTCCTGGCCGATTACATATTCATCCAAAATTGCTTTTATTTCTTTGGGTTTGGGCAGTTCGGCAATTTCAGTATGGTTTACAGCCCTTGCCCGCATTTCTTCTTCAAGCATTTCATTGCAGAGTTTTATACACTCATCGCAAATAAACAAATCACCTTCGCCAAGCACTTTGCTGAACATTTTGCTGACCTGCGCTTCGCGCTTGCCGCAAAAAGAGCAAACCGGGGCATCATGGTGATTGTCCCCACCGAATTTCATTTTGAGTATCTCCTTAAAGCCTTTATTTTTCATTAGCAGGTTTACGCGATACCACTTCGTCAATCAGGCCGTATTCTTTGGCCTGCTGGCTGGACATGTAGTTATCGCGGTCAGTATCCTGCGCAATCTTTTCTTTGGTTTGTCCGGTATGGCTGGCTAAAATACCGTTCATTTCATCACGGAGGCGCAGAATTTCGCGCGCGGTGATTTCAATTTCGGAAGCCTGCCCCTGAACGCCGCCCAGCGGCTGATGAATCATAACTCTGGAGTACGGCAGGGCAAAACGTTTGCCCGGAGCACCGGCAGCCAGAAGCACGGATGCCATGCTGGCGGCCATGCCCATGCAGATTGTGGAAACATCAGGCTTTATGTACTGCATTGTATCATAAATTGCCAGGCCGGCGCTTACGCTGCCGCCCGGGCTGTTAATGTAGAGATGGATATCCTTATCGGGGTCTTCCGACTCTAAAAAGAGCAGCTGGGCGATAACGAGATTGGCCATAGTATCATCTATTTCGCCGGTAACAAAAACTATCCTGTCCTTTAAAAGGCGGGAATATATATCGTAAGAGCGTTCTCCGCGGTTTGACTGTTCTACAACTATTGGCACATAATTCATTATTGTCACACCCCTTTACTGTGGTTTAACCGCGCTTAAATTATTTCGCGCTGTCAATGATTACATGGGCAGCTTTGCGGCGCAGAATGTTTGCGAGCAGCAGGCCCATAGTGCCATTGGATTTAATGATTTTCTTAACGTCTTCAAGAGTTGCGCCATGCTGGGAAGCGATAGCGGAAAGTTCGCTGTCAACATCTTCCATGGATACCTGGATGTTTTCAGCTTTGGCAATAGCGTCAAGAACGAGGTCGGTTTTAACGTTTTCAACAGCAGCGTCATGCTGGCGTTCACGAAGCTGTTTCATGTCGATGCCGCTGTACTGCATGTACTGTTCCAGAGTGAGTTTGCGTGCTTCAAGGCTCATGCGCATTTCGTCAATCATCTGGGTTACGCGGTCTTCAATCATGATTTCGGGAACTTCAAATTCCGCATTGGCAACGGCAAGGTCAATCAGTGCTTTTTCATAAGCAATCTGGGCATTGTTTTCAGCTGCTTTCTGCATGCGTTCTTTGTAGCTTGCGCGCAGTTCTTCAACGGTTTTGCAATCGCTGTTTGCTGCTACATATTCATCGGTAAGTTCCGGCAGTTCTTTGCGTTTTACGTCCTGTACGTTTACTTTGAAAATTGCCTGTTTGCCGGCCAGTTCTTTAACAAAGTATTCTTCCGGGAAGGTTACGTCCACATCGGTGGAATCGCCTTTTTTAAGGCCTACAAGCTGGTCTTCAAAGCCGGGGATAAAGGAGTTGGAACCAACTTCCAGAGGATAGCCTTTGCCTTCGCCGCCGCTGAACGGTTCGCCGTCAACGGTGCCAGCAAAGTCGATAATGGCAAAGTCGCCTTTTTCAATTACAGCGCCTTCTTCAGCTTCTACCATTTTTGCATGGCGGCTGCGCAGGCCCTGTACCTGTTCTTCAACTGCTTCGTCGGTAACTTCAACTGCTTCTTTTTCTACATGCAGTTCTTTGTAATCACCAAGTTTAACTTCCGGTTTGAGGGTTACTTTAATGGTAAGTTCCATATCTTTGTTTTCTTCAAATACGGAATCTTCAACCTTCGGGTCGGATACCGGAATCAGTTTTTCCTGTTCCAGAGCTTCGGTATAGCACTGGTTAGCAACCAGTTCAAATGCTTCTTGTTTTACTGCTTCTTTGCCATAGTGCATTTCGATAATATTGCGGGGGGCTTTGCCTTTACGGAAGCCGGGAATATTTACCTGGCCTGCAATTTTTGCAACGGCTTTTTTAAAGCCTTTGTTTACTTCCTCTGCGGGCAAAGTGATTTTAAGAGTTGCGTCGTTGCCGACTCTTTCTACTGTTACGTTCATTAATAAATCCTCCCTTAATTATATGTGCTGATTATTACAGCATGTTTTTTACATCGGTTTTATTGTTAAAAATGCAGCTGTTTACACACATTGCTCATAATATAATATCACAACCAGCGGTACTTGACAAGAATTTTACTGCTATTCCTACAATATATCATTATTCTTTTCTGAATAAATTCAAAAAACCCGGCAGTAAACTGCCGGGCTGACAATTCATGGAGCGGAAAACGAGATTCGAACTCGCGACCCCCTCCTTGGCAAGGAGGTGCTCTACCACTGAGCTATTTCCGCGTCTCTCAACAACGAAATTAATTATACAGCAGTAAAATCTGTTTGTCAACAACTTTTTTAATTAATTTTAAAAAATTCCCAAAACAATCTGACTTATATTTTTGGAATGGTCGGAAACGCGCTTCAGGTTTATTAAAATTTCCATCATCATAAACCCGGCAACAGGGTCGCAGCGTTTTTCGTTAAGGCGCACAATATGGTTTTTGCGGATTTCTTTCTGTGCTTTTTTAACCTGACGGCAAATATCCCACGCTTCCTGCGCCAGCACCTTATCGTTATTGGCAAGCGCTTCCATGGCTTTGCCGCTGGCCTGCATAACCAGTTCGCCCAAAGCGCGCAGTTCGGTTTTGGCTTCTTCACTGAATTTAACATCGTCTTCAAACATGCGGCGTGCATCTTTGGCAAGCGCTTCGCCGTGGTCGCCGATACGTTCAATATCCGTGCAGGCGTGCAGCAGCCTTGTATGCATTGCCGAAAGCTCGGCGCCCATTTCCTTTTCGCTCATTTTGGTAAGGTAACGGGTTATATCTTCTTCAAGCGCGTCAATTACAGGCTCATGCTCCAGCACGTATTTAATTTTATTTTCGTCCTTGTCTTCCAGTGCCTGCATGCCTACTTCAACATTATGGCGCGCCATATTGCCCATGCGCACAATTTCCTTAACGGCAAGCCCCATGGCAATAGAAGGAGTTACCAGCATTTTCTCATCAAGATATACAGGTTTGCGCGAAATAATTTCGCCTTTGCCCGGCAGGCATTTTTCTATAAATTTAATGTATAAACCGGTAAACGGCATAAACAGAAGCGTATTTACCACGTTAAACGCCGTATGTGCGTTGGCAATCTGGCGTGCAATATCGTCCGCCGGGGAAATTGCCAGCACCAGTTTTATAAACAGCCCCATAAAGGTTATAAAAATAATGCTGCCGATAAAGTTAAACATTACATGCGCCAGCGCTACCCTTTTGGCCGTAATATTGGCGCGCAGCGAAGCAAGCACCGCCGTAATGCAGGTGCCGATATTATCGCCCAGAAGCACGGGAATTGCGCCTTCCAGCGGAATAAGCCCCTGATTGGCAATGGCAATTAAAACGCCGATTGTTGCACTGCTGGACTGAATGACCATGGTCATTACAAGGCCTACGCCCACGCCGAGAATCGGGTTATCGGAAAAGCGGCCGATAAAATCAATAAAGCCCTGGTATTCGCGCAGCGGCATTACGGAATCGCTCATCATTTCCATGCCCAGCATTAAAATGCCGAAGCCCAAAATTACCTGGCCGATATATTTGCCGCGCTGGCGTTTTGCCAGAAGATGCACGGCAAAACCGATGGCAAGAAACAGAGTGATGTAATCGGTAAGTTTAAAGGCAATCAGCTGTGCCGTCATGGTTGTGCCGATATTGGCACCCATTACAACGCCGAAGGCCTGCTTTAAATTCATCAGCCCTGCGTTTACAAAACCAACCGTCATTACCGTTGTGGCACTGCTCGACTGCAAAATACCTGTTACAACGGCGCCAAGCGCAACAGCCACCGGCAGAACGCCTGTCAGCTTTTCCAGTATTTTTTGCAGCTTCTCGCCTGCGGCACGCTGCAGGCCTTCGCCCATAAGCTGCATGCCGTATAAAAATAACGCCAGTCCTCCCAAAAATCCGAAAAAGTAAACCATAAGCCCTCCTGTAAGTTGTTTAACTTAATTTTTACTTATACTTTACATTTATTATACAAGATTAAAGAGGAATGGCACAAGTAATTTTCATTTATTTTGTAACAGATAATACAAAAGGCCCTGCAATTTGCAGAGCCCCGTTTATTATGCGTTTGCCTCTCCGGCAGGTTTATAATGTTTTTCTTTCCATTTTTCAAATTCCATATACACAACCGGCACAACCAGAAGGGTAAGCATGGTTGAAGTGATAAGGCCGCCAACAAGCACCACGCCCATGGACTGGCGCAGCTCCGCGCCTTCGCCGATGCCCATGGCGATAGGCAGCATGCCTAAAATGGTTGAAAGCGTTGTCATCAGTATCGGGCGCAGGCGCAATGAGCAGGCTTCCAGCGTTGCGCTGCGGATATCAAGCCCTTTTTCGCGCTGCTGGTTGGCATAGTCAATAAGCAAAATGGCGTTTTTGGTAACAAGCCCCAAAAGCATGGTAAAGCCAATCATACTCATCATGTTGGCCGTCTGCCCCGCCATTAAAAGGCCAAGCACGGCGCCAACAACCGCAAACGGCAGCGAAGCCATAATAATTACCGGCTGGCTGAAGCTTTCAAACTGTGCCGCCAGAACCATATAAACAACTACAACCGCCAGCACAATGGCCTTAACAATTTCGTTAAACGAACGCGACATTGTATCGGCTTCGCCAATCAGCTTATAGTTGTAGCCCTGCGGCATATTCATGCTTGGTATCAGCTCGTTTTGTATTTTGGCAATCAGTTCGCCCGGAGATGTGCCTACCGTGTTGGCATAAACAACAATCTGGCGCTGCTTGTCCTCGCGTTCAATACGCGTCGGGCCGCTGCCAAGGCTTATGTCGGCAACATCGCCCAGGCGGATGAACTGCCCGTCCGGCGAAGATACGCGCAGATTTTTAACGTCGTTAATATCGGTACGCTTGCTTTCCGGCAGCTGCAAAATAATATCGTAGTCGTTATCGCCGATTGTAAAGCTGTTGCCGGTGCTTTTGCCCATAAAGGCCATTTCCACAACTTCGCCAACTGAATAAGAATCGAGCCCCAAAAGGCTGGCGCGCGCCTGGTCAAGCCTGATTAAAATTTCCGGCTGTTCGTCCGAATCGGAAATATCGACATCCGTTGCGCCCGGAACCTTACGTACCAAATCGGCAAGCTCCAGCGCGTATTCTTTAAGCTGTTTAATATCGCTGCCGCGCAGGCCAATCTGCACCGGTCTGCTGTCGCCGCGGCCGCGCCCCTGATTGGACACTACCGTAACGCTCAGCCCCTGAACGTTACGCACTTCGGCACGCAGGTCATCCATAATCTGCTGCATGGTGCGGTCACGCTCGTTGCTCGGCACAAGGCGGATATCAATAGAGCCCTGGTTTACCGGGTTGCGCCCGTTGCCGATATTCAGCGCCGCTATTTTTACTTCCGGCATGGCCGTTATTTCTTTTTGCAAAGGCGTTGCCAGCGCTACCGTTTTTTCCATACTGGTGCCGATAGGCGCTTTAAAATTAACAGTAAACTCGCCGGAATCGTATGTCGGCTGGTATTCCGTACCCACAAACGGCAGCAGCACAATATTCATTGCCAGCGAAACTATACCGGCGGCAATAACTTTTTTGGGGTTGTTCAGCGCCGCTTCCATAATGCCGCTGTACAAACCGCGGAAAATCTGAAAGCCCGCTTCAAATTTATCAAGCGCCAGCTGCACATATTTGTTGCGGTGGCTTTCGCCCGGCTTTTCTTCTTTCAGCCAGTAAGCGGAAACCATTGGCGTAAGCGAAAACGCTACCAGAGTGGAAAACGCTATGGCAAAGGCAACCGTTAAGCCAAACTGTTTAAAATACTGGCCGATAATTTCGCCCATGCTGCCAACCGGCACAAACACTGCCATTAACGACAGCGACGTTGCCAGTATTGCCAGGGAAATTTCCTGCGTTGCTTCTTTGGCTGCCACAAACGGCGTTTTGCCCATTTCGATATGGCGGAAAATGTTTTCGATTACAACAATCGCGTCGTCTATCAGAATGCCTACCGCAAGGCTCAGCGCCATCAGCGACATATTGTTTAAGGTAAAATCCATTGCCTTCATCATAAAGAAGGTTGCAATTATTGATGTTGGTATGCACAAACCGCCGATAATAGTGGCACGGAAGTTGCCGAGGAACATATAAGTTATAAACAGCGCCAGCGCGCCGCCAAAGAAAATCGTGTTCCACACGTCGGCAATGTTTTCGCGTACGTAGGTAGACTGGTCGCGCACAATATCAACCTTAATATCGGGCGGAATTACGCGCTGTTTAAGTTCTTCCATTTTGGCGTTAACACGGTCGGTAACGTCAACCGTGTTGGTTTTGGATTGTTTGCGCACGAAGGTCATAACGCAGGGCACGCCGTTAGCACTGGCGAAGGTGTCTTCATCTTCCCAGCCGTCAATAACGTCCGCCACGTCGCCAATGTACACAGCTTTGCCGTTATGGTTGGCAATAACAACTTTTTTAATATCGTCGATATTGCTGTATTTGCCAATGGTACGCACGGTTATTTCCATGTCATGGTTTCTGGCTTTGCCGCCCGGCGTATTGTAGTTTTCGTCATCTACTTTCTGCAGCAGGTCCTGAAACGAAATTCCGTATTCCATTAATTTATCGGGCTTGGCCACAAGGCGTATTACACGCTGGCTGGCGCCTACCGCAGTTACTTCGGCAACGCCTTCAACCATCTGCATTTCGTCAAGAATGCTGTCTTCTATCAAACGGCGTATTTCGCCGCGGCTGCGCGATTCGGAAGAAAACGTATACGCAACAATAGATTGGGAGGTTAAATCAACCGTTTGTACTACCGGTTCGTCGATATCGTCCGGCAGACGGTTGCGCACACTGGCAACCTTTTCGCGCACTTCGCTGGCCATAGCCTGCGGGTCAACGCCCATGTTAAACTCCAGTACGGTTTCGCTGTAGCCTTCAAGCACGGTACTGGAAATGGTTTTATAGCCTGCAACCTGGCTGACGCGGTTTTCTATCGGCTTGGTAATAAGCGTTTCCATTTCTTCCGGCGAAGCGCCGTCGTAAGTAACGCGCACGCTGACGATAGGCATATCAACGTCAGGGTTCAAATCTACGCCGATTTCCGGGTAGCAGCGGATGCCGAACACTACCAGCAGCAAAATAAACATGGTAGTAAAAACCGGCCGGCGGATAAAAGTCTCTATCATAATTAATTACCTGCCTTATCAGTAACTACCTTGCTGCCTTCGCGCAGCTTGTTGTGCCCTTCGGTTACAATTACTTCATCGCCTTTCAGGCCGCTTAAAACTTCGGCTACCTTGTCGTCCGTATAGCCAATGTCAAGCACCTGGCGGCGCACGGTGTTATCGTCTTCCACAATAAATACAGTTTTCTGGTCATCACGCATTACAATGGCATAAACCGGTATTGTAAGCACATTCTGCCTTGGCTGCGCGGTAAGCTTTACCGTTGCAAAAACGCCTGCCAAAAGCCCTTCGGTGTTATCAACACTTACTTCGGCGGCAAAGGTATGCGCAGGTAAATCGGCAACTGGGGCAATGCGCGTTATTCTGCCGATAATATTATGCCCGGCAAAGGCAGGCAGCTCTATTTCGGCTTCGTTGCCAACGGATACGCCGCTGATATTGCCTTCCGGGATATTAATAACAGTTTTTAAAACACTGATATCGGCAATGGCAAAAAGCGGGGTGCCTGCTGCTGCGTAATAACCTTCCTGATGATAACGTTTGGAGATAATGCCGTCAGCCGGGGCTGTTATTACAGTACCTTCAAACTGCGATTCCATAGCCTGCACGGTGCCGCGGGCTGCATCCAGCTTGGCAGCTGCGTTGTCACGCGCAAAAGCATAATCGTCGGCAACCTGTTCGGAAACCGCACCCTGTTTATATAAAGCGCTGTAACGTTCAAGGTCGCGCTCGGCCTTTCGGAGATTGGTCTGTGCGTCCATGTAATTGCCGCGCGCTTCACGCAGGGCAGCGTCAGTATCGCGCTGTTCCAGTTCCGCCAGCACCTGCCCTTTGGTTACACGGTCGCCCTCATTAACATATACACGCTCCACACGCCCTTCAACCTTGGCGGCAACATCAGCCTGCCACTCCGGGTCAAGGCTGCCGCTGAACTCCAAAAGCGGGGTAATCGTCCTGCGCTCCGGCTTTGCCGTAACAACCGCCACCGCCTGCACGCGCGACATTCTTTCCGCACGGGCACGCTCCGTTTGTATATTATCAAAAATACGGTAACAAACAATTAAAACAACGGCAATGCAAATGCCGATTAAAATTTTCATATTACGGTTATGCCAGTCCATAGTACACACCCAACCTTCTGCAAGTATAAGTTATTTTAATTATATAACTTTTTAAACTGTTTTAGCAAACAAATACCTTTGCATTAATGAAACAATTGTGTAAAATTGCTTTAATAAATTCTGCTTGCGCTTAATTCTACGGCGAATTATAATGGCTTTGGGAGGCGAAATTATGGAAGCAATGTCACTTTTTGAAAACAATTTATCACAGCCGCTGGCGGCAAGGCTGCGTCCCAAAACGCTTGAAGAATATGTTGGCCAGACCCACCTTTTGGGCAAAGGCAAAGTGCTGCGCCGTTTAATTGAAAGCGACCAGATTTCCTCCATGATTTTCTGGGGGCCTCCCGGCGTGGGCAAAACCACGCTGGCGCGGATTATTGCCAACACCACCAAAGCGGCGTTTATTGATTTTTCGGCCGTTACAAGCGGCATTAAAGAAATACGCAGCGTAATGCAAAAGGCGGAAGAAAACCGCCGTTACGGCGAAAAAACCATTGTTTTTGTAGACGAAATACACCGTTTTAACAAAGCGCAGCAGGATGCGTTTTTGCCCTTTGTGGAAAAAGGCAGCATTATTTTAATAGGCGCAACGACGGAAAACCCTTCGTTTGAAGTTAACAGCGCATTATTAAGCCGCTGCAAGGTTTTTGTTTTGCAGGAACTTAAAACAGAGGAGCTTGTGCAGCTTTTAAAACGTGCCTTAACCGATGAAAAAGGCTTTGGCACACAGAAAATTAACATTGAAGAAGAACTTTTGGAAATGATAGCCGTTTTTGCCAACGGCGATGCACGCACGGCGCTTTCTACATTAGAAATGGCTGTATTAAACGGCGATATGGACGCAGGCGGCGCAACTACGGTAACACGCGAAACGCTGGAACAATGCACCTCCAAAAAATCGCTGCTGTACGATAAAACAGGCGAAGAACATTATAATTTAATTTCCGCACTGCATAAATCCATGCGCAACAGCGACCCGGACGCCGCCGTGTACTGGCTGGCACGCATGCTAGAAGCAGGCGAAGACCCGCTTTACATAGCGCGGCGCGTTACGCGCTTTGCCAGCGAAGATATCGGCCTTGCCGACCCAAAAGCACTGGAAATTGCCGTTGCCGCCTACCACGCCTGCCATTTTATCGGCATGCCGGAATGCAGCGTACATTTAACGCAGGCCGTGGTATATATGTCGGTCGCGCCAAAATCCAACGCACTTTATATGGCGTATGAACACGCCAAGCGCGATGCCGCCAAAATGCTGGCAGAGCCTGTACCGCTTGTCATCCGCAATGCGCCCACAAAACTGATGCAGGAACTTAATTACGGTAAAGGCTACCAGTACGCACATAACACAGAAGAAAAACTTACCAACATGCAGTGCCTGCCCGATTCGCTCGTGGGAACGGAATATTACAAACCAACAACGCAAGGGCTGGAAGCACGTGTAAAAGCACGGCTTGATGAAATAAAGCGCTGGAAGCATGAACACGGCGGCAGGTAAAAAACAGCAAAAATTAATATAAATATAAATTAAAAAGTGCAAAGAGTATACTGTTTCAGCGTTGCAAAATGCTGCGGCTTCTCCGATTCCGTCCGGACTTTACAGACCGGACTCTCTAAAATAGAATCTAAAATTTAGCCGCCGCAGTTTTTGCTGCCGCTTTACAGCATACTCTTTGCACTTTTTTAATCAATTACATTTCATATTGTTTTCGCAAAGCCGAACAACATAAGCATTGCATTAAATTATTCATTTAATACTTAAGGTTCGTAAATTTTGCTCATTATCCAATCGCCAAATTTGCGTAACTTCGCTGGCACAATTATTGCCTTCGCTATCACCTGGCACTAATTGGCGGCTCAGTTAGAAATACACTTTTTTATCTACCGGCGCGGTGGAAGCAATAAGTTTGCCTTTGCGGTAATTGCGCAGCACCGGCGCATTATTGTTTAATGCGTCATACCAGTTTTTGGCATCAAGAATAATAAAGTTTGCATCTTTACCGACCGCAATGCCGTAAGCATCGCCCAAATGCAGGGTGCGGGCAGCATTTTCGGTAACAAATTTATAAGAATTGCAAATTTCTTCATAGCCAAGCATATGCCCGGTATACAGCCCCATAAATACCTGGTCGCGCATATTGGCATTGCCGAGCGGATTCCAGGGGTCAAAAATATCATCCGAACCGAAAGAAACATTAATGCCTTCGGCGGTAAGTTCTTTTACGCGCGTCATGCTGCGGCGTTTGGGGTAAGTATCAGCGCGTCCGCCCAAATGCACATTAACGCACGGATTTGCCACAAAGTTAATGCCGGACATTTTTAAAAGGCGCATCAGGCGAATCATATAAGCATTGTTGTAGCTGTGCATGGCCGTTGTGTGCGAAGCCGTTACCATATCGCTCATCCCGGTTTCATAAGCGCGGGCGGCAACAGTTTCCAGCCCGCGGGAAGCCTCGTCGTCAATTTCGTCGCAGTGTACGTCAATCAGCCTGCCGTATTTCTGCGCAAGCTCAAAGCAGATGTTAAGCGATTCCACAGAATATTCACGGGTAAACTCAAAATGCGGAATGGCACCGGCAGCATCTGCGCCCATTTTAAGTGCTTCTTCAAGCAGGCCTTTGCCGTTAGGATAACTTAAAATTCCGTATTGAGGGAAAGCAACGATTTGAATGTCAATATAATCCTTAACTTCCTCGCGCAGTTCCAAAATCGCGCGCAGTGCAGTAAGTTCCGGGTCGTTAATATCTACATGGGTGCGCACATATTGAATACCGTTGCCGGCCTGCAGGCGGAGCGCCTTGTTTACACGGTCTTTTACTTCCTGTTTGGTAAGGAAAGGCTTATATTCTTCCCAGCGCTGAATGCCTTCAAACAACGTGCCGGACAAGTTCCAGTGTGGGCGGCCTGCCGTAAGGCAGGTATCGAGATGTACGTGCGATTCCACAAACGGCGGCAGCACCATTTTACCGGCGCAGCAGTCAACCACTTCTTCACCGGGCAGCGCTTCCAGCTGAGGGGCAATAGCGGCAAATTTGCCGTCCGTCACGCGAATATCGACAGTTTCCGTGGCATTTGCCAGATACAGTTTTTGCAGCAGCATAGCAAATCATCCTTTCTTTACAGTTATTATTTATTTTTGCCAAGCATTTCACCAATGAAGAAGAATACAGCAGCAACCACCATGGCGTTAATGGCGGCAATGCCCCATTGAAGCAGGTTTGCACAGGCTGCACCTACAATAATACCGGCAATATTAAACCAGTTAATTGTGTATTCGTTAAAATCGCTGCCGAATTTTTTATGGTTAAAGAAATAATCTAAAATAACGATAATGCCAATCGGCGGCAGCGCGCAGTTAAGAATGCTGAGCCAGCTTACAAAATTGTAATAAAGCCAGATTGCAAGCGCCGTGCCGATAATACCGGAAATCCAGGTAGTCCATTTCATGCGTACTTTGGAAATATTGGAAATGGCAAGGCCGCCGGTGTAAAGAGCATTATTATTGGTCGTCCAGATATTGGCGCCAAGTACAATCAAAGCCGGAATGGCAAGGCCCTGCGCAATCATAACGTAGAAAATATCGTCCTTGCCGGTGTAAGCGCCGCCAACCGCGCCAAAGCAGAACATCAGCGTATTGCCTAAAAAGAAGGCAATAACAGTAGTCCACACGGCAATGCTGCTGTTTTTGGCAAAACGGATAAAGTTAGGCGTTGCAGTACCGCCGGAAATAAAAGAGCCAATAACATAGCCGATGCCGGTAAACAGGGTAATCTGCCCGGCAGACTGCGCAAAAATGTAAGCCAGCCCGCCGCCTTCTGCGGCAGCAGTAACCATGGAATAAACGCCCAGGATAATGATGAGCGGAACGGAAATATAGCTGACAATTTCCAGTGCTTTCATGCCGGTGGCTGCGGTTGCCGTCATTAAAAGGCCGGCAATAATGGTCAGAGTCCATTCATTCATGCCCATAAGTTCCGCCGCGGGAATGGAAAACATTGCCACGCCTACGCCGAACCAGCCGATTTGCGTAAAGCCCAAAATAGCAGACGAAAGATAAGAACCCTTGCTGCCAAAAGTACGGCGGCAGAGCAAGTCCATATTCAAACCGGTTTTAGACCCAATAAAAGCCAGTACACCGCAGTAAGCCGACAGGATAATGCCGCCAATCAGGCACGCCCATACAAAGCCTGATAAATCGAGCCCATTACCCAATTTGGCGCCTACGCTCATACTGGCAGAAAAAAACGTAAACCCCAGCATAACGAAGAACATCTGCCAAAAGCCTTTGCGTGCTGAATCAGGCACGGCCTCCAGCGAATAGTCCGCGTCCACAGGAGTGGATGTGTTTTGCTTAACAGATTTTTCCATTGATTGTACCACCTTCCAAAAATATCTTTTTTGAGGGCAGACAGCTTTTTTACTGCCCCTGCGCAATACCTAATATACTATACCATTGCAGGCATACTTTGTCCACAAGTTAAAAGAAAAATAACCTGCACAAATACCGGCGCTTTTAAGCAAATGCCCATTGCTTAATTCATTTAGGCATAAAAATAGCAGCCTGTTTTACAAGCTGCTTCATTGCATTTTTGGTGCGGTTGGTGGGATTTGAACCCACACGGGTCTCCCCGCCACCCCCTCAAGATGGTGCGTCTGCCGTTCCGCCACAACCGCATTGGGGTATTGCTATTAAATTAAATGGTGCGGTAGAGAGGATTTGAACCTCCACGGGGTTGCCCCCACTAGCTCCTGAGGCTAGCGCGTCTGCCGTTCCGCCACTACCGCGTCAACATTGATTATTATAGCGCGCAAAAATCAATCTGTCAATAGTTTTTTATTTTATTTTTATAATAAAGATAATATTTGTCGCGGTCGCGCAAAACTTTTTTTACATACTCGCGCGTATCCGGGTAAGGTATGTCTTCAATGCGGTTAAAATCATAGTTCCAGCCGTTTTCCTGCATCCACGCGCGCGTGTTCCCTCGCCCGGCGTTATAGGCAATCATCATCAGCACCCAGTTGCGCTGAAATTCATACTCCAGCTCGCCCAGATACCAGCAGCCAAGCCGCACATTATATTCAGGCCTGCGCAAAGCTTCCAAGTCAAATTGGTCAAGCCCCATCTGCGAAGCAATCCATTCGCCGGTTTCCGGCATAATCTGCATCAGCCCCACGGCACCGGCGTGCGATACGGCTTCCGTATCAAACCCGCTTTCGTTTTTTATAACTGCCGCAACCAAAAATGGGTCGATTTTGTTTTTGGAGCTGTACTCCAAAATTTCGTTCTGGTAGGGCCACATATAAACAAAGCGCGTCTGCACGGCTTCGCTGCTCCATATTTTTATACCGGCTTCACCGATGAGAAAAATGGCGGCAGCAACCATTAAGAATTTTACCCACCATCTGTCGATAAATTTTTTCTTTTTCCGCCTGCCCAACTTATGCCTCCGCCGTAAAATTTTTCCATGCTGCGGCAACGGCTTTTTCCGTTTCGGCAAAGGTGCCGCTGTTGTCAATTACAAGGCTGGCATAAGCCTTTTTCTCTTCCAGTGTCATCTGCGCTGCAATGCGTGCCTTAACTTCTTCACGCGTCATGTTGCTGCGTGCCATGGCACGTTCTATCTGCGTTTCGCTGTCTACGGCAACAAGCCACACGGCATCCACATCTTTATACCAGCCGCATTCAATTAAAAGCGGTACGTCAAGCACTGCCGCCGGCAGATTTTTACTGCGGCATTCCGCCAGAAAGCTCTGCGCTGCCGCCAGTACATTTTTATGAATGATTGCTTCCAGTTTTTTCAACGCTTCTTTATCGTGGAAAACAAGTTCTGCCATTTTGGGGCGGTTAAGTTCGCCGCCATCCGTAAGGTATTCAATGCCAAAGGTAAGGGCTATTTCGTTAAGCGCCGAACGCCCTTTGGCAACCAGAGCACGGCTTTCAGCGTCGGCATCAAAAACAGGCGCACCAAGGCTGCGCAGTAAATTTGCAATTGTACTTTTACCGGAGGCTATGCCCCCTGTTAAACCTATTACTTTCATTTTTTCACCGTTTTATTTTTGGCAGTGCGGGCAGTATGTTGTGCCTCGCCCGCCTACTTTGGTGCCCAAAAGTTCGCCGCCGCACATTTTGCAGCACAAGCCTTTGCGCCCATATACCAGCAAATGGTTTTGGTTATCGCCCTTGTTGCCCTCACCGTCTTTGTAATCGCGGAAGGTTGTACCGCGGTTGGCAATGCCCTGCGCAATAACCTTGTTTATGGCATCATGCAGGCGGTCAATTTCTTCGTCCGTCAGCGTGTTGGCCGTGCGCATCGGCAAAATGCCGGATAACGCCAGGCATTCGTCGGCGTAAATGTTGCCAAGTCCTGCAATAAAAGTCTGCTCCAAAATCAGAGTTTTTATAGGCTTTCTGCTTTTGGCTATAACCGGACGCATATAATCCGCCGTAAAGCCTTCACTTAAAGGCTCGGGGCCTAAAGTTTCGTAGCCTTCAATATACGCGTCATTATTGGTAACAAGATACAGCGTGCCAAAGGTGCGGATATCGCAGAACCACATGGTTACGCCGTCCGTCAGTTCAAACTTAATTTTGGCATAAGGCGGTTCTGGCTTATCTGCATCCTGCGCAATCAGGCTGCCTGTCATGCGCAAATGCACAATCAGCTTCTGGTTTTCGCCTGTTTTCAGCACCAGGTATTTGCCGCGGCGTCCTACATCCAAAATGGTTTTACCTGTTAAACCGGCAATAAATTCTTCCGGCGAAGGGTATTTTATCAGCCTTGCAAGGTTAATTTCTATATTTTTAATGGTTTTGCCCTTAATATGCGGAAGCAGGGTTTTGCGTACCTGCTCCACCTCCGGCATTTCCGGCATGGTAATTCCTCCCTATTTGGCGTCTGCCCAGTTTACGCCGTAGTTAACGTCGGCAATCAGCGGAACGCTGAGTTTTACGGCGCTTTCCATAGTTTGTTTTACAAGTGCGCCAACTTCTTCGCGTTCGGCCTCCGTTACTTCAAGCAAAAGTTCATCGTGCACCTGAAGCAGTATGCGGCTTTTATAACCGCCCTGTTCCAGCATTTTCTGCACGTTCACCATGGCAATTTTTATAATGTCCGCCGCCGTGCCCTGTATCGGCGTGTTAATAGCTGTGCGCTCCGCAAAGCCGCGCAGGTTAAAATTGCGGCTGTTAATATCCGGCAGGTAACGTCTGCGCCCGAACAACGTCTGCACATAGCCCTGTTTTTTGGCGCTCGCCACCATATCATCCATATATTTTTTAACGCCGGTGTAGCGTCCAAGATAATTTTCAATATATCTGCCCGCCTCACCGCGATTGATATCAAGCTGTTTGGCAAGCCCAAAATCGCTGATGCCGTATACAATGCCAAAGTTTACTGCTTTGGCGCGCGTACGCATGGTGCCGGTAACTTCGTCCAGCGGCACGCCAAACACTTCCGCCGCCGTGCGTGCGTGTACATCCTGACCGTGCAGGAAGCTTTCCAAAAGCAGTTCATCCTGCGCAATATGCGCCAGCACGCGCAGTTCTACCTGCGAATAATCGCAGCTTAACAGGTAATCATAACCTTCGCCCGGCACAAAAATTTCGCGTATTTTTTTGCCAAGTTCCGTGCGGGTAGGGATATTCTGCAAGTTAGGGTCGGTGCTGCTCAGGCGGCCGGTAACGGTAACAAGCTGCTGAAAATGCGTATGTATACGCCCTGTAACGCTATTAATCAGCGGGCGCAGACCTTCAAGGTAAGTGCTGTGCAGTTTAGTCAGCTTGCGGTGTTCCAAAATAGTCCGCACCAGCGGATGCTCGTTGCGCAGCTGCTCCAAAACTGATACATCCGTAGAATAACCTGTTTTAGTTTTTTTAATTACCGGCAGGCCCAGCTTTTCAAATAAAATAGCACCAAGCTGCTTGGTAGATTTTAAATTAAAGCTTTCTCCAGCCTGCTCTACTGCCAAAATCTCAAGCGCTGCAATCTGCGCCGCCATTTCTTTGGTTAATTTATCCAAAAGCGCTGCATCCGGCTTAATGCCTGCCAGTTCCATTTTGGCAAGCGTGCGTGCCAGCGGCAGCTCCATTTCTTCATATAATTTTATCTGTTCGTGCTCTGCAAGTTTGGCACGCAGCACAGGCACAAGTTCGGCAACGGTTTTGCATTCCTGCGCATACTCCTGCGTCAGGTACGCCCCGCCGACGGTTTTAATGCTGTATTCGCTGCGCGCAGGGTCAATAAGGTATGCGGCAATGGCAATATCATCCGTTATGCCGCGCGCTTCAACGCCAAGGCACAAAGAGGTTTTAATAATTTCCTTGCTGTCGCAGCAGGCTTTTTGGCTGTTTTCATTTGCCAGCCAGTTATAAAACTGCTGCCAGCCGGGGCACTCGCCTTCAAAAATATAAACACGCCCATCACATAAAAGCTCCGCACGTTTAAAATATAAATCCGGCAGCGTACCGCCAATTTGTACCGTAAGCGGCGTAACTTCACGCCTTACGGCGATAAGTTTAAACAACGCTTCCGCATCGTCGGCATTTTTTACAATTTCTTCCGGCAGCCCGGCAGGCTTGTCTTCCACAAAGTCGCCAAACAGGCTGAAATCGCTTTCCGGCGCGCCCATAACGGCATTAAAACGTTCGTACATATTGCGGAATTCCAACCCGGCAAGCAATTCGCGCGCCTCCGGCTTTAATGCTTTTAATTCATAATTTGCCAAATCTGCATCAACCGGCACATCCGTAAAAATTGTTGCCAGTTTTTTTGAAAGCAGCGCCGATTCTTTGTTGTTCTGTACTTTTTCTCGCAGTGCCTTGCCGCTGATTTTATCGGCGTTAGCCAGCACGTTTTCCACACTGCCGTACTCGCCAATCAGCTTGAGAGCTGTTTTTGGCCCAACGCCCGGTATGCCGGGAATATTATCCGAAGTATCGCCCATCAGCCCTTTCAGGTCGATAAGCTGCTTCGGTTCAAGGCCTTCATATTCTTCTGCGAAAACTTCCGGTGTATAAATTTTAAGGTCCGAAATGCCTCGTTTAGTAAAATATACGCTTGTGCGGCTGCTTAAAAGCTGAAGTTCATCACGGTCGCCCGTTACAATAATCACGTCCGCTTCCTGCGGCGCGTGTACCGCAAACGTGCCGATGATATCGTCCGCCTCGTAGTTATCAAGTTCCAGCACGGCAATGTTCATTGCCTCCAGCACCTTGCGCGCCAGCGGAAACTGCTCCGAAAGCTCACTCGGCGTCGGTTTGCGCTGAGCTTTATAATCGGCAAACATCTCCGTGCGGAAGGTTTTGCGGCTCTTGTCAAACGCTACCGCCAGCCACTTGGGCTGCACGTCCGCCAGCAGGCGCAAAAGCATATTGCAAAAACCGTACACAGCCCCCGTATGCACACCGCTCTGTGTCGTCAGCGGCGGCAGGGCAAAAAACGCCCTGTGAATAAGGCTGCTGCCGTCTATAACTAAAAATTTATCTGCCATGTTTGTTCCTTTCGTTCAATAAATCTAATAATATATTATACCACAAGCAAAGGTGTAGGTAAAATTAAGCGCAAAAATAAAGCCCTGCTTATGCAAGGCTTTAAATCATCCACGCGGGAATATACATAATGTTGTTTTTATCAATGCCGAACTCCGGCACAAAGCAAATGACGCTGCCGGCTGCCGTTTTAACTTCTGTACAGCCGCCAAATGCCGCTTCTATTATATTAAAGCGCTTGTACATTTTTTGCACCTGAGCACTTTTGCTAATAACGCACGGGTACAGCACGCCGTTGTGTAAAATTAAAAGTTCAACCTCTTTGCCATTAAAATTGCGGTAGTAGTACAGCGGCGCTTTCTGCCCGCTATTGGCAAAACTTTTATACACCTCGCCGATAACACAGGTTTCAAAAAACTCTGCGCTCATCGCGCCAAGTTCTAACGCGTCCGCAGTGTTCCAGCGCAAAAGGTATGCCGCAAGACCGGTATCCGTAAAATACAGCTTCGGTGTTTTTACAACATACTTAACGCCGCTAAATGCCGCAGGCTGAAGCAAGTAAACTATCCCCATACGTTCCAAAATACCCAGCCATTGTTTTGCCGTCGGTATGCTGATACCAGTTTCCTTCGCCATAACGGCGTAGTTTAAAAGTTTGGCCGTCTGCGACGCCGCCGCACACAAAAAGCGGTAAAATTTCATCTCATCGTTAAGCTGAACAAACTTGCGGATGTCGCGCTGCAAAATATCCTGCACCAGTTTGGCATAAAACGCATGCCAGTCCGCACCTTCGTTATACATTGCAGGTTTGCTGCCGCGCCAGATACGCTCGTAAATCTCCACCACATTATGCGGAACAAGGTTCTGCATACGTCCTGCCAACAGCTGCATATCCGGTATAAAAGGCGTACTTTCCCTGCCGTCAAGTTCCGCACTACTTAAACCGCAAAGCTCCAGGCAGGCAAACTTATCGCCAAGTTCCTGCATAATGGCGGTAATAGTTTCTGCGTCCTCTTTAGGCGCAATCAGCCAAAAATCGCCCGGCTTGCCGTGCTTTAGTACATAATCCTTAATTACCGGCACAAGCTCCGGCGCATACTGAATATCGTCAATCAGCACCGGCGGCACATACCGCTGCAAAAACAGCACCGGTTCTTCATTAGCTATACTGCGCAAAGCAGGCTCAGCAAGGTCAGCGTACTTGCGTTCAGGTGAGGCAAGATTTTTGAGGAGGGTGGTTTTGCCGGATTGGGAAGGGCCAACAAGGACAAAAATTTCTGCATTTTTATTTAGTTTTAAAATTTGTTCAAAATTGAACCGTTTAATATACATTTCAAAACCTATATTTTCAACTTTCCATCCAAAAAACTTTGGTAATCGTCACAAATCTTTTGCACGTCACTGCCGAAGGTTATTTGCCTACCCTTATGCAGCCATAATATTTTACTGCACATGCTTCGCACCTGGTTCAGCGAATGCGACACAAGTATCGTCGTTGCACCACTGTTAATTATCTCTTTCATCTTCGCTTCACTCTTTTTGCGGAATGCACCGTCGCCAACAGAAAGCACTTCGTCCAAAATCAATATATCCGGCTTGACAAGTGATGCTATCGAAAACGCCAGCCTAGACTTCATGCCACTGGATAACTGCTTAAATGGCCTGTCCTCAAATTCTTTAAGTTCTGCAAATTCTATTATCTGTTCGTAGGTTTCATCCATAAATTTACGAGTATAACCAAGCATTGCTCCTCGCAGATAAGCATTTTCTTTTACCGTTAAATCCCCGTCAAATCCACTGCCAAGTTCTAAAAGTGCCGCTATTGTCCCATGTCTTGTAATACTTCCTTCCGATGGACGCATAATGCCGGATACCGCTTTTAGTAGCGTTGATTTTCCTGCGCCGTTAGTACCGATAATCCCCAGCATATCACCTTCATTAAGGTTAAAAGCAATATTCCTGTTTGCCCAAAATTCTTTAACGGTATAATTGCCTTTTAATCTGCGTATAACGTATTCTTTTAAGCCTATGCTTTTAAAATCACCTGTAATATATTTTATTGATACGTTTTTTACTTGTAATATCTCTTTCATCAGTTAACCTTAAACATAATATAAAAATTTATAGTTATACTTTTTATACACACAGCAACCAATACCAAACAACACTAAAGCATATCCTGCCAAAAGCAGATGCAGCCATAAATCAGGCACGGTATTATACAAAACGATACTGCGAAAGTATGTTATGCATACAAAGATTGGATTGCAGTAAAACAGCGTCTGCAAATGATGCGGCAGAATATCTATGCTGTAAAAAATTGCAGAACCGTACATAACCACTTGGGTAAACAAACGGTAAAGATACTGGATATCCCTAAAAAATATAAATAAAGCTGATAACACTAAACCTATACCTAAATTAATAAATATTAAACAAATTATAGGATAAACTAAGCATAAAAATTTCAATGTAAAGGCAATACCATCAAACCATACAAAAACAAAATAAATTAATAATATTATTCCAAAATTAATTAAGGCTGATACATTCTTGGAAAATAAAAACAAATATTTCGGCACATTTATTTTAGTAAAAATACTTGCATTACTCATTAATGCGTTCATACCTTCATTTGTAGATTCAACGTAATAATTAAAAATTATTTGTCCAGAAAAAAGATATATCAAATAATGTGCTATATTATTTCCAAAAAATTTTCCAAATATCACAGCCATTATTGTAAGCATAAATAATGGTGATAGTATACTCCATACAATACCTAAAACTGTACGTTTATATTTTGCTTTAAAATCACGTTTTACAAGTTCTTCAAATAGAAATTTATTTATAAACAATTTATTCATAAATAGTTCCCCTATTATTCTATCAAGTAGTCAACCTTTATTAGCAATTTTTTAAATAATTCATTAATTATCAGTGTAGTTATAAAACAAACAATTATAAAAATATACTTATCTGTAAATAAACCAATATCTTTAAAGAATAACATTGGTAATCGTTGAAGAATATATAAACCAAATAAATTCTTTCCTAAATAACATAGAAATTTATTGTTTATATTTACATGCATTATTAACAGTACTATAGCTATTGTAAATAAAATTTCAAAAAATGTTCTTATTCCAATAGATAAATGTATATATATATGCACAATAGGCAAACTTATTATTGATAATAATAAAGTTACAAAATATCGTTTGCAATTACTGAAATAAAGAATAATCTGTTCTTTGAAAACACTAAACATTATTCCTATAGAATATACCAAAATAGTATCATACCACCAATATGGTTTAAAAAGTTTAACTATTATCATATACACTATGCTTAAAATTATAACTGTACTAATTGCCTTAAAATAATTTTTATCAAAAATTTTGAAAGCTATATAAGTAAATAGATAACAAAATAAAATACAAAAAATATACCAGTTACTATTCCCTATGCCAGCCCAAGCTACTAAAGACAGTAAATATTGTTTTAACTCAACTTCATGATTAAGAGCTAACCTAAGTAATAAAAATAATGTGACTGCAATATCAAAATTTAATAATACTTTTAAGATTCTTTTACTAATTAGTGTATCTATATAACTATTATCTTTTTTTATAGACTCCATTATTCCATAACCGGAAAAAAACAAAAATATCGTAACTATACATTGACCTAAAAAAGATCTGAATACCATATATGTTAGGTCTATAGGCGAATTAAATTTATAATATCCAACCACATGTGACAAAAACACTAATAGTAAAAATATACCTTTTATTCCATTGGAATTTTCTTTATCGAAAGCTTCTTCACTAATGCTTTCTTTAATTTCAATTTTATAAATTGTTAATAAAAAAACAACTATTAGAAAAACTGACATATAACTACTCCAATTTTTTTATTACCTCATAAATACGTTTACAATTATTTTTATCATTAAAAGCAAAAAAAGCTTCCATACGTTTCAGATACTTGCTCTTAACTTTACAATCATTATTTAAATATTCAATTATCCTTTCTATTATTGCATCTAAAGTATATTCTACTTCTCCAAAACCATCTCTTTCATAATCAAAATATCCTTTATCATATGTATGGTTTTCAAAAAAAGTTTTATTATCAAACTGTGCATAAATTACTGGTTTTTTTAGATATGCAAAGTCAAAAGCTACAGAAGAATAATCTGTAACAATCAAATTGCTCTCTGCAAATATATCGCGATATTTAGTTTCAATATTACAAAATTCAACACCTTCTTGAATATCAAATTCATTTACATAAGGTATTATTCTAGGATGAGGCATAAATTTTATAATATATCCTTTTTCTCTCGCTTTAGTTAATAATTTTTGATTATTTATCAAAGAATTATAAAATTTAAAATATTCTGTTTCAAAAAAAGACCTATCATAAATATCTTCACCAGTCCTGCTATAATCACCAGCTGTTATAAGATTTTTCCTCCAAGTTGGCATTATAGTAATTATTTTTTTCTTTTCATCATATAATCTATCATATCTGGCAAATCCTGTTAATTTAACTATATTATTATCATAATAATAATTCCCTGTAATAATTGAATTATATTCAGGCTTTGCACATGTTATAAAAATATCTAAATTTTTGCTGTATCTATTTAACCATCCAGAAATATCATCTTTTGTTATTCCATGCTGTAAGAAAATTCTTTTTTGACCATACATTAAGTCCCTAAAATATACAGCATTATTCCAAAATGGACAAAATACATAATCGTCTCCTGCTGATGATACAATCTTTTTAGCAAATAAGTGCAGCATTCTATGCTTTAAAGAATAGTAATCTAATACACTCCCATATTTCTGTATATTTTGATAATCATTACTTCTTTTACTTATTACAAAATATCTCTTTTGGTTAATTTTATTATCATGTAAATATTTAAATAAAGCTTCACCATTATCGTCCGCTTTATTTATACGATCTGATAACAACCAAATATCTTTATTCATAAACGGTTTCAAATTATAATACAAAATTCGTATACAAGCTGCTTTTTTAGCACCGATTTCTTTCGAAGAAAGCAAGTACTTTAAATATTTTATCTCTTTGCATATATGTCTTATTAAATTATATCTTTGAACATCCAATCTGTTCTCGTTAATAGTAAATAAGTAATTTCCAACTATACAAAAAGCTTTATTATTAGACTTACCTATAGGGAAAAATTTTGAAGTTATAATATGCTTATGTTCTATTGGTTTCCCATTTATAATTGATACAAATCTAATTTGAAAGCTTTTCAGTATATGATTTACAGGAATAGATAACTTAAAATTAATAGTTTTTAAACATGCTTCACCTAATATCGTTGACTTTAGTTGTCTTTCAAAATTCATATCAACATTTGTAATATTGTTATTTACAATTGCAGCTATTTGTATATCACTGTTTTCTACATTTTTTAAATAAGTAATACATCCCTCTATAATTAGGTTTTCATTTCGTATATTTATAAAATCTAAAATCACATTCCTATCATTTACAGTACCGATAAAAGTATTTTCAATATAATATTCAGCAATGTTATTATTAATCTTTATTCCTAGTTTTTTGTTGTATTTTAGGCTTAATAAAAAAGCTTTATGCTCAATATAAATATTATTTTGTTTTAATATAATATCGTCATCGAAATATGATACCACATTTATTAATTTATTTCTATATTCTATATATTCATCTTCTGATAACACTTGTCTTACCGTTTTTTCATTTAATAATAATTTCCATTGTAAATGATATAATAATGTATATTGTATAAATTTAGGGATATTATCACCATTTTTAAATTTACTTATAATATTTTCGACAAAATTTTCTATATATGGCAAATAATAATTTGGTGATAAGATTGCTTTTTCTACAGCAGAACTTTCTCCACATTCTCTCCTTCTATAAAAATATTTCGTATCCTCTACAACGCCTAATGTAAACTTTTGTGACATAATTTCAATACAAACTTTAGCGTCCTCAGCATATTTTAAGTTAATATCAAATCGTAAATTTTTTATAGCATTATATTTTACAAAAGCCGATGATAAACTCAACAAAATAGCTTTATATTCTTCTTTTAAATTTATTACTCTATTACCATCTTTAAACTTATAATTTAATATATGTTCATTTTTATTTTTTCCAAAAAAATACATTGGTATTGCAACAATATCAATAAGATTCTCATTTCTATCAAAAAATTTTTCAACTTTTCTTGAAGCATCAATAGCCAATTTGTCATCTGCATCTAAAAAATTAATATATTTACCTTCTGCATATTTTATTCCTTCGTTTCTTGCAGAAGACACCCCGCCGTTTTCCTTATGAATTACTAAAATATTGTTAGGATATTGTTTTGCATACTTATCACATATTTCACCACTTTTGTCAGTAGAACCATCATCAATTAAAATAAATTGAATATTTTTTTCAAATCCTATGTCTTGCTTTAACACACTTTCAATGCATTCATCCAAAAATGGTTCTACATTATATACCGCTGTAATAATAGTAAATTTATATTTATACATGTCATTTCACCTTTTTACTTTAAACATTTTGTACAAATAAAACACATATTTTCCAATCCCAATTTGTACTATAAATATTTTAATTTTTTCTCTTGTTTCTATATCGGATAGTATTACAGATAAAAAATTTTTTTTTAAAACTTTTAATACCTCTTTATATATATTGAAATATTCTTTTGGACAATTAAGTTTATAATAATTTATGCATACACCTAATGCCTGAAGTAAATATCCAACCTTTGAAATCTTTATTTCTTGCAACTTCAAATATTCATATCTCTCTTTAGCAATTAAATAGCATTGATAACTTTTATCAATATCTACTTTCATTACTAAACTATCGTTACGCACTCTATAAAAATATAAAGCTTTATTTATATAAAAAATTTTTTTAGCTTTTAAAATCAATTTATGTAAAATTGCATAATCTTCCATACACTTAACATTTTCTGGAAAACTAATATTGTCAAATAAATTTTTCTTAAAAACTTTTTGCCATAATTGACTTTGTATTTTTGTATCTTTAACTACATCATATAAAAACTTTTCAGTACTAATAAATGAACTTTTATTAGCATAATTTTTTAAAATTTTTTTACTATCTCTACATAAAATATAATCAAAGAATAAAATATCTGGTTCTTTAGATTTTATTACATCTTTTATTTCCTTATACCAATTTTCTGAAATATAATCATCTGGATCAATCCAGGCAATATATTCTCCTTTTGCAATTTTTAATCCAAAATTACGAGCCCCACCTATGCCAATATTTCTATTATGAATTACTTTAAAATGGTTATTATATTTTTCCTTATATTCATCACAAATTATCCCGCTCTTATCAGTTGAACCATCATCAACACAAATTACTTCTATTTCATCATCAAATTGCTTTATAAACGACTCGAAGCATTCAACGATATAATTTTCAACATTAAACACTGGAATAATAACTGATATTAAGGGCATTGTTTAACCTCAATTTCTATATTGTAATTTCTTTATTTGTCTAAAAATACACTGCGGTATTAAACCAATAAGTAGCGGCTTTATAATATATAGCAATCCTTTTAATAAAATTTTATTTTTTCTATAACCTATATACCTTACTTTTGCTTCTGCTATACGGTCTTTCATTGGTCGATATTTTTTTGTGCCATTTTCAAGATAATAATCTATTAACGGCTCTTGAAAGTTATAACCTTTAAATCCGTTGCTATACAAATCCATTACCAAAGTATAATCTTCACATCGTTTGTTTATATCCTCTGTACTATATCCTTTTATTTTTAAAAGTACTTCTTTCCTAAAAATCATACTTGGATGAATAAACGGAATATTCCATAAAAAATCTTCTTTTTGAGGATATTCAGGCATTTTTAATATTCCCCAAATACCATTTTCATTAAAAACATTTGCTATACTGCCGACAAAAGCAAAATTCTTATGAGTTTCTAAAAACTGTATTTGTTTTTCAAATCTGTATGGACTTGCAATATCGTCTGCATCCATTCGTGCTATATATTTACCTTTTGAAAAATTAAGGCAATAATTTAACGCATTTGCGAGTCCTTTATTTTCTTTGTACCCTACAATTTTTATTCTTTTATCTAAAGCAGCTACATCTTTCAATATTTTTAAAGTATTATCAGTAGAACCATCATTACATATAACAAACTCCCAATTTTTATATGTTTGATCGATAATAGATTGCACACTTCTATATAGTGCATCTATATTTTTACAATTATAAACACCCATTATAACCGAAATCTTCGACATCTAACTTCTCCTAAAAATAGTACTATACTTATACTTTCTAATCCCATTCCAAGTATAAACCGCCAAATAATACAGGCTTTGCAAAAAACTTATGCCTAAATATTTTCTATATATTTTCCACCTGTATTTTGCTGCTGTTAGTTTGTTAAATGACCTTCCATTTCTATGTACTCTGTATTGCATTAAAATTTCATCTATACCTTTAAAGCTTTTATCCTCTTTTACCAAATCAAGCAAAAACACATAGTCTTCGTGATACCATTCTTTTTTTAATCGTGTGTTTTTTATGCTATCATTTTTGCAAATTACACTTGAAAATATAATACTGTTTTCTTTTAACAGGTCTTTTAAGTTAAGTGATTCTTTTACGCTGCGTTTTTTTATTATTTGTCCTACTTCATCTATCATTAGATAGGCTGTATAACTTATATCTGCATTACTGTTATTTAATATTTGTATCTGCTTTTGCAGCTTTTCTTTTTCCCAATAATCATCAGCATCTAAAAAGGCTATATATCTGCCTTTAGCATTTTGTATTGCTGTATTGCGTGCATTAGCTACACCTTGATTTTTAGACAGTAATATTATTTTTATCCTTTTATCTTTTTCTTGATATGATTTTATTATTTTTTCTGTATCATCTGTTGATGCATCATTTACTATAATAAGTTCCCAATTTTTATATGTTTGCTTTATTACGCTTTCTATGGCTTCGGCTATATATTTTTCGCAGTTATAGGCAGGCATTATTACCGAACATAGTTCTTCTTCAATATGCCCCTTTGCACTGTGCAACAATTTTCATCGTCCTCCATAACAGCATTAAGTCAAGCCAAACGCTCCAGTTGCGTACATACCAGCTGTCTATCTGTACTCTTTGTTTGTAATCTGTATCGCTTCTGCCGCTGACCTGCCACATACCGGTTATTCCCGGCTTTACCATCAGGTAGTCTTCTATGTATTCTCCGTACCGTACCATTTCGTCCCTTATTATCGGGCGAGGGCCTACAAGGCTCATTTCTCCTTTCAGTACGTTGAATATCTGCGGCAGTTCATCAAGGCTTGTTTTTCTAAGGAATGCTCCGCTTTTTGTTATGCGCGGGTCGTTCTTTAGTTTAAAGTCTTTCTCCCATTCTGCTTTTGCTTGCGGGTCTGTTTTTAACAGCTGTTCTAAACGTTCTTTAGCGTCTACACACATACTGCGAAATTTATAGCAGTTAAACTCTTTGCCGTTTTTGCCTATTCTGCGGTGTTTAAAGATTACAGGTCCAGGTGAGTCTTTATATATCCATAATGCTATTACTATAAGTATTGGGCTTATTACTATCGTTCCAGTTATAGTTAGTACATAGTCAAAAATTGTTTTTATCCATCTGTTTATTGGCCTTGCAAGGTTGTTTTTAAGCCTTAACAGCATCAGCTTTTCATTAAACAGGCTTTCTGCTTCTATGCCGCCCATTGGCACGCCTACAAGGTTTGGTATTACTCCCATGCTTTTTACTAAGGGCTGTACTTTGTATATTAGCTTTGTTAGTTTTCCTTGTTCTAACCCCGGTGCTGCTATAAAGATGTGGTTGATGTTGTATTTTGTTATTACTTCTTCTGCGTCGCTGAATTTACCGAGTACAGGATAGTTTTCTAATATTCCTTTTTCTACTTTGTTATCTTCAAGTAACCCTATTATTTTGTAGCCCATACCGGCGTCGTTTTTAATGCCTTGTACTAATAGTTCTGCTGTTTTGCCTGCACCAATGATGAGTACGGGTATTTGTAATAACTGGTATTTTTCCAGTATCTTTTTTACTATGTAGCGGAAGATGACAAGCAGTATAAAGCTCAATATCCAGAAAACTGCGATAAACATTCTGCTAGTTGAGCCTGCAATGCGTGCTATATAGAGTAATATGATAATACTTGTAACAGCGTAGCAGCTGCTGATAAAGAGTTTTTGTATTATCTGCCAGAACTGCGCACGGCGGTTATAGAGCTGTTCAATATTTAAGAATATAAGGTAAATTAAGGGGAATACTACCCAGAAGTTGAGCCAGGAGATATGCAGGCTGTTATTACCGGTATAGAAGTTACGGAAGTTAAAGGAAAGTTCTTCTGCACATACTATGGCCATGTAATCAACACATATTAATACGAATGGTAGAATAATATTGGTATACTTATTTATTTTTTGCAGATTTTCTGCCACGGTTATCCCTCTTACGTTTTATTAATTGTAATAAAATTTATAATTTTATTTTACATTATTTTATAATGTTATTTTACCATACCTTTACCCCCCCCGCAAGACATTTCCGTTAGAGTAAGTCTAACTTTTACTGGTCTTGGTGAAACTTTATCCCTGCCGGTAGGTTAGCGCGGCAGCATAGTTTTACGGTAAGCCGCACTGCCGGTGTTGCGTGGTATAAATGACTCATCTAAAAAATAACGTCACAACAAATTTGATGCTGACATTAGAAGTTTATCTTTTTTATTATATTAAGGTTCACAAATTTCACTCCCTATTCAGTCATGAAATTTACGTAGCTTCGCTGTCACGGTTATCAACTTCGCTTCCAGCTCATTGCTAACCGGCGACTCAGCAAAAAACAAAACCACCCTGCTTAGTCCAAACGGAATAAACAGGGTGGTTTACTTTACCTATTACAACTTATTAAGTTTTTCTGCTGTTACGCAGTAAAATCAGTTATTAGTAGGCACGTTATTATATTTTACTTTAACGTCACGGTATCTGCTCATACCGGTACCTGCCGGAATGAGTTTACCGATAATAACGTTTTCTTTAAGACCGAGCAGCGGGTCAACCTTGCCTTTAATAGCTGCGTCCGTAAGTACGCGGGTGGTTTCCTGGAAGGAAGCCGCAGACAGGAAGGAATCGGTTGCCAGAGACGCTTTGGTAATACCCAGAAGAATCGGATGGCCTTCAGCAGGCTGCAAGCCGCGGTCAAGCATCTCACTGTTCTGTTCTTCAAATTCACCGATATCAACGTATTCGCCCGGCAGCATCGTTGTATCGCCGGCTTCGTCGATACGTACTTTACGCATCATCTGGCGTACCATAACTTCAATGTGCTTGTCGTTAATTTCTACGCCCTGAGATTTGTAAACGCCGAGTACCTGCTGTACCAGGTAACGCTGGGTTGCGCGCACGCCGCTGATGCGGATAATATCATGCGGATTAAGGGAACCTTCGGTAAGACGGTCGCCTTTTTCGATTTCCTGGCCTTCGGCAACAGCAAGTTTTGCGCCATACGGAATAGCATAAACTTCTTCCATGCCGTCTTTATCGGTAATGGTAATTTTACGCTGGCCGCCTTCTTCGGCAATATGCACAACGCCGGTGGTTTCTGCCAAAATACCGGGGTGTTTCGGTTTGCGTGCTTCAAACAATTCTTCAACACGCGGCAAGCCCTGGGTAATATCGTCGCCGCCTGCTACGCCGCCGGTATGGAACGTACGCATGGTAAGCTGGGTACCAGGTTCGCCGATTGCCTGAGCTGCAATGGTGCCAACTGCCTCGCCGACATCAACATTTCTGTCGGTTGCAAGGTTGCGGCCATAGCATTTGCGGCAAACGCCAACTTTAGATTTGCAGTTGAGCACGCTGCGGATTTTAACGGTTTCGCGCAGAGCTGCAATTCTGTCTGCCATATCTTCGGTAACATAATCGTTGATATGATAGAGCACTTTGCCGTTTTCATCCAGAATATCTTCGGCAAGGTTACGGCCGACAATACGGTCACGCAGAGATTCGATAACCGTCTGTTTGTTCTTGCCTTCGGTAATAGCACCGATTTCGATACCTTCGATAGCATTGTTGCGCACTTTCATTTCGCGGACAGTGCCGTCTGCCAAAATTGCGTCAATCATTGCTTCAGTGTAAGTATCTTTTGCATGTGCCAGTACTTCACCTTCTGCGTTAACAACGTCTTCGGCAACTTCTTTGCCGTCGAAGTGATGCATCAGGTGTTCTTTCATTACCTTGTTGGCATCTTCGCTGCTGATATTAATCTGAACGGTTTCAGTTGCTTCGCCGTCCATATCATCGGTTGCATACAGGTTAACTTCAAGCACGTGGCCTGCAATAAGTTTATTGTAAATATCTTCCGTAATAACGGTATCTGCTTCGGCAATCAGTTCGCCGGTTACAGGGCTTTCAACGCCGGAAGCAAGGTTGCGCCCGATAACGGTTTCGCGCAGTTTGTTCTGGCTTGCGCCAAGGGTTTGTTTGCACAGGCGGCTGCGTTCTTTAACAAGGTTAAAGGTTACAACATCGCAGTCATCTTCGCGTACAATAACATCCTGCGCAACGTCTACAAGGCGGCGGGTAAGGTAACCGGAGTCTGCCGTACGCAGTGCGGTATCTGCCAGGCCTTTGCGGGCACCGTGGGTGGAAATAAAGTATTCCAATACGGTTAAGCCTTCGCGGAAGTTTGCCTTGATAGGACGGTCAATAATACGGCCGGACGGGTCAGCCATAAGGCCGCGCATACCTGCCAGCTGACGGATCTGCTGGGTGTTGCCGCGGGCACCGGAGTCAGCCATCATGTTCAGGGAATTGAATTTATCCATGGTAGCGCTCATCAGTTTTGCGGTAACGTCGTCCGTTGCCTGGCTCCAGATTTCAATAACCTTGCGGTAGCGTTCGTCCTCGCTCATCAAGCCGCGGCGGAACATGCGCTCGGTTTTATCAATCTGTTTTTCGGCGTCAGCCAAAATCTGCTGTTTTTCTTTCGGGATTTTAATATCGGATACGGCAATGGAAATACCTGCCTTGCAGGCGTTGTCATAACCGTTCTTTTTAACAATATCAAGAATTTCGGCAGTACGCAGGTTGCCAAACAGCTTATGTGCTTTGGCAACAAGGTTGCCCAGTTCTTTTTTGTTAATAAGTTTGCTTAAATGCCAAACCTTAACTTCTTCGCCGGCAGCATTCTTTTCGGTTTCCTGATGGAAGTACTGCAGTTCTTTCGGCAGGTCTTCGTTAAACATGATATTGCCCGGCGTAGTGGTAACAAGGCTTACGCCTTCGTTCTTTTCTTCACCGTAAATATCTTTGTTAGGTACATAAACCTGAATGCGTGCCTGCAAATCAACAACCTTATGGAAGTATGCCAGCATAGCTTCGTTAATGCTGCTGAAGCGCATGCCTTCGCCTTTGGCTCCTTCTTTCACCATAGTGATGTAATAAGAGCCCAGAACCATATCCTGTGTAGGTACGGCAACAGGTTTGCCGTCTTTCGGCGCCAGAATGTTGTTAACGGAAAGCATCAGAATTCTTGCTTCTGCCTGTGCTTCCGCGGAAAGCGGCAGATGCACTGCCATTTGGTCACCGTCGAAGTCGGCGTTGAATGCTGTACATACCAAAGGATGCAGCTTGATTGCACGGCCTTCGGTAAGGATAGGCTCGAATGCCTGAATACCGAGTCTGTGCAGCGTCGGTGCACGGTTAAGGAATACAGGATGTTCTTTAATTACTTCTTCCAAAACGTCCCAAACTACATTGTTGGCGCGTTCTACCATGCGTTTGGCGTTTTTGATATTGGTAGCCTGTCCGCTCTGAACAAGGCGTTTCATTACAAAAGGTTTAAACAGTTCCAGTGCCATTTCCTTAGGCAGGCCGCACTGGTGCATTTTTAGTTCCGGGCCTACAACGATAACGGAACGGCCGGAATAGTCAACGCGTTTACCCAAAAGGTTCTGACGGAAACGGCCCTGTTTGCCCTTCAGCATATCGGAAAGGGATTTCAGCGGGCGGTTGCCCGGGCCTGTTACCGGACGGCCGCGGCGGCCGTTGTCGATAAGGGCGTCAAATGCTTCCTGCAACATGCGTTTTTCGTTGCGTACGATAATATCCGGCGCATTAAGTTCCAGCAAGCGTTTTAAGCGGTTGTTGCGGTTAATAACGCGGCGGTACAAATCGTTAAGGTCGCTCGTTGCAAAGCGTCCGCCGTCCAGCTGAACCATCGGGCGCAGTTCAGGCGGAATTACCGGTACAACATCCAGAATCATCCATTCCGGGCGGTTGCCGGATTTCAAGAAGGCTTCGCAAACTTCCAGGCGGCGTACAGCGCGGATTTTGCGCTGGCCGCTTACTTCTTTCAGTTCTGCGCGCAGTTCTGCGGTAAGCTTGGGCAGGTCAATTTCCTGTAATAAAGTTTTAATTGCCTGAGCGCCCATGCCTACTTTAAATGCGCTGCCGTATTTATCACGGTTTTCAATATATTCGCTTTCGGTCAGCAGCTGTTTTTTAGTCAGCGGAGTGCTGCCCGGATCTAATACAATGTAGTTGGCAAAGTACAGTACTTTTTCCAGAGAACGCGGGGAAATATCAAGAATTAACCCCATGCGGCTCGGAATACCTTTGAAATACCAGATATGGGATACAGGTGCAGCCAGTTCAATATGGCCCATACGCTCACGGCGTACTTTGGCACGGGTTACTTCAACGCCGCACTTGTCGCAGATAATGCCTTTATAGCGGATTCTTTTATATTTGCCGCAATGGCATTCCCAGTCTTTGGTAGGCCCGAAAATTCTTTCGCAGAACAAACCGTCACGTTCCGGTTTTAAAGTTCTGTAATTGATGGTTTCCGGTTTTTTTACTTCGCCATAGGACCAAGCCCTGATTTGCTCCGGTGAAGCCAGGCCGATACGCATAGATTCAAAATTATTTACGTCTAACAAGAACCGATCGCTCCCTTCTATTCCATATCTTCACTGGCGGCGTCATCCGCATCTTTTGCTTCCATATTCATGTTGCCAATATCGGCAATCAAATCAAAATCGGGGTCTTCCGCTGCGCTGTCATCACTGTCGGTGGTGTAGTCATCCTGCACAATCTCCGTGTTAGGAGCTTCGGGGATGGCACCGTCGATGTCAAGGTCCAGCTTGCGGGCTGTTTCGTTGATATCGTCGTCGGTATCACGCAGGGAAATTTCTTCTTCGTCCTCGTTGAGCACTTTAATATCAAGGCCGATGGACTGAAGTTCTTTAATAAGTACCTTAAAGGATTCCGGAACACCAGGTTCAGGAACGTTTTCGCCTTTAACGATGGCTTCGTAGGTTTTAACACGGCCGACAACATCGTCGGATTTTACGGTTAAAATTTCCTGCAAAGTGTAAGCTGCGCCGTATGCTTCCAGCGCCCAAACTTCCATTTCGCCGAAACGCTGGCCGCCGAACTGCGCCTTGCCGCCGAGAGGCTGCTGGGTAACAAGGGAGTACGGGCCGGTGCTGCGGGCATGGATTTTATCATCAACAAGGTGATGCAGTTTGAGCATGTAAGTTAAGCCGACGGTAACTTTGTTATCGAACGGTTCGCCGGTACGGCCGTCATACAGCGTGGTTTTGGCGCTGCGGTCGATACCTGCAAGGTCAAGCGCATCATTAATGTCTTTTTCGTGAGCGCCGTCAAATACCGGCACGGAAATCTGCACTGCTTTAATGCTCTTATCGCCGAATTTGCCGATTTCAACGGTTTCAGGGATGCCGTATTTTTCAACGTCATAGCCAACACCGGTCAGGCGTTCTACAAGGCCTTCGGCATTGTTTTCAATCTGCATGCCGAGTGCACGTGCTGCCCAGCCCAGATGGTTTTCCAGAATTTGTCCGATGTTCATACGGGAAGGTACGCCCAACGGATTCAGCACAATCTGTACCGGTTCACCGCTCGGCAGGAACGGCATGTCTTCGCGCGGAAGAATACGGGAAATAACGCCCTTATTGCCATGGCGGCCTGCCATTTTATCGCCGACGGAAATTTTACGTTTCTGTGCGATATGTACGCGAACCTGTTCGTTAACTCCCGGAGGAAGTTCGTCGCCGTTTTCGCGGGTAAATACTTTTACGCTTACGATTTTACCTGCTTCGCCGTGCGGAACACGCAGCGAGCTGTCACGTACTTCGCGTGCTTTTTCGCCGAAGATGGCGCGCAGCAGGCGTTCTTCTGCGGTAAGCTCGGTTTCGCCTTTCGGTGTTACCTTGCCGACGAGGATATCGCCCGGGCGTACTTCCGCACCAATGCGGATAATGCCGCGTTCGTCAAGGTCTTTCAATGCTTCTTCCGATACGTTCGGAATATCGCGGGTAATTTCTTCTTCGCCAAGTTTGGTGTCGCGGGCATCGCAGTCGTATTCTTCAATATGAATAGAAGTAAATACATCGGCCTTAACCAAATCTTCGCTGAGAAGAATAGCATCTTCGTAGTTGTAGCCTTCCCAAGGCATGTAGGCAACAATTACATTGTAGCCAAGTGCAAGTTCGCCATGGTCGGTTGCAGGGCCGTCTGCCAGTACCTGTCCTTTAACAACTTTGTCGCCTTTGTAAACAATCGGGCGCTGGTTAACGCAGGTGCCCTGGTTGGAGCGTTTAAATTTCAATACGCTGTATTTATCTACGCCGCCGTCATCTTTGCGGATAACGATTTCATCACCGGTAACGCGTTCTACAACGCCGGCATTTTTAGCAAGAATGCACACGCCGGAGTCAACGGCAACTTTATATTCCATACCGGTACCGATGATAGGAGCCTGAGTGCACAGAAGCGGCACTGCCTGACGCTGCATGTTGGCACCCATAAGAGCACGGTTCGCGTCATCGTTTTCGAGGAACGGAATAAGTGCGGTAGCGATAGATACAACCTGTTTCGGCGAAACGTCCATGAAGTCTACCTGGTCAGGAGGCAGGGAAAGTACTTCGTTCTGGTAACGTGCGGTTACACGTTCGCCTTCAAAGTAACCTTCGTCATCCAAAGGTTCGTTCGCCTGAGCGATAATGTAATTATCTTCTTCATCAGCGGTAAGATAAATAATTTCATCAGTTACGCGCTTGTTTTCTTTATCAACACGGCGGTACGGGGTTTCCATAAAGCCGTATTTGTTAATAACAGCAAAGGTAGAAAGAGAACCGATAAGGCCGATGTTCGGACCTTCAGGGGTTTCAATCGGGCACATACGGCCATAGTGGGAATGATGTACGTCGCGGACTTCATAGCCTGCACGTTCACGGCTCAAGCCACCGGGGCCCAGTGCGGAAAGACGGCGTTTATGGGTCAGTTCAGCCAGCGGGTTGTTCTGGTCCATAAACTGGGAAAGCTGGCTGCTGCCAAAGAATTCTTTAATTGCAGCAACAACAGGGCGGATATTAATAAGCGCCTGCGGCGTAATAACATCAACATCCTGAATGGTCATGCGTTCTTTTACAACGCGTTCCATACGGGCAAGGCCGATGCGGAACTGATTCTGCAAAAGTTCGCCGACACGGCGTACACGGCGGTTGCCCAAATGGTCGATATCGTCGCCGGTGCCAAGGCCGTCCATCAGGTTAAGCAGATAACCGAAGGAAGCCATTACATCTTCAACGGTAATTGTGCGGTGGTCTTCCGGAATATCGGAAGTGCAGATGATTTTCATCGGCTGTTCTTTCAGGCGGATGAAAACTTCTTTCAGGCCGGGGCCTGCAAAAATACCGCTTTCTTCAATTTTATCAATAACATCAAGGTCAATCTTGGTGCCTGCTTCAGCAATAATTTCACCGGTAGATACATCAACCAGCGGCTGATCCAGCACTTTATCCAGCAGGCGGCGGCGCCAGCCGAGTTTTTTGTTCAGCTTATAGCGGCCTACGCTGGCAAGATCATAACGTTTGTTGTCAAAGAAGGTTGCTTCAATAAGTGCGGAGGCGTTTTCCAGAGTAGGTGGTTCGCCCGGACGCAGCTTTTTATAAATTTCAATTAAAGCTTCTTCGCGGGTAGTTGTCGTATCCCTTTCAAGCGTTGCAGCAACGGAAGGATGATTATTAAAGAGCGCTAAAATATCTTCATTCTGGGTTAAACCCATGGCGCGCAGCAAAACGGTTGCCGGCAGCTTTCTGGTACGGTCAACACGTGCGTAAATAACGTCATTTAAGTCGGTTTCATATTCAATCCATGCACCACGGTTAGGAATGACTGTTGTACCATACATTTTTTTGCCGCTGGGGTCCATCGTAACAGCGTAATAAACGCCCGGGGAACGTACCAGCTGGCTGACGATTACACGTTCGGCACCGTTGATTACAAAAGTACCGGTTTCCGTCATCAGCGGAAAATCGCCCATGAATACTTTAGATTCTTTAATCTCGCCGGTATCTTTATACAGAAGGCGCACGTTTACATTTAACGGCGCAGAATAGGAAGCATCGCGTTCCTTGCATTCTTCTACTGTATATTTAGGCTCACCGAGAGTAAAGCCTTCAAAGGAAAGTTCTAAATTACCTGTAAAATCTTTAATAGGAGAAATGTCATGGAAAATTTCGCAAAGACCTTCTCGCATGAACCACTCATACGATTTTCTTTGGATGTCAATCAAATGAGGCATTGGCAATACTTCATTGATTCTGGCATAACTGTACCGAGTCCTATTACCTACGGGAACCGGTTTAAACATGTAATCCCTCACCCCTTAATGTATATGTTGTCAGGCAGACTTAAACAAGCGCGTTTTTACCATGACAAAAAAAGCAAGGCTCCAAACAATATTCAGGACCTTGCATGTTGTCTTCGATGAACGCACCTCATCTAAATCCATATAAGCACGGTACGGTGCTCAACCACTGAACCCCCGGTACCGGTTGTCAATACCTGCAATCTACTAATGTTGTAGTATGATATGTTATCATATATTTCGCAATTTGTCAATCATGCGGACACAAAAAAATTCCGCTGCATTGCAGCGGAATTTTTATTGCCGTTAAGCAAAATTATTTAATTTCTACGGAAGCGCCAGCTTCTTCGAGTTTAGCTTTGAGAGCTTCAGCGTCAGCTTTGGAGATTTTTTCTTTAACAGCTTTCGGAGCTTCGTCAACGATAGCTTTAGCTTCTTTCAGGCCCAGGCCGGTTACTTCGCGAACAACTTTGATTACGTTGATTTTGCCAGCGCCAGCAGCGGTCAGGATTACGTCGAATTCAGTTTTTTCTTCAGCAGCAGCAGCGCCACCAGCAGCCGGAGCAGCAGCTACAGCAACAGGAGCAGCAGCGGATACGCCGAATTTTTCTTCCAGAGCTTTAACGAGTTCGGAAAGTTCGAGGACGGTCATAGATTCAATAGCTTCAATGATTTGTTCTTTATTCATTATAGTTACCTCCATAAATTAGATGTTTTAATTTTATTGTTAAATTATTATGCGATAAGCCTCAGCTTATGCGGATTCTTTTTGTTCGCGGATAGCGTCAAGCGCATATACCACTTTGCGGATAGTACCTTGAAGTACATTGACGAAACCGGAAATCGGAGCATTCATGCTGCCAAGCATTTTGGCAACGAGTACTTCTTTCGGCGGCAGTTCTGCCAGAGCTTTGATAGCTTCATCGTCAATAACTTTACCGTCAAGAACACCTGCTTTAACAACAAGTGCTTTGTTTTCTTTAGCAAAATCGCAAATGATTTTTGCTGCGGCAACAGGGTCTTCCGGAGCAACCGCAATAGCGGTGTTCTTTTCGAGAACCGGCTCCAGGCCTTCAATGCCTGCTTCTTGTGCTGCAATACGGAGCAGAGTGTTTTTAACTACAATGTAGGTAACACCGGCTTCGCGCATTTTACGGCGCAATGCAGTATCCTGTGCAACAGTCAAACCGCAGAAGTCTACCAGAACAGTGCATTTAGAGCTGGTAAGAAGTTCTTTAATCTCTGCAACTTTAGCTGCTTTTTCAGGTCTAATTGCCATACATCTGCACCCCCTTCTTTATTTTGATATTTTTTATTAAATCAAAAAGACCTCTCGGCCGCAGCCGGAGGTCGCGAAGGTCTATCTTCAACGTCTCCAACCTCGGCTGGCGCTATGCTTACGCGGCTGTGCCGCACCTGCTGTCTATGGCCCGATTATCTTCTGATTTATAAAATTATTTGTCGCTGTTAGCCTTCAGAACGTCAACTTTAACGCCAGGGCCCATGGTAGTAGAAAGAGTGATGGTTTTCATGTACTGGCCTTTTGCTCCGGAAGGTTTAACTTTTACCAGAGTATCGGCAAGTGCAATGTAGTTAGCCAAAAGCTGTTCGTCGGTAAAGGAAACTTTGCCGATAGGAGCCTGTACATTACCAGCTTTATCGGTGCGGTATTCAATTTTACCAGCTTTAATTTCGTTTACTGCACGGGTTACGTCCATAGTTACGGTACCAACCTTCGGGTTAGGCATTAAACCTTTAGGACCGAGGATTTTACCAAGACGGCCAACCATGCCCATCATGTCAGGGGTTGCTACGCAGACATCGAAATCTGTCCAGCCGCCCTGAATTTTAGCGACATATTCTTCACCGCCAACATAATCTGCGCCTGCTGCTTCAGCTTCTGCAACTTTGGGGCCTTTAGCAAAAACAAGAACAGTTTTGCTTTTGCCGGTGCCGTGCGGAAGAACCATAGCTCCGCGAACCTGCTGGTCAGCGTATTTAGGATTAACACCGAGTTTGAAAGAAACTTCAACGGTGCTGTCAAATTTGGTAACGTTAGTTTTCTTTACTAATTCTATTGCTTCTTTCGGAGAATAGAATTTGTCAGCTTCGATAAGTTTCAAAGCTTCCTGGTACTTTTTGCTTCTTTTTGCCATTAACTTTTCCTCCTATGTGGTAATAACGGTTTTTGGCCTCCCACTTAATTAAGTTAACTAATATTATCAGTCAACTACGGTAATACCCATGCTGCGGGCAGTACCTTCAACCATTCTCATTGCAGCTTCAATATCTGCTGCGTTGAGGTCAGCCATTTTGGTTTCGGCGATTTCGCGGATTTTGTCGCGGCCGAGGGTGGCTACTTTTTTCTTGTTAGGTTCGCCAGATGCTTTTTCCAGACCGGCTGCTTTTTTCAAAAGAACCGGAGCCGGAGGAGTTTTGGTAATGAAAGTAAAGGAACGGTCTTCAAATACGGTGATTTCTACCGGGATAATAAGACCAGCCTGCTGTGCAGTACGTTCATTGAACTCCTTAACGAAAGCCATGATGTTTACACCGGCCTGGCCGAGTGCAGGGCCTACAGGAGGAGCCGGAGTAGCTTTACCAGCCGGTACCTGTAATTTTACCATCTTAACGACTTTTTTCGGCATTTATTACACCTCCTTATTCAGCTTCTTCAACTTGAGTAAAATCAACTTCAACAGGTGTTTCGCGCCCAAACATGTCCACAAGAACCTTCAGCTTGCCGCGTTCTTCATTAATTTCGGAAACGCTGCCAAGGCATCCGGCAAACGGGCCGCTTTTAAGGCGTACAATCTGCTGTAATTGTAAATCAATTTTAGGACGGCTTTCTTCCACGCCCATAGAACGCATAATTTGTTTTACTTCCTCATCAGTAAGAGGAATGGGCTTAGTGCCGGAGCCAACAAAACCGGTTACGCCTGGAGTGTTGCGGACGGCATACCAGCTGCGGTCATTAACAATCATTTCTACCAGTACATAGCCAGGGAAAACTTTGCGCTGCACGCTGCGTTTTTTGCCATCTTTGACTTCTATTTCATTTTCCATAGGTATTACAATATTGAAAACTTCGTTTTCCATACCCAGGGAATGAACTTTGCGTTCCAGATTAGCTTTTACTTTATTTTCGTAACCGGAATAAGTATGTATGACATACCAACGTTTTTCTGATTCCATAGCGGTACCGGGAATATTAATTCCCTTCCTCCTTACTCAAACTTATTGTAAAATCAACTGGAAAAGCCCAGCAAAAATACTGTCAATTACCCAAATCAGAATTGCTGAAAGGACAACGGCAATAAATACAACGATTGTATGGGCAATAAGTTCTCGTCTGGTAGGCCAGGTCACTTTTTTTAGTTCAGATTTTGCTTCCCGCAGAAAGCGCATAATGCCGTTGGTGTCTTTCACACCCGGTAATTCTGGAACGGCCATCTTTTCACATCCTTGCTAAAATACCTAGATAAACTCAAACACAAAGATTATTTGGTTTCTTTATGTAAAGTGTGTTTTTTGCAAAATTTGCAGTACTTGTTGATCTCAATACGGTCCGGATCATTCTTTTTGTTTTTGTTAGTCTGGTAGTTGCGCTGTTTGCATTCAGTGCATGCCAAAGTAATCAAAGTACGCATTCGTTACACCTCTCTTGCTGTCAAAATTGCTGGTCTGAAAATTTCACTAATATAGAGTACCACAGTTAACGGGTTATGTCAACAATGTTTAAAAAAAATAATCTAAGACCGGGCTGAAAAGTCCGGCCTTAGATATCTGTACCGCTAACAGCGTTTAATTATTTTTCTTCAATTGCAGTAACAACACCAGCGCCAACGGTACGGCCGCCTTCGCGGATTG
>UMFK01049066.1_pt1 | contig 55494 bp, 40 predicted proteins | sample 1964981 | NCBI WGS metagenome assembly UMFK01 (sample SAMEA4836043, study PRJEB28245) | human gut metagenome | biome: gut microbiome; material: fecal sample | place: Denmark | collected 2008
TATGCGTTCTTAAACCAGCATTCTTATTTGTTAATTCTCTTTCAAGCCCCAATGCAAAACCTAAAACAATTGCAATTGATAAACTTATTAAATAATCTATATTCATTACCACCTATCTCATTCTACTCTTTGGATCTAGTACATCTCTTATTGTATCACCTATTAAATTAAAAGATAGTACCGCAACAAAAATTAAAAAACCAGGGGTTAATAACCACGGTCTATAAAGAATATTAATATATTCTTGAGCCTCTTTTAACATATTACCCCAACTTGCATCAGGTTGTTGAATACCTAAACCTAAAAAGCTTAAACCACTTTCTGATAGGATATAAGAAGGAACAGATAATGTCATTGCAACAATTACGTAACTCGTAGTTTGAGGCAAAATTTCTCTGATAATAATTCTTAAGTTTGAGGCACCTACCATTTTTGCAGATTGCACAAATTCTTGATTTTTAATAGATAAAACCATACCTCTTACAACTCTGGCAAATCCAGCCCAACCTATCAAAGCAAGAATTACGACAATCAAAATTAAACGCTGAGTACTTGTCATATTTGACGGCAATATTGCCGCTAAAATAATCAGCAAATAAAAACTAGGAATAGACATTACTGCTTCTGCAAATCTCATCATTATTGTATCGATAATTCCACCAAAATAACCTGAAATTCCGCCATATAACAAACCTATCGGAAATAAAACCAGCAATGCTAAAAATCCAATAGTCATTGAAATTCTTCCGCCAAAAAGCAAACGAGAGAAAACATCTCGACCATTAATATCGCCACCTAATAGATATAATCTTCCGTCAGAATCTACAGTTACAAGGTGCCTATTCATTGAAATTACTCCAAGGAAATCGTATTCTTCACCTCTTGCAAAAAATTTCAGATAATATTTTTTACTTCTATCTAATTTAAAAACTGTTTGCATCAATTCTTCATCATATTCTCGTTTATAATTGTATGTATATGGGCGAGAAAATTTACCATTTTCATCTATCGTAAAAATTGGTGACGGTGGTACATATGATAATTGTCTGTCCGTATAATCTTTTGTGTATGGAGCAATTATATCCGCAAAAAACAAGCAGAAATAAATAAATACCAATACAAAAAAGGCTATTCTTGCAAACTTATCTTTATAAATTCCTTTAATTATATCTTTAAACATGCCTGCCCCCTTAAGCCTTTGCCCTAATACGAGGGTCAGTTAATATTAACAGAATATCTGCAATCAAATTACCTACAACAAGCATTATTGCACCAATCATCAAAGACGCCATTACCAAGTTTATATCAGATTTCATAACAGCTTCTAAAATCAATCTGCCTAATCCCGGATATTGAAATACATACTCTGTTAAAGCAGCACCGGATAAAAGACCTGAAAATTCAAAACCTAACAATGTAATCATAGGATTTACCGCATTTCTTAATGCATGTTTAAAAATAACCTTAAATTCACTCAAGCCTTTTGCTCTAGCAAATTTTACATAATCACTATCTAAAACATCTAACAAATTTGCTCTCATTTGACGTTGTAAACCAGCCAAAGATATTGTAAATAGTACTAAAACAGGCAAACATAAATGATGAGCTATGTCCAAAACTTGATGTAATAAATTCATATCATCAAAATTGTATGAAGTTAAGCCTCCAACTGGAAACCATCCTGATTTTACAGCAAAAATGAGTAATAAAATTGCAAAGAAAAATGATGGTATCGCCATACCTATACTCGTTATAAAGGTTAAAAACCTGTCAAATGGAGTTTTCCAATTTACAGCTGCTAAAATTCCCAATGGTACTCCAACAGTCCAAGTTAAAAATATTACAACCACTGTCAAAAGTAACGTATTTGGAATTCTTTCCATTAATTTTACAGAAACCTTTTCACCTGTAGTTGTTACCCCTAAATCACCTTTAACAAATGATTTAGCCCATAACAAATATTGTACGGGAAGAGGTTTATTTAATCCTAATCGTTCTCTTTCAGCTTTTAATGTAGCTTGAGAGATAGATGGGTTAAGTTTCAATTCTGCCAACGGATCTACCGGACTCAATCTAATAATGAAAAAACTTATCATTGATACTAAAATCAACAATGGAATTGTCTGCAATATTCGTTTTAGTATATAAAATAATATTTGCATTAATTTTTATCCTCATAAATTTCTTCAATATTATATGTCACACCTGCTAATGGCGATGGAAAAACGTTTTTAAATTTCTTTCTTATTGCCACAATTCTAACCGGTGAATACAAATAAATTATAGGCTTTTCGTCATAAATTATTTGTTGATACTCATCATATAAAAGTTTTCTTTTATTAAAATTAGTTTCCAATGCAGCTTTATCAAAAATTTCATCCAGTCTTTTTTCAAAAGCTAGCCTATCATCTGAAGTTTCGTTACCTGTTCTTTGGTTAAATAAATGTAATGGACCATTTGAATACCAAACGTTTTTGCCGTCGTGAGGTTCTAATGGTGAACCTGTCAAGCCCATTATTATCATGTCCCAATCAAGAGTTGTTGTCATTTTATTTACAAGAGAATTAAACTCAATTGGTTTATAATTTACTCGCATACCTAAATCTTCAAGATCTTGTTTTATCATAACACCAATTGCTTCTCTTTCTGTGTTACCAGCATTTGTCAACAAATCAAATTCTACACGATTATTAAATTTATCGTACAGTTTGTCATTTTTACCTAAATGAAAACCACTAGCTTTTAATAAAGCTTTTGACTTGCTCAAATCTCTATCATGACCTTTTATGTTTTTATTTAAGAAAATAGAATTCAAACTTTCTGCAGTAAACAGTGGTTTTGCAAGACCATTCGCAATATTTTGAACCATACTTTTTCTATCAATAGCATAATCAATTGCTGTTCTAAAGTTTTTATCATTAAACCAGAACTGCTTTTCAGGTTGAACATAATAATTTGTATCCAAACTTTTTCTTTTGTTCAAGTTTATAACCAAGAACATTGTACCTGTATCTGGACCTATATTATAAATTTTATAATCTGATTTTGCTTCTTTTGATTTATAAGGTGCTACATTTGAACCTCTCAAACTGATTACATCAATTTCCTTTGCTTCAAATTTCAAAATTTCATTATTCAAATCACCAACTATCAAATAGACTACTCTATCTAAATACGGTAGCTTTTTATTCTCTTTATTTATCATGTAATAATCAGGATTACGCTCAAAAACAACTCTTTGAGCAGCTTTATATTCTTTTAATTTGTATGGTCCACTAACTACAAAATCACTTGGTTTCGTATTTGTTGAATAAAAACTGTCAAAAGCTTTTTGTCCTTGCTTTACAACCGGCGCAAAAATATGTTTCGGAGCAATTTGAGTAGATAAAATTCTTAAAAATGGAGAAAATGGTTTTGATATAACAAATTTTACTGTATAATCATCTACTTTATAGACTTTTGGTAGCTTACCATCAATCATTACCATATCTCGGATTGAAGGATTTCCTAATCCGGCTAATATTATATCGTTCCACGTAAACACAACATCATCTGCCGTAATTGGATAACCATCTGACCATATAGCTCCATGTCTTAATTTTACTATATAAATCATCCCGTCTTTTATTTCGTAAGATTTTGCAAGTTTTGGTATAACTCTTCCGTCTTTAGGTTCTGTGGTAAACAAACCATCAAACATCAACCCCGCCATTGATGAAGATGTAGCATCTTTTGAGGCAAAAGGATTAAATGTTTTTGGACCTTCTCCAATTGAAGAACTTATTAATTCTCCACCGTATTTACCAACCGGAGCTTGAGATTGTAAGTAATCTTTACCCATTAAAACAACGTTTACCGGATTTTTTGGATAGTTTACAATTCCATCATCTTTTATTACATCATGTTTATAAACATCTTCTGTCGGAATATCTTGTCTAATAAACAATTTTAGACATAGCAATAAAACTAATATTAATGATATTAAACATAAAATTCTTCTCATTATATTAATAAACTAACATAAAAGTAATATTTTTTTATAGCCCATTCTATGGATTTTCATATTTTACATATGCATAAGCATTAAAATTCATAGAACCATACATTAATTTTAAGGTATCATTACTTACCGGCTCTATTTTAACAAAATTAATTTCGTTAGAATCAAAATCATCTTCTGTTTCTATTGCCTGAATTTTACCTATTACGTTATAAGCCTGACAAAAATTAATTACAACTTTTCCGTTATTTCTTGTGCCAACAACTTTATAATGTCCTACAGGAATTTCTCCTGATTGAGTAACTACGGGCACTGTAAGATTAAGAAGTGGATATTGTTCTTGGAAATTACTCAAAAAATCCATTTCTCCATTACCACTTTTCATTAATGGATTACCGGCTTTTTTTTGAGCCTTTATTTTTTTAGCATTTTTACGTTTTTCTAATTCGTTTACAACTTGCTCATATTCTTTATTTGTAATCATTTTTTGCCCATCCCAAGCATTCTCGGCACCGGATATATCACTCCAAGATGCAGAAGTACCTGACACCTCTTCAGCAAAGGCTAGAGATGGTATTATGATAAATGTAAATAATAGACATAATATTTTGTTTCGCATACACTATTACTATAATAATATTTGGTTAAAAGTAAAGCATTCTTAAAAAAAGATACTCTAAAAATAGTATAAAATTTTATAGAAAACATAGTATAAATATATATAAGGTTATTTAAATTAGGTAGAAAAGGTTTTTATGTCAACAAATTTATTAGTATTTTTAATAGCATTAATCTCTACTTTAGCATTGATTTATATGATATATGCTATCCTTTTAGAGTCATCAGGTCCAAAGAAAAAGGAACTTCAAATTACACCAAAGGGAATTGTTGACCATGCAAAAATTTTGTATAAACAAAAAAAATATAAACTTGTTGAAAAACTTGCTAAGAAATATTTGGAAATAAAACCTGAACATTGCGAATTAAGACTTATTTTGGCAAAAGCTTTATATAACGAAGACAGTATCTATGATGCAGTAAAAGAAGCCTTGACTATCCTAAACAAAGAAGAAAATAACAGTGATGCCAGATTACTTTTAGCAATGTGCTACAAAAAAGTAAATCAACCTACAAAAGCAATTTCAGAACTTCAAGAAATTTTAAAAACTGATCCTGACAATATGTCCGCTGCACAAGAATTGAGTAATTTGTACGTAGAAACAAATCAAAAACCTTCTGCAATTAAATCACTAAAACATCTTGAAACTTTAACAGACAACAACGGAGAACTTTTACAAATTAAAACAACTCTTGCTGATTTGTACATTGATATGGAGAATTATCCGGAAGCGTTTGACGAATTAAACGAAATTTTAGAAATTTATCCGGAAGATACTAATACAAACAAAAAACTTATTGAGTTGTACATAAAAGTTCAAAATTACGAAAGTGCAATTGAAACTTGTGAATCATTACTTTCTATGAATGAAAACAATAGTTTAAGTCTATGGATTTTAAACAACCTTGTAAACTTGTACTATCTAAATAAAGATATCGACAAAACAATGGAGTATGCTAAAAAACTTTTAGAACATCCATTTTCAGATAAACTTAAAACCAGAACTTATATAGCTAAAATTTTAATTTCTAGCGGTAAAGAGCAAGAAGGTTTGGAAATGCTTAATGAATTATCAGAAAGAAACACTGAAAATATTGAAATTAAGCGATTATTGATTGACACATACTTAAAGAAAAATAACTTTATTGCAGCAATTGACCTTTACAAACAAATTGTTGATTTAGCTAATCCATTAGAAGTTAAGTCTGTTCATACTGAAATGAGTAATGTTTTTGTAAAATGGGCAAAATATCAATTTGATAAACGTGAATTGAACGAATGCTTTAAAACATTTACTCTTGCTATTCAATATGACAACGCAAACCCTGAAATTTATTACGAATTAGGTGAAGTAAACTACGAAATCAAGAACTTTAATGAAGCAATTATCCAATTAAAAAAAGCATTAAGTATTAATGGTAACAATCCAAAATATTATATGTCAATTGCAGATTGCTATGAAGCTATTGGTAATACATTTGAACAAAAAGATTCACTACTTGCAGCAATAAATGTTGATGACAGAAATACAAAAGCATACTTTAAACTTGCAATGTTGTATGATGCACAACATGATAAAGCTAGTGAAATTCACACATTAGAAAAGATTTTAGAATTAGAACCTCAACATTTGGATGCAAAATATCAACTTGCATTAATTCTTGAAAGCCAAGGAAACAAAGACAAGGCTCTCGAATTATACAGAGAAATTGAAAGCCTTGATTATAATTTTAAAAACGTTCAAAAGAACATTGAGATGTTAACCTCTAACAATAATGACTAATTATAGAGGATAAATTTCAGGAGCTTTTATGTGTTCCAAAATAGAACCGCCAATTGCTTCATTAGGATCAAATGGAGCATCTTTTGGAGGAACCATAATATTTTGAACTAACATTTTAATTAATGGACCAAAAGCATCTGGAACTAAAATTCTTCTATAAACACCAGATAACAATGATTGTACGTTTGGAGAACGGTCTTCGTTAAATTTTGAGAATGTACCATAGTACATTTTGTCCATACCTTTTGTACCATTTGCAATCATTCTGTCAGCAATGTATAAACCTTCACAAATTTCATCTTCTGTTTTTGCCTCTTGCAACATTTTTGTTACAGCTGGAATAGCTCTTTCTTTTGCATTTACAAATAAATCGACTTTTTCATTATCGAATTCGCAATAAGGTTTTTCTTTTGTAGCCATTCTTGGCTTTTTAAATTCTTTGTCTTTTGGTAATTCAAAAGGTTTATCCTCTCCAACAAGAATTGATTTTACAAATTCATCTTTTGTAGGTTGATTTAAGCCTTCTGAAATTTTTGCAACTGGAGCAACAGGCGTTTTTTGAACTTCTTCATTTGCTCTAAACAATACTCTTGTAATTGGATTTGTGATTGCTTGTAATCTCATTTTTCTTTCCTTTTCCTTTATATTTTTTTACTATTATTTTTTCTTGAATCCTTAAACGCTTCTCTTGTATATTCCAAAATTGCCCCTCCGATTTCTTCATTAGGATCAAAATTTGCCTTTGGAGGTTCTTTGATATTTTGCATTAACATGTTAACCAATGGTGCAAATGCATCGGGATTAAGAGTTTTTCTATAAACACCCGCTAAGAATGTTTGAACATTTGCAGAACGAGAATTGTTAAATCTTGAAAAACCTTGATAATAAAGATTGCTAATACCTTTAACCTTTGCTTCTGCCATTTGGTCTGCAATAAATAAACCCTCTACAATTTCATCTTCTGTTTTTGCGTTAACTAACATTTCAGTTAATTTGGGAATAGCTTTTTCTCTATTTTTAACAAAAACATCAACTTTATCATTATCAAATACACAATAAGGTCTTCCTTTAATAGGCATTTGAGCTTTTTTATATCCCATTGAGTCTATTAAATATAATTTTGCTAAATTACTGGTTATTTTATCTACTTGCATTAATTTTATTTATCCTTATTTTCTTTTTCAATTTGTTCTTTTTTATGATCGTCATACGATTGTATTGTTTTTGTTATTCGGTTATATAAATCATTGATGAAAGTTTTAACCTCAAATGCTCGTTTATCCTCTTCAATCTTTTTATCCTCATCTTCCGTCCTTGAGGTTTCTTCAACCTGAAATAACATTTTAAATTTTTTCTTAAAGTTTGCAAGAGTATCTGAAATTTTCTTTTCTACTGAATTTTTCATCTCTCCAAACATCGCATTTAACTTATCTTGAATATCAACAAACTTTTGTTTCAAATTATCCATTGCCTTCATAATGTTTACCGGAAGATTTTTTGACAAATTGGCAAGTGGCGTAGCAATCTTATTTATTACAAAATTAACCGGTTTTGCTACTATTGAAGGGGCATTTTTTGAAACAATAGCAGCTAAATTTGCCAATTTTTGAGAAATATTCATCATTTGACTCTCAAATTTTGCAATTTGCATAAGTCTATTTTCATTAGCTTGAATATTCCTTTGTTTTGCTAACTTTTGTGCTCGCATCATTGCACCAATTGCAGCACACTCATTCCAACTCATTTCCCCAGGCTTTGCAGTATGGTCAGCACGCTTTTGAGATGCCCCCCCCATTCCTCCGGAACAAATCGGACAAGCACTCGGTGGTAACCCATGAGGGCATAAACCTCCGCCTACTTTACTATTATTTTGTACAGCAGTTACTGCCACGTTTACTTATATTCCTCAATTTATACACATAACATTAGGTTGCTTGAACTTATCTTTTTCGGGGATTGTGGGTAATTATTATTTTAATAGTCATCAATAATTAAGCCTGCACTTTGAGTCGAAGTTCGGCGATAAGTTAAGATGAAAGACCTTCCAATCTTTCTGGAGCATTCCGGCTTTTACGGCTGCGGCACAGCTGAAGATCTTCACTTCATTTCCTCTGAATCCATGCTATGATAAACATTTTTTATCGTCAATTCATGTATTAAGATTTTTTAAATTTACTCTTTTTATATGGTTTCAAAACACCTAATAATATTATAAAATAGTACTATGGAAAAGTTATACTCAAAGGTACCGCCTACAAAATTAAGAAATAAGGAAGAAAAATTTAGTCCTGCAAATACTGATTCAAAATTTTGGATTTTTATTGCTGATTTATTCTTCAAAGGAATGCTTGAAAATAGATTTTTTGCTTTAAGATACAAAGGTGCAGATAAAGTTTTTCACAGAGATACCTCTGTACCAACAATTCTTTTTGCACCACATTCCAACTGGTGGGACGGCATTGTAGGATACAACATCTGCACAAGAATTTTTGACAAGAAAATTCGTATTATGGTTGAAGAATTAAATCGTTTTCCTCTTTTAAGACGTGCAGGTGCTTTTTCTGTTAACAAAAAATCACCTCAAGCTTCAATGGCAGCCTTGAAATTTTCCGTTGAAACAATAGGGGATTTGAATAACTTTTTGTATATATTCCCTCAAGGAATTATTATGCCACCAAACTACAGACCTATTAATTTTCAAACAGGTTTGACTTATATTGCACAAAATGCAGTAAAAAAATATGGCAAGGTTAATTTGGTTCCTGTTGCTGTAAATTATATGTTTTTACGTGCTGACAGGCCTGAAGTTTTAGTAGAATTTAAAGATCCTATTGTTTTGGAAGATGCAAAAGTTGACAGAAAAGAATACACCCACTTTTTAGAAGCTGAAATGACAAAAGCTTGCGATAATCAATTCAAAGAAATTGCTGAAGGCAAGTTGGATGCTTATGAAACTTTATTCCAACAACCTCTAAAATGGTATAGAAAAATAGAACAAAGACTAAAAAAGATTGAAATTAAAGGTTCTGGAGTTTAGACGGAATCATTTTAAATTTTATAAAAAAGCAATGCGGTTTGAGTAAACTCAAACCGCATTACTAATTAATTATCTTTTCGGATTAACCGATTGTTTCATCATCAACTGAGAACTCTGGAGCACCAAACATACCTTCGATTTCTTCTAAGATTGCAGAAGGTTTTCTAGCTTGATTTCTTTGAGCTGCACGTCTTTGAGCTTCTTTATCTTTTTCTTCATTAGCATGAGTTAAGTGGTAGAATCCAGTACCTGCTGGAATTAGACGACCGATGATAACGTTTTCCTTCAAACCTCTCAATAAGTCTTTTTTACCGTCAACTGCTGCTTCTGTAAGAATTCTTGTTGTTTCTTGGAATGAAGCTGCTGAAATGAATGATTCAGTATTTAATGAAGCTTTTGTGATACCTAACAACATGTATTCACAAGTTGCTACTTGACCACCATTAGCTTGAACTGCATCATTTTCTTTTTCAAACAATTGAACTTCAACCAATTCTCCAGGTAATAAGTTTGTATCACCTGCATCAACAATTTTAACTTTCTTAGTCATTTGACGAACAATAATTTCAACGTGTTTATCTGCAATTTCTACACCTTGAGAACGGTATACACGTTGTACTTCGTCTACTAAATATTGTTGAGCTACTTCCGGACCACATAATCTCATAACGTCATGAGGATTTAATGAACCGGTTGTTAAAGGTTGACCTTTTTTAATTTTATTACCGCTTGTACCAATTGGTTTCAAGTCGATTGGATATTTGATTTCAGTTTTGTCACCTTCTTCAGATTCCAAATACAATTTTGGTAAACCACCTGCTTCATCTTCTTCGATGATTAATGTACCATCGTATTCAGCTAGAATAGCACAATCTTTTGGTTTTCTACCTTCAAGTAATTCTTCTACTTTTGGAAGACCTTGAACGATATCACCTGTTTTTTGTCTTTCGTATACCAATGTAACAAGCATATCACCACGTAGTACCAAAGAGCCTTGAGCTACTTGAAGCATTGTACCTGGGCTGATTAAGTATGGACGACCAGTTCTGATTACAATTTCTGATTTTGTAGCGCTTACTACTTGACCTGAAACCGGAGCTCTATCGGCTTCATCTTCTGTTAACAAGTCATCTTGTTTAATGAATTGACCGGCTTTTACAACTGCTTTAGCTTTTACTTTAACTTTTTCTTCGTAGTTATCGCAAACTAATAACAATCTTCTAGCATCTTCACTTTCATTTTTAATTGAAGCGACACCATCGTTTAAAGCTAATACACAAGTTTTAGCAACCGGTGTTTTTGGAGCGATAGTTTCACCATTCTTAACCAATAATTCAGTTTGTAATGAATCATTTAATTTAGAATTACCTTCAAGTTCACGACGTACAATCAATTTGTCAAGAACAACAATTTTCAATTCACCCTTTTCATCAAGTTCTACCATACCTTTTAAGTGAGATAAGTAGCCTTGCATTTGAAGAACTAAACTTGTTCTAACTAAAGTTGCACCGTCTAAGTTTCTAACTCTAGCACCGTCTTTATATTGTAATTGAGTTACAGGAACGATATCAATTAATTCATCTGTTGAATCGAATTTAATTGAAACGTCTTTTGGTTCAATTTTAATAACTTGAACAGGTCTTACTAAGATTTGGATTGGTTGATTTGCAATGTTATCTTCTTCGATATTCATTGTAGTATCAATTTCTTCATCTAAGTCTTCAATACCCAAGTCATCCATTTCAGAATCCATAATTGTTACGATTGAAGTTTCTTTAGCTTTAATACCATCTGCAATCAATGTACCTTTCTTGATAACTTCGCCTTCTTCAACTTTCAATTCTGAAACATTTGCTAATTGGTGAATTTCACCAGGTCTGATTGTTACTTCGTGAATAACATCATTGTATTCTTTAATTTCAACAATACCATCTAAGTGACAATATACATCTTTTACAATTTCAGTACCTGCTGTAACGTGAGTACCTGATTCAACCATTTTTAAAGTTGATTCTTTGTTCAATTGGTGAACTTCTTCTGGGATGAATACAACGTCACCTGCTTTTGTAATGATTTGGTTTTCATCAACTTCAACATCGACGTATTTAATTTCACCTGAAGAAGCAACTGAACAATCATCACTGATTAATTCAGCGATAATCATACCGTTTTCAACTGTTGTATCAACCGGAGATTTAACGATATATTTTTCACCAGTTTTATTAACTGTCCAAATTTGTTCTTTCTTTGTTTGTTCAAATGAAGCATTAGAAGGAGCAATTGAAGCGATTACAATTGTTAATTCTTTACCTGAAACAATTTTCTTAATCTTTTTACCTTCAAATTTAACTTCTTCAATAACTAGGTCTTCACCAACTCTAACTTCACCACCGTGTTCGCAGATAGTTGAAGTTTCAGCAAGTTTTTCGCCTTCTTTAATAGCTTGACCGTCTTTAACTTGAACTTTTGAGCCACCTGGCAAGTTATAAACATCACCACCAAGAACCCAAACAACACCGCTTTTGTTAGCTGTTCTAGAAACGTTACCTTGTCTATCTTTCTTTTCATCTGCTGTAAAGTCTTGGTAAACAACTTCGCCTGATAAATCAGAAGTGATATCCTTTGTAGCTTTTTCTGTTAAACGAGAACCATCCCCTTGTGATACTGGTTCGTAAATAGCAATGTTACCACCTTTAGCAATTTTATCGCCTTTTTGAACCATAATTCTTGCACCTGTTGGAATATGATATTTTTTAGAAGATTTAGCACCTTTTACTTCAATATCAAATTCTAACATAGATTTTTGAACTACATCACCGTGACGAGTTCTTTCTTCTTGTGTTTTACCCTTCAAGTCTGTTACAACTTCACCAGCTTCATCTGCTGTAACATATTTCATAGCACCAGAACCTTTGAATACACCACCTGTGTGGAATGTTCTCATTGTTAACTGAGTACCGGGTTCACCGATTGATTGAGCGGCAATAATACCGATTGATTCACCAACATCAACTAATTTTTGAGTTGTCATTGCCCAACCATAACATTTTTGGCAAACACCATATTCTAATTCACAAGTTAAACCTGAACGAACATCTAGACCTTCTTTTTCAATATCGGCCCAAACTTTTTCGTCCATACGTTGAATTTTCTTGATGTCTTTTCTATCCAACGTTGTGTTATTTTCAACAACAACTTTGCCATCAGCATCAACGATATCTTGTGCAATAGTTCTACCTAATAATCTATCAATTAATGGAACAATACAAGTATCACCGTCATAAATACCTCTCAATTTGATATGTTTTTTACCGTGGCAATCGTGGTCACGAATAATAACATCTTGAGCAACGTCAACCAAACGTCTTGTTAGGTAACCAGAGTCGGCTGTTTTCAACGCTGTATCTACCAAACCTTTACGAGCACCATATGATGAAATGATGTATTCAGTAACTGATAGACCTTCTTTAAAGTTTGAACGGATAGGTAAGTCGATGATTTGACCTTGCGCATCAGCCATCAAACCACGCATACCAACCAACTGTGATACTTGTGACAAGTTACCTCTGGCACCTGAGAACGCCATCATGTAAACTGGGTTCAATCTGTCGAAGTTTTTAACTACTTGTTCTGTCAATTTGGCTGTTGTTTCAGACCAAGTATCAATAACCTTTGTATATCTTTCTACTTCTGTGATTTCACCTTTCAAGTATCTTTTTGTTGATTTTTCGATTTCTTCATCAGCATCTTTCAATAATTGAGCTTTGATAGGAGGAACTGACAAATCTGAAATTGAAATTGTTACGCCTGATTTTGTAGCGTAATGGTAACCTAAGTTTTTCAAAGTGTTAGCCAATGTTGCTGTTTTTGCACCACCGAATTCAAGATAGATTTGTGCAAGTAAGTTTTTCAATGCACCTTTATCCATTTGCTTATTTATGAAATCTACTGTTTTCTTTTGTGTTGTATACATATTTGTCATTTTTTATTTACCTTTATTAATTATAAAACTGCGTTTCTTACTGCTTCATTGAAAATAATTCTACCTGCTGTAGTTTCAATACGTTTGCCGTGTTCATCTCTTACATAGATTTTGTCGTGTAAGTCAATTACATTAGCTTCTAAAGCGGCAATAGCGTCTTGGAAGTTGTAGAAGTATTTTGAAGGTACCATATTTTCATCTTTAATAAGAGTTAAATAATACATACCCATAACCATATCTTGAGATGGTGTGATAATAGGTTTACCTGTTGCCGGAGCTAAGATGTTGTTTGTAGCTAACATCAACATTCTAGCTTCAGTTTGCGCTTCAATACTCAATGGTACGTGGACAGCCATTTGGTCACCGTCAAAATCGGCATTAAATGCTGTACATACTAGAGGGTGTAATTGAATTGCACGACCTTCAACAAGTTTTGGTTCAAACGCTTGAATACCTAATCTGTGAAGAGTAGGGGCACGGTTTAACATTACTGGGTGTCCGTCAATTACCTCTTCTAAGATATCCCAAACGATAGCTTCTGAACGTTCAATTTTCTTCTTAGCTGATTTAATATTTTGAACATAACCACGTTCGATTAATTTATTAACAACGAATGGTTTGAATAATTCGATTGCCATTTCTTTTGGTAAACCACATTGGTTCAATTCTAATGATGGACCAACTACGATTACTGAACGACCTGAGTAGTCAACACGTTTACCTAACAAGTTTTGACGGAAACGACCTTGTTTACCTTCAATAATATTAGATAATGATTTTAATGGTCTGTTGTTTGGACCAACAACTGTTCTACCACGACGACCGTTATCAATTAAGGCATCTACCGCTTCTTGTAACATACGTTTTTCGTTTCTTACAATGATTTCAGGAGCACCCATTTCTAACAATCTTTGTAAACGGTTATTTCTGTTAATTACACGTCTGTATAAGTCGTTTAAGTCTGATGTTGCAAAACGTCCACCATCCAATTGAACCATCGGTCTTAAGTCTGGAGGAGTTACAGGCAATACATCCATAATCATCCAAGTTGGATCTGTTTCACTTGAAATTAATGAATCTAATAGTCTTAAACGTTTAATCAATTTACCTTTTCTTTGAACTGAATTTACATCGCCAGCTAATTCATTTCTAATTTCTTCAGCCAAGCCTTTAACATCAATTTCACCTAACAATTCTTTAATTGCTTCAGCACCGATTCCAACTTTTAATTCAGAATCTTCGTGTTCAGTGATGTAATCTTCATATTCTTCTTCGTTTAGAAGTTGTAATTTTTTGAATTCAGATTCAGCCGGATCAATAACAACATAGCTGTTAAAGTAAATTACTTGTTCTAAGTCTTTTAGAGTCATATCTAAAAGTAAGCCAAGGTAAGAAGGGATACCTTTCAAGAACCAGATATGAGAAACTGGAGCTGCAAGTTTAATGTGTCCCATTCTGTGACGACGAACTTTTGAGTCTGTAACTTCAACACCGCATCGTTCGCAGATAATACCTTTATGTCTTACTCTTTTGTATTTACCGCAATAACATTCCCAGTCCTTTGTAGGTCCAAAGATTCTTTCACAGAATAAACCATCACGTTCTGGTTTTAATGTACGGTAGTTAATTGTTTCCGGTTTAGTAACTTCACCATAAGACCATTTTAGAATTCTTTCCGGTGATGCGATACTAATTCGTATATAGTCAAAATAATCAATACTTGTTGACATTTATAATTTCTCCTTTTGTTGAGTTTATTGTCTAATTACGTTTGGTTCGGATTATATATCTCCGAAAGTTGTTGGTGTTTCAAAGAAGTTGATATTCAACAATTCTGAATCGATATCTGATAATGTACGTTTTGGAGCAGCTTTTCTTAAGTCGTCCATATCGCTCATTAAGTCAACTTCAATACCGTCTTTCTTAGCTACCGTAATATCCAAACCGATACTTTGTAATTCTCTTACAAGTACTTTGAATGATTCTGGAATACCAGGTCTTGGAATGTTATCACCTTTAACGATTGCTTCGTACGCTCTGTTACGTCCGTTAACATCATCGGATTTGATTGTAAGCATTTCTTGAAGTACATAAGCTGCGCCGTAAGCTTCAAGAGCCCAAACTTCCATTTCACCGAATCTTTGTCCACCGAATTGAGCCTTACCACCTAAAGGTTGTTGTGTTACTAATGAGTAAGGACCAGTTGAACGAGCGTGGATTTTATCATCTACTAAGTGAACAAGTTTCAAGAAGTAAGTTAAACCTACAGCAACCGGTTCATCAAATGGTTCACCAGTTCTACCGTCGATTAAACGAACTTTACCGTCTTCACCAACCCAATCACAGCCTGTTTCTCTGATACCACGTAATAATTCTTCTTTTGTTACTTTTTCAGACATGTTTTTACCATATCTTTCATCAAATGATGGAGCTGCGTAGTAGTCTTTAGTCAAGTAAGATGCTAAACCTAATAAGTGTTCATAAGTTTGACCTACGTTCATACGAGAAGGAACACCTAGAGGGTTCAATACAACATCTACTGGAGTACCGTCTGGTAAGAATGGCATATCTTCTTTTGCAAGAATTCTTGATACGATACCTTTGTTACCGTGACGACCTGAAAGTTTGTCACCTACTGATACTTTACGTTTTTGAGCAATGTAAACTCTGATAACTGTATTTGCTCCGGGTGGTAATTCATCACCTTTTTCTCTGTCAAATACCTTAACATCAAGAACTCTACCGCCTTCGCCGTGAGGAACTCTTAATGAGTTATCTTTTACATCTCTTGCTTTTTCAGCAAAGATTGCTCTTAACAATTTTTCTTCCGGTGGGTGTTCAGATTCACCTTTTGGTGTAACTTTACCTACCAAAATATCATCTGCATAAACTCTTGCACCAATACGAACAATACCACGTTCATCCAAGTGTCTTAAAGATTCTTCTGAAACATTAGGAATTTCACGAGTGATTTCTTCTGGTCCAAGTTTTGTTTGTCTTGCATCAATTTCTAATTTTTCAATGTGAACAGAAGTAAAGATGTCATCGTGAACGCATCTTTCTGATAACAAGATCGCATCTTCGAAGTTATAACCTTCCCAAGGCATATAAGCGATTAAAACGTTTTTACCTAATGAAAGTTCACCGCCGCAAGTAGATGCACCGTCTGCGATTACATCGCCTGCCTTAACCTTGTCACCTTCTCTAACGATTGGTTTTTGGTTAATACAAGTATCTTGGTTACTTCTTACATATTTCATTAATTGATATACATGAGGAATACCTTCTGTATCTCTAATTGTAATTTCTTCGCCGACTACTCTTTCAACGACACCGTCGTATTCAGAAACAATCAACATACCAGAGTCTTTAGCTGCTCTGGCTTCCATACCTGTTGCAACTCTTGGTCTTTCAGTAATTAAAAGAGGTACTGATTGACGTTGCATGTTTGAACCCATCAATGCACGGTTGGCATCATCGTGTTCAATAAATGGAATTACTGATGTCGCAACAGAAATGATTTGGATTGGGCAAACACCAACATAGTCAACTTTTGAAGACTCACTCATAACAAATTCTGATCTGTAACGAACCGGAACTTGAGCGTTTTTGAATGTACCGTCTTCATTAAGTTCAACGTCAGCTGGAGCACAACGATAGTTTTCATCTTCATCAGCAGTCATATAAACTACTTCATCAGAAACCTTTCCATCTTTTACAACAAAGAATGGAGATTCAATGAAACCATAGTCGTTAACTTTAGCGTGAGTTGCTAAAGAACCAATCAAACCTGCGTTCGGACCTTCTGGAGTTTCAATCGGACAAATACGACCGTAGTGAGAAGGGTGAATATCACGAACTGCGAAACCAGCACGTTCTCTCATCAAACCACCAGGTCCTAAAGCTGAAATACGTCTTTTGTGAGTTAATTCAGCTAATGGGTTGATTTGGTCCATGAATTGAGATAATTGAGAACTTCCGAAGAATTCTTTTAATGCTGCAACTAATGGTTTTGTGTTTAATAAATTTAAAGGAGTAAGAGTTTCACTATCTTGAAGTGTCATTCTTTCCTTAACGATACGTTCAATACGGCTTAAACCAACTCTAAATTGGTTTTGTAACAATTCACCAACTGAACGTACACGTCTGTTGCCTAAGTGGTCGATATCATCAACTGTACCTTCATCATAAGTTAAGTTAATCAAGTATTCGATAGAAGCAACAATATCTTGAACAGTCAAAGTTCTTTGAGAAGCAGGAATGTTCAAGTTTAATTTTTTATTTAATTTATAACGACCTACACGACCGATATCATATTTCTTTTCATCAAAGAAACGAGCTTCAATGATTTGACGTCCACCTTGAGCTGATGCAGGATCACCAGGTCTAAGTTTTTTGTAAACATCAATTAAAGCATCATCAGTAGTTTCAGCTGTATCTTTTTCTAAAGTTTTTTTCAAGAATTCAAAGTGAGTGAAAGATGCTTCCATTTCAGCAACTGACAACCCCATAGCTTTCAATAAAGTTGTAGCTAGGATTTTTCTGTTTTTATCGATTTTAACGTAAACTAAGTCATTAGAATCTGTTTCAATTTTAATCCAAGCACCACGGTTTGGAATAACAGTTGCATTGTATAAACGTTTACCGGTTGGAGAAACTTCACGTTTGAAGTAAACGCCAGGTGAACGAACGATTTGAGAAACGATAACACGTTCAGCACCGTTAACAATGAAAGTACCTTTGTCAGTCATAGTCGGAATATCACCGATATAAACTTCTTGTTCTTTAATTTCACCGGAATCACGGTTTACAAGTCTAACCATTACACGTAATTGCTTAGCGTAAGTAGCATCGTGAATTCTAGCTTCTTCGATAGTGTATTTAGCATTATCGAAAGTGTAGTTTGGTAAGAAGTGTAATTCTAATCTGCCTGTATAGTCTTTAATAGGAGAGAAAGCAAGTAATTCTTCTTTCAAGCCTTCTTTTAAAAACCATTCAAACGATTTTTTTTGCACTTCAATTAAGTCGGGTAAATAATCCAGATTAGTTGCCGGAATACCCATTGGTGTTTTTCTTTTAGCAAATTGAGTCGACATTAAATTAACCTCGTTCTTTATTCTATTGTGTTACGTACGTCTTAATTTTTCTTTACATTTGGGCTATTTGTATAAAATCAAATGCATGCTAGTAAATCGTAACACATCAAATCTTAGAGTCAATTAATATAAAAAATTGGTTAAAAATATGCTTAATAAAATTTTACAATTAAAAAAACAATCGGGCAAAAGGTTTGGTAATCGGGGTTAGACTGTCAACCCCTAAATTTTAAAAAGACATTAAGACAAAAGCCATTTTTAATTAAAGCAATGACAATTGTCTTATTTTTTTGCGTTTAATTTTGAATTAATTTGTTCTAATTGTTTGCGCATATTTTCATTGTTGGTTTTTTCTTGTGCAACAGCTTTTTCAAGAACATCAATTCTAGCCTTTATAGATTCAAAGTTGTTGATATATTCGTCAAATTTGACTTGGAATTCTTGAATAAGTTTGTCTAAATCTTTGACAGCGTTAATCATAGAATAGTAAAGCCAATCAAGTTTTACAGAATAGTATTTTCCGTTTTTGTCTAATCCTAGAGGGAAGGCTTTTCTGTATTCTTGAGCGATAACCCCGATATGTTTTTCGTGAGATTTGTCAGCTTTTAGCGTAAAGTTATAGATATCAAATTTTCTGAAATCTTTTATACCATAATTAACCAAATTAATTTTACGTTTTGAACGAGCATCAGAAGTAACGCTTGTTATCGTTCCATCAACTGAATAAATATTTTTTGCGGCTAAAATCAAATCACTGGCTTTTCCAACACCTGCACCGGCATAGAAATATGCTGTAAAAAAAGAGCCTGTAACACTCCAAATACTGTTGTTATTAAAAGAATATTGTCCATTCATCATAGAAGCATAAGGAAAATTACCAAAGCACATTGCCCCAGTTCCATTTGCATTTGCACAGGCATATTTACCTATACCAATAGACCTACCTTTGGCTCTATAGCCTGCATGATCACCTATAAAAATATTTGTTGATTCTGGGTCTTGTGATCCATTAAAACCTTCATCATAATTGGTAGTACTACCTGCATAACTGCCTATGGCAATCATACCAGGAATTTTATTTGAATATCCGGCGTAGTAACCTATCATGATAGAGCCTTCAGGTTCATGACCAATACCAGAATCATCCCCACCAGAACGATTTCTACCCATTCTATAACCGGCAAAAGGTCCTATTGCGATAGTTCCATACATTGAACCGTTATAAGCTTTTTGAGTTGTACCAAAATATTCGGCATTATAATAAAAAGGCAAAGAGTCTGCACCCGCATATGCACCTATCAAAATCAAATTATGGTTTGCATAACCTTTTACATTTGCAAACAAATTATTTCCGGCAAAAGCACCAATTGCAATATCTGAGCTAAAAGCAGCAGAAGAAACAAAAGCCCTGTTTTCAGTACAAGTATTTAAAGATGTTGTATCTTCACATGTTGAGCCGGCTCTATTGACACTAGAAAGATAGTTATATCTCCAAGATGTTGCTAAAGTGCCTAAACCAATAGCAATGTTGTTTTGTCTTTCAACATATATATCTCCAGCTTCAACTGACGGCTTATGAAGTCTTGATGTTATAGAACCAGCAAACTGACCAATATTAATGTTGCCATTATATTTATTCAAATAAATGTTTGGAGCTGGACTATCTTCAAATTTAGTTACATAGCCGGAATACCTTCCAAGATTAATATTTGCTCTATGGATATTAGTGTTGCCAACTCCAGCTTCAACAAAATGAGCTAATGAACCTATAGAAATATTATATCTACTATATCCTTTAGCAAAAGAACCTGCATAATAGCCAATACTGATACTACCATAAGCGCTTGTTCCAAAAGAGGAATATGAACCTATATTTATAGAATTATAATTTTCATCACGAGCTTCTACTGAATTGTAATAACCAATATTGATAGAATTATCAAAATTAGGGACAGAAAAACCTTGAGTGCTATTTTTGCTACCGATAGCAATTGTGTGCTCTGCAGAGGCATAAGACCCTAAAAGCACGTCATTACCAATAATGACCGCTTGGGCAGAGTTTTTCAAACCATGAGTACCTATGTTAGAGCCTATTTCAATCTTGCCATAAGGTAGATTTGCTAGACTTGGAGTAGAGTGTGATCTGATATTACGTCCAATGGCAATATTATTGTATCTATCAAAAGCTATTCTTTGAGAATTAGTGTTGCTACCGTTATAGAAACCTATTTGAGATATATCACTATTCTTGTCTGAACCGTTTGATTGAATAATCATTGTAGGATAACTGTAGTTTGTTGGTGCACCACTTGGAATAGCACCGACTGAAACAATACCGTTACCTACGCTTGAATAGAAAATTCCTGACAAGTTAGATAATTTTTTCCAAGGACTGTCATCAGAAGAGTCCGCTTCTGAAGTATTAACAACATCTGATACAGCATGTTTAACTATAGGAGCAGTAACCGCAGCAAGGACACTCATAATCAAAAGCACCATTGTCATTTCGGTTAAAGTAAAAGCTATGTAGTTTTTAGTTGTTTTTTTCTTCATAAACTCTACTTATTCTCCATTTTGTTTAGTATTTCTTTTGTATCATTTAGTTTGTATTGCATTTTTTCTTGTTTTTGCATTGTTGCAGTAACTTTTTGTTCCAATTTTTCAACGTGACGTTCTAAATAAACAAGTTGTTTTGCTTGAGCTAACAAATCTTTGTTCATTTGAGTTAGAGTTTTGTCAATATCTTTTATTGCATTAGCGACAGGGAACAAAATCCAGTCAAATTCAATGCTCAACTTTCCACCTGCAGTTTTAACGACAGCCTCAGGAATATATTTTTGAACCTCTTGAGCAATCAAACCGACATTAACTTTTTTTGTTGCATCAGACTTAAAATTGAAGGTATAAGCATTTAAGTGACGAACTTGGCTAATGCCATATTTTGCTTTTTTGATATTTTCTTTTGCTCTTCTATCAGAAGAGAAAAGAGTCATTGTAGTTTGTCTTGCATAAACTTTTGAGGCATATAACAACAATTTTGTATTCGCAAATTGTGTTGCAGCGCCATTTCCTTGACCGTATCCAGGACCAATAATCATTTGAGGTCTATCGCCAATCATACTGAATTTGTTACCTGTATCACTAACTAATGTAGAAGATACATAAGGAACTATTATGTACTTGTTACTACCCTGAACATTACCACCCATTGTAGACGAACTTTGAGCATATCCGCCCAAAATTACGGAATTTTCCTTTGATGTAAAATAACCTGAAAAATTACCAATTACGATTGAATCAGTCAAATTAGCGTTATGACCTGCATTTCGACCTATCATGATACTATTAGTTGCAGTGCTGTGTAACCCTGCATACGTACCTATTGCTATTGAACGACTACCATTTGCAACATCTGAAAACGGTCCTATAGCAATAGAGTCACTAGAATTTGATTCATACATGGCATAGTATCCTATTGCGATTGTTGATGCAATAGGATTTAAGTCATTTACAAATGTTGATGAATTAGACTTCGCATTTGCATAAGAGCCAATTATTACACTTCTCATAATGCCAAAATTTCTATAACCTGCATAATAGCCTATTTTTACATTTTGCCCATATGATGATACAAGAGATGGGTTATAAGAGAATGTAGCTCCTTCATCATTTCCACCCGCATAAGCACCAATATTGATGTTACTTTCTTTCATTTCATGGTAATCAGGCTTTGTGGTAGAATTTCTTGACCCTGCATAATAGCCAACATTGATTGTATTTGAATAAGAGTTGTTTAAACCGGCAAAGGAACCTATAGAAATGTTCTCTAATTGCATGTCACGACCAGTGTTGCCTGTGATACCATAACCATAATTTCCTGAATAATATCCAATGCTTACGTTATGTCTAAGGTTTTGTGAATATGGGCTAATACTTAAATCGGCTAAAGGCTTGTAGCCCAATCTTCCTGCCATTGCGCCTATTGCAACATTTTCTTGGTTTACAATAGCTTTCATTGTCCAGTTACCTTTGTTTGCATATTTTACAGGTCCGTAGCAAACATTTGAACCGGCACATTCACCGATACTTACGTTTTTATATTCAAAAGAACTGTTGTAAGCTGCATATTTACCAATCGCAATGGTGTAGTCAGCCTCTGGAGTTTTGCTAGAGGCATATTCACCGATAAGAATATTTCTACCTGTACGTGCATCAGAAATTCCAAATCCTGAATAATAACCAATGACTGTGTTATAAGTACCAATGCCGTAAGTTTGGTTTGTTGCAGCTTTTGCACCAATCATTATGTTGTTAGAGCCGTCTAGAGCAACAGAGCCCATATATTTGTTTTGGTCATAAAGCACAATCTGCCCTCTATCAGCGGTTGTAGTCAAACCACCTTGATTACGTTGGATTACTACGGCAGGTTTTGTGCCGTCAAAAGCTGTTTTGTAGTCATTTATTTGAGCAGAGGTGTAATTTTTTGTATCAGTACCAATAACAATTTTTTGATCACTGTCTGATATACTAGAGTCGTTAAATATACCTGAAAAATTATCATATTTCCATATATCATTTGTTGAGGTTGAATTGTTTTCTGTAACATTGTATGGCTTTTGTTTTTGTTGCGTAATTGTTGGGATTGTTGCAGCAGAAATTACACTGACGATTAAAAGTACAATCATCATTTCTGAAAGTGTGAATGCTATTAAGTTTTTAAACTTGAATTTCATCTAAGCACTTTTCTCCATTTTTTCTGCCTTTTTGTACGCTTTGTTTATTTGACGTTCTAGAGATTTTCTTTCTTTTTCTAACTGTTTTTGTTCTTTCTCTAGAGTTTTAATCTTTGTAGATAGAGCTTGATATTCTTTTGCATAAGCAACCAAACTATTTTTGCAAGAGTCTACTGTTTTGTCTAATTCTTTTACAGCGTTCAATACTGCGTAGAATAGCCAATCAGGGTTTATAGAATAAGACTCTTTTTTTGAAGTGTCAACGCCTTCTGGCATAATGTTTAGCAAATCTTGAGCAATAACACCAATACGGCGAACATCTTTTTCGTCAGCATAATTGTATTCATATACATTGACGTTTTTCAAATCTTTTAGTGAGTATTTTAAAGGTTTGATGTTTTCTTTTAATGTTATATCACTCAAAGAGGTTGGCTTTGATGCCGGTCCATATAGGTTTGTAGCATCAAATATAATTTTTGAACTTTTATAATCAAAATAAGGACTAACACTTATCGGAGCTATAATCATTTGCCCTTTGTTGTACGAACCTGAAGTAGTATCAATTACGACTTGTGCACCAGAAGAAAGCTTGCTTACACCAGGCCACTCAAATGTTATAATACTAAATGATGGCATTGAGGTCTGATATGTGCTTGAATTTATTGATGCATATTTGCCAATAAACAAGCTTTGCCCTGCAGTTGGTGGTCCACCAATATTAGTACAACTTTTTCTACCAATACAAATTGAATGCACTAATTTTGAAGCTACGCCTTCAGTCTGAGCCTTACTTCCAGACTCATTACCAATCATTATATTGCCATAAACATTCATTATCGTAGTACTGGTAGAATTAGTCTTTGCAGACTTCGAGCCCGCATCATATCCAATAACAACGTCATTCAAAAATTTATCTGATTTTGTTGGACTAGAACAATATACCTTTTTCATATTCGATGCTATTCCACCCGCATAATAGCCTATTGCAACACTAGAACCGACTTCGTTATAACCAGAATATGTACCAATATTAACTACATTAGCAGAGGTAACACAATTTCTAGCTACATCAGCCCCTGAATTTGTACCAATAAAAATAGAGCCCTTATTGTCATTTGTTAGCTTATACCCTGAATAAGAGCCTATAGCAACAACATCACTAACACCCGTTGTCGGAGCATAAAGTGCATGGTCACCTATTGCTACGTGATGATTTGAATAACTTCTATTCCAAGAGCTATTATACTCAATATCCAAAGGCATTGCACCCGCATTTACTCCAATATTTACGCTGTTTGATGTTGGATTTTTGACAGTTCCGCTAAAATTGCTATTAGAATAAAAGCCTGCCAAATAGCCTATATTTACATTATTATCACCAGTCGCCAAAGCTCCCGCTTGATAACCAATATATGTATTATCATTAGAGGTATGGTCTTTAATATCATTATATCCTGCCAAGTAACCTACATATGTGCTTCTATTTATTTTACCATCCTGCATTCTACCCGCAAGATAGCCAATACCAACTGATTGTGTTGTTGCGCCTGTACTTGCAGAACTCAATGCGCCGTAACCAATCGCTACTGAATTTTGAAGAGCATTTGCATACGCCGATTGAGAACCTATCGCAACAGAGCTTATTCTGTCCATCTGAGAAGCTCTTCTCATTGACCAATCACCAATAGCAATGCTTTTTGTATCCGTATTTATATTACCAACTGGAACCAAATAAGAAAAATCAGACAAGGCATTTGCCCCAATAGCTATATTATAGCCCTCACTACCATGGCTCAAAGCTCCCATATAAAGACGACCGGCATTATAAACCTTTTTTCCGTCAGGCGAAACTGTAAACAATATATGTGACTGATTAAGCTCATTTGCTCTATTATTTATGAACAAGCTTGCAGTGCCTGTTGATGGCGTGTTTACATCCGGCGCCATTCCTACTGCCACAAAGTTAGCCGTAGAAATACTCTTAAAATTGGTACCCTTTGTCCATAGGTTATCACCACTAACGGTACCGCCCAACATTGCGCTATCCGGAGCCGTAATAATCGGCATTGTCGCAGCCATAACAACACTCATGACAGTTAATATAACCATCATTTCAGCTAACGTAAATGCAGTTGTTTTATGTATAAAATCTGTTATGCGCACATTTACTCCAGTTTATATTTTCCATTATACACTATTGATGTAAATTATACTAGTCTTTGAATTTCAAATATAAATTTATATTAATCTGCTAAACAACTTGCCTTATATTAATTATTGTTATATCATTGAAGTATTATTTTACAAAAGAGGAATTAAAATGAACAAAAGTCAATCTATGGGCATGTATATAATTCTTGGGATTATGGTGCTTGCTTTTATCTCTATGCTTTTTGCTGGACCTTCTACCACTACAGAAGAATTAACTTACACAAATTTCTTACAAAAACTATCTGCAGGTGATATTAAATCGGTTGAAATGGACAAAGATTTCTTAATCGCTACTCCTAAAGTTCAACCTAAAAAACAAGTTAAAAAAGATTTGCCTATGCTTTATGGCATGCAACAATCATCTGCAACTCTTCAATACAAGGTGCTTACACCTAATGATCCTACTTTAATGAAAAGACTTGAAGAAGCTGATGTCGAAATCGCAGTCAACAAACCTAGTGAATCTGCTCAATTTATGCATGTTCTAGGCTCTTTAGCCGTACCTATCTTCATTATCATTTTCCTAATCATTATGGCTAGAGGTCTTCAAGCAGGTGGCTCTCAAGCAATGTCTTTTGGCAAAAGCAGAGCTAAAATGCTTTTAGACAACAAAGTTAAAGTTATGTTCAAAGATGTTGCAGGCATTGACGAAGAAAAGAAAGAATTAGAAGAAATCGTTGATTTCCTTAAAAACGGCGAAAAATACATAAAATTAGGCGCTAAAATCCCGAAAGGTGTTTTGCTTGTTGGTTCTCCGGGTACAGGTAAAACTTTAATGGCCAAGGCTGTTGCCGGTGAAGCTGGCGTACCATTCTTCTCTATCTCAGGTTCTGACTTCGTAGAAATGTTCGTCGGTGTTGGTGCAAGTCGTGTTAGAGATTTGTTCGACCAAGCTAAAAAACACCAACCTTGTATCATATTTATTGATGAAATCGATGCTGTAGGTCGTCAACGTGGCGCAGGTTTAGGTGGCGGACACGATGAACGTGAACAAACATTAAACCAATTGCTTGTTGAAATGGACGGCTTTGACGAAACAACAAACATTATTGTAATTGCGGCAACAAACAGACCTGACATTTTAGACAACGCTCTTTTAAGACCGGGAAGATTTGACCGACAAATTGTTATCAACAGACCTGACATCTTAGGCAGAGAACAAATCTTACAAGTTCACGCTAAAAACAAGCCTTTAGCAGAAGAAGTTGATTTAAAAATTTTGGCAAAACGTACTCCTGGTTTCACGGGTGCTGATTTACAAAATCTATTAAACGAAGCCGCTTTACTTGCTGCCAGACACAATAAAACCAGAATTTATATGGATGATTTAGAAGAAGCCATTGATAAAGTTATGGCTGGTCCGGAAAAGAAAAGCCGTATCATTTCTGACGAAGAAAAAGAAAATACAGCTTATCACGAAGTTGGACACGCTCTTTTGGCAAAACTTCTTAAAAACTGTGACCCATTACACAAGGTTTCAATTATACCTCGTGGTATGGCATTAGGTCTAACAATGGTTCTTCCTGAAAAAGATCATTTAACATTAAAGAAGGTTCAATTATTGGACAAAATTGCAATGACATTAGGTGGCAGAGTTGCTGAAGAAATAATTTACGGTAAGGAATTCATCACAACAGGTGCCTCTAACGACCTTGAAAAAGTAACACAAATGGCTCGTTCTATGGTTACAAAATACGGTATGAGCGAACGCTTAGGCAATTTGGCATACGGCAAGAGCGAAGATCACGTATTTATGGGACGTGATTTCGGTCACACTCGTGATTATTCAGAAGAAATAGCTGCAGCTATTGACGAAGAAGTTCAAAGAATCGTTAACGAACAATATGACCTTGCAAAAGCATTGCTTGAAGAAAACCGAGATATGTTAGATACAATTTCTCACAAACTTCTTGAAATGGAAACTTTAGATGAAAAAGAATTTGTAGAACTAATGGATCAAGTTAGAAACTCTCGAAGAGATGTTTAAAACATAAAATATCAAAACAAAAATGACAAAATAAAAAGCGGTCATAAAGACCGCTTTAAAATTATTACTACCTAAATTTTTAACTTACACTTTGTACTTTCGTACTTTCCTTATTTCTTTATTTCCCTATAATGTTTTATCAAGCTGTGCTTGTGTCAAAATCTTGCCTTTTGTTAACGCCTTCGAGAATTCATGAGAACCGCCAAATACGTCAACCCTTCGACTAAACTTAGATTAGTCTAACAATGCTTCAAGAATTTCTGCATTTTTGTTTGCTACTTGAGTATTATATTTCGTATTTCTGTGAATATATGTTCTAAGTGCTTCACGGATAAGTTCAGAACGTGTTCTGTTTTCGTTACCAGCTACTGCATCGATTTGATCTAAAAATTGTTCAGGCATTGAAATTAAAACTTTAGCCATTGTAAATATCTCCTTTGTGTGTAATAAACCTCGTGCTTATATAAAGTATTTTTTTCTCAAAAAATTGCTTTTTTAAAAAACATGAAGTTTACAAAACTTAACATACTGTTGCAAATTTTTATTTGACACTATTTTAATTCAATATCTTTGATATACCTTGGTCTTGATTTAACTTCCCTATAAACCTGTCCTAAGTATTCACCAATAATTCCCATACAGAACAATTGCAAACCGCCAAAGAATGAAAGTAGAACTACAATTGTAGCCCAACCGCTTGGAGTATTATCCAAAACTATCTTTTCATAAATAACTTCTAAGCCTAAGCCTATTGAGAACAATGCCATAAAGAAACCTAAAACAGCAATTAAACGCAAAGGCATTATACTAAATGAAGTTATACCATTTAGCGCCAAACCTAGTAATGTCATATAGTTAAACTTAGATTCACCGGCTGCTCTTGGTTTTACATCAAAATGCACTATTGCAGTTTTTAAACCTATTTCATTGAAAAATCCTCGCAAAAATATTTGTTTTTCAGGATATTCAGCAAGAATATTAAGCGCTTTTCTGCTTACCAAACGATAATCAGAATGGTTCATTGGAATTTTTACACCTAGCAAATTCATTATTTTATAGAAACAAACTGCAGTTGTTCTTTTCCAAAAAGTATCTGTATCACGGCTGTTTCTGATACCTGACACTATATCTGCACCATTCATGTATTCATCAACAAACTTTTCAATTGCCCATTGATCTTGTTGTAAATCAGCATCGATGGAAACACAGCAATCACAACCTAAATTCCTTACACCTAAAAGACCTGCAATATGAGCCTTTTGATTTCCATAATTTCTAACAAATTTTAACCCTTTTACAAGAGAATTTTCCCCATGCATCTTACAAATCAGTTCCCAAGTTTTATCTTTTGAACCATCGTCTATTAGGTATATAAAACTATTGTCTTTAATCTTATCTTTTTTTATTAAATAATTAATTACTTCAAACAAGCTCTTTACTGTGTTTTCTACACATAACTCTTCGTTAAAACAAGGCACTGTTATTGCCAAAGTAGGTTTTTCCATCGTATTTCCTTTTCTACAAACTTTTCTATTTTTATATTATAATAATTATGTATTAAGGGCAAGGATATTTTATGGGTAATAAAAAATTTATCTTAAATGCAGATGATTTTGGAATTTCAAATGACATTAACCGTGCCATAGTTGAAGGTTACAACGCTGAAATTCTACACTCAACAAGCCTTTGCGCAAATGGAGATGCTTTTTATTCTGCAACAAATGAAATCATGCCGGAATGTCCAAAACTTTGTGTTGGTGTTCACTTAAATATCATTGAAGGAAAGGCTCTAAACACACCTGATAAACTTACAGAATTGACTGATTCTAACGGCAATTTTAATAATGGGTGGATACAACTTTTATTAAAATCTTTTAATAAAAAATTTATGGAACAAGTTGAAATTGAATTTCGTTCACAAATTGAAAAAATAATTTCTTGTACTAAAGTTTCACATATTGATTCACATGTTCATACACACGGAATTCCAAACATTTTTGAACTTACTTGTAAGCTTGCAAAAGAATATGAAATTCCATATGTGAGAACGCAATTTGAACGTCCTTATTTGACAAATAACATAGGAAAACATCTTAATTTAAAATATCCTGTAAACCAAATTAAAGTCTTACTTTTGGACTCTTTTTCAATGAAAAATAAAAATATAGTTGAAAAATATAGCTTAAAAACAAATGATTTTCTTGTTGGTGTGAGTTATACAGGATTAATGGATAATCAAACAGTTGAGCAAGGTTTGGAGGTTTTTAAAAACGAAGAAAATATCATAGTTGAAGCCTTATTCCATCCTTATCCTAGCCATGTTGATGAATACAAAATAATTAAAAATCAGAATATGAAATTTAAAATCGAAAATTACGGTTTTGATTTTACGACTTACAGAGAGTTAGTTGAAAATAATTATGAAAAAATTCACTAGTTTATTTATTGTTGTTTTATTATTAATTTTATTTGTCGGCTACAATTTATACTCAAAGACTTCTTACAAAGTTTTAAAAGTATATTCACCGTCTAGTATTGCTATTGATTTGAATAACAATGGCAAGATTGACGGTAATGAAACCTTGACTGTTAATGGTGTTGAATGCTTTATATCAAAAGCCAGTGACATGCAAAAAGAATTAGCAGACTCTATTGGTATTGATGAAGAAACTGCACTTGCAATGGGTTATTTTGCGGAAACATACGCAAAAAATTTATTAGCAGAAAAAAGACATGTTAAAATAAAAAACCTAGAAAATGGTAATGTTGAGATATATTTTGACGGAAAAGACTATGCAAAATTAATTAACACCTCTGCTTACGCTTTAAAAGACGGTAAACCTATTAATGAACAAGCTTTTAAAAAACAAGTAGAAATAGTTAAAAAAGCTCAATTGAAAATATATAATAACAAAAGCGATAAATATCATCGACTAAATTGCAAGTATGGTCAAATGGCACATGATGCCGTAATTTTACCTAAAAATCAAATTCCTAAAACTGCAAAAGCCTGCAAATTCTGTGAAAATGTAATAAAAAAGACTAAACAACCTAAAAAAGAAGATAAAAACACACAAGAAAAGGCTATCATAAAAAAGATTACCTCACAAAGTTTTAAAATATCTCAAGGTAACATAAAACTTTTCTTAACAGATTTAACAACAAATCTTACACCTCATAAACGCTGTACTACAGATTTTTGCACAACACTTGTAAAACAAATAAACTGTGCAAATTCAAGCATTGATATGGCTTTATATGGTTATACGGATGTTGTTGACGTTACGAATGCAATAAATCATGCAATTCAAAGGGGAGTAAGCGTTAGACTTGTATATGACGTTAATGCACAAAATTCTAACTTTTATCCTGACACATTTGAACTAGCAAAGTTAATTCCTGACAGCAAAGCTGACTATGGAGATTCTCAATATCAAAGTTCAATAATGCACAACAAATTCTTCATTTTTGACAAAAAGACAGTTCTTACAGGTTCTGCAAACATAAGTTTTACTGATCTTTCAGGCTTCAATTCTAACGCTATTGTTTTAATTAATTCTCCTGAAATTGCACAAATTTATGAAAAAGAATTTGAACAAATGTATAACAATAAGTTTCATAATAAAAAATCAAAAATTTTAAACAAAGAGAATATATTATTAGGTGACTCTATTGTTTCTGTTTATTTTTCACCTACAGACAGAATTATCACAGAAAAAATTATTCCACTTATTAACAATGCACACAAGTATATTTATATACCCGCCTTTGTTATTACTCATAAAAGATTTACTCAAGCACTGATTAATGCAAAAGAACGTGGAGTTGAAATACACGTTATACTGGATGCAACTAACGCTCGAAATCAACACACAACTCATGAATTACTAAGAAAAAATCACATTTTAGTGAAAACTGAAAATTATGCGGGTAAAATGCACGCAAAAAGCATGATTATTGATGATAATTATCTTGTAATCGGTTCAATGAATTTTTCGAAAAGTGGTGAAAACAAAAACGACGAAAATGTTTTAATCATCGAAAATCCATACTTAACAAAGTATTACAAAGATTTCTTTAATTATCTATGGAAGAAAATTCCTGATACTTGGTTGACTAAAAACACAGCAAGCGAATCTCACGACTCGCTTGGTTCCTGCTTTGATGGAATTGATAATGATTTTGACGGCAAAACTGACTCTACTGACACAGGTTGCATGTCTACAAAATCTCATTAAAGTATTTCATCTTTATTAAAAAAATATGCTTTAGGATGAGCACATAAAGGACAAATCTCCGGTGCATTTTCACTCATAACGTGATATCCACAATTTGAGCATTCCCAGTAAACTTTCTTTTCTCGTTTAAAAGTTTCTTTATTATTCATTGTTTCTAATATTTTTTCATAACGTTCATTATGAAATTTTTCAACAGTAGCAACTCTTTCAAAGTGTTGAGCTATATCTTCAAAACCCTCTTCTCGAGCAACTTTCGCAAAGTTTTTGTACATTTCTGTCCACTCATAATGTTCACTTTTTATTGAAGTTTCAAGGTTTGTTTTTGTATCTTGAATTTCGCCTCCAATCAAATATTTGTACCATATTTTTGCATGTGCTTTTTCGTTATTTCCTGTTTCTTCAAACACCCTTGCAATTTGCTCAAACCCGTCTTTTCTTGCTCTTGATGAAAAATACGTATACATATTTCTTGCTTTTGATTCACCGGCAAAAGCTTCCATTAAATTTTTTTCTGTTTTACTACCTTTAAATTCCATAATTTCTCCTTTCTTTTTTAAAATTATAAATACAATAAAAAGCAGATAAAATTAGCCACCTATATAGGTTTTAGGGATTATATAAAATTTGACTTGCAAAAATAAAAACTTTTTGTTATTATACATCTAGAGTTAAAAACTAGATTACTTAATTTTTAACTCTAGATAAAATCAATATCAGTTGAATTTTAGATTATTTGTTATATAATAAGTAATCGGAAAGGAATTAAGATGCATAGAAATTTACTACTATTCTTAGAAGAAAAAACAAACGAACTTGCAGGACAAACTGCATTAGGTATGAAAACAAATATAGGCGCTAATGAATTAACTTTCAAAGGAGTTAGTATTTTAGCAAGAAGACTTGGAAGCTACTTGATGGATTTAGGTATTGAAAAAGGTGACAAAGTTGCTCTTTTATCAGAATCAATGCCTGAATGGAGTGCTGCATTCTTCTCTATTATTATTGCCGGAGGTACAGTTGTTCCTCTTGACATTAAACTTACTCAATATGAATTGAATTCAATTTTAAGCGACTGCGGTCCTAAAGTTTTACTTGTTTCAAGCGCATTTTTAGAAACAGGTATTAAAATGAAGGAACAAATTCCATCAATTGAACGCTTAATTATTATTGATGATAAAGGCGCAAACAAAGAATATGAAAGCCTTTACACAATCAAAGATACATCAAGCAACAAAAAATGGCGTCACAGAGGTTTTAACAAAACAGCTCTTATCATTTACACATCAGGTACAACAGGCAAACCAAAAGGTGTAGAAATCACTTACAAGAATATGATTTGCCAAATGGACAGCGTTTCTCAATGCTTCCCATTAACAAAAAATGACAGATTGTTATCAATTTTACCAATGAACCACTTATTTGAATTGGCAGTTGGTTACTTGACATTCTTAAGCTTGGGTACAACAATTTACTACTCAAAGAGTTTAAAACCAAACGATTTATTTGATATTATTCAATCAAAGAAAATCACATTTATGGTTGTAGTTCCTGCTTTCTTAAAATTATTAAAATTGAGCTTGGAAACAAAAATTAACCAATATAGCCCATTTAGAAAATTCTTATATGATATAAAGTATGAATTAGCAAAAATGATTCCGCTAAAATGTATAAGAAGAATGTTATTCAGAACATTCCACAGAAGCATGGGCGGAAAATTTAAAGGCTTTATTGTTGGTGGTGCACCACTTGATTTGAACGTTGGTAACTTCTTCCAAACAATTGGTATCGACGTGTTTGAAGGTTACGGTTTATCAGAAGCAAGCCCTGTGGTTTCAGTAAATACTAAAGCTGCACACAGATTTGGTTCTGTTGGCAGACCTATTCCAAACGTTGAAGTACGTGTAGACAGTGAAACCGGAGAATTACAAGTAAATGGTCCGACAATTATGAAAGGCTACTACGGACAACCGGAAATGACTCAAGACGTATTTACGGAAGACGGTTGGTTGAGAACCGGTGATATTGCGAAAATCGACAAAGACGGTTATATCTGGATTACAGGTAGAATCAAAAATATGATTGTACTTTCAGGCGGTAAAAAAGTATTCCCTGAAGAAGTTGAATCAGTAATGGAAAAGAGCCCAATGTTTGCAGAACTTTGCGTGTTTGGCGCAAAACGTCAAGGCGGTCAAAAAGACGGTAGCGAAGACGTTGTAATTAAGATTGTTCCAACTGAAGACGTAATTAATGCACATCCGGATGATAAAGATTTAGAAAAAGTTATCATCAAAGAAGTAAAAGAACTTTCAAAACGTCTTTCAAATTTCAAACGTCCAACTTCAATTGTTGTATCAAAAGAAGCTCTTCCAAGAACAGCAACAAGAAAAGTTAAACGTAAAGAAATCAAAGAAGAATACGATAGAAGAAACAACTAAACAACTAAATAAAATAACTAAGCGGGCGGATTGCAATGCAATCTGCCCGCTTTTATATAATCAAAAATAAGCAATAAAAAGTCGTACCACTACCTATCGAATTGAGCAAATACTGACTCCTTGCCTAACACCTCTTGACTAAAGTTATAGCACCCGCAAAGATTGCCTTAATGCTGCTGTGTTTCCACCCTGACATGGTTCGGCAGATTACGCCACCATAATTCAGCCCGTCAACGATATTAAACAATTTATCAATACCCACACAACCCTCACAGTAGGCTCTGCACCCCGCTAAAGCGTTCGGGTCGAGAGGCTCGCTAAACCCCCGTGGAGTACGACTTGAATACATTTTAAATTAAAAATATTTTTAAATCAAGTTAAGCCACTATCTTAACAAACTTAATTAAGAAAAGTATATTAAAATGTATTAATATTTTCCATGCCTGATATTCTATGTGTTACAATAATAGAACACTAAATAAGGGATATATGGTTGCAGATTATTACTAAATTACAGCCGTTACAGTCGAAATAAAACTTATTTATAAAAAAGATTTACACAGTAAATACATTGCTAGGAGATTAAAATGGAAACAATTATCAAACGTGATGGCAAACTAGCAGAATTTGATGAAGCAAAAATTACTGATGCAATTGAAAAAGCTTCTAATATCACAAAAGAATTCGATGCTAAAACTGCTCAACAACTTACAAGAAATGTTATCGGAATTATTAAAAACTTTGTAAGAGAAAAACAATCTAACTTGAAAGCACCTTCTATTGAAGAAATTCAAGATATTGTTGAACAAGTTTTGTTGTCATCTGAATATAAACAAACAGCAAAAGCTTATATTTTGTATAGAGAACAACACAAAAAGTTAAGAGATTTTGCTAATAACGCATCTGTTGATATGACTGATGATTATTTAAAAGAAATTGACTGGAAAGTTAATGAAAACTCTAACATGGGTTATTCAATCCAAGGTTTGAACAACTATATCGCATCAAACATTTCAAAAAGCTATTGGTTAAATAAAATTTATCCAGATAATATTAAAGATGCTCACTTAAAAGGTGATATCCATATCCACGATTTGAACATCTTAGCTTCATATTGCGTAGGTTGGGATTTAAAAGACCTATTAATGGAAGGCTTTACAGGTGTTGAAGGAAAAGTTCAATCTGCTCCTGCAAAACACTTTAGAACAGCATTAGGTCAAATTGTAAACTTTATGTACACACTTCAAGGTGAAGCTGCAGGTGCTCAAGCATTTTCTAACTTTGATACATTACTTGCTCCATTTGTTAGATACGACAAATTAAACTATGACCAAGTTCATCAAGCAATGCAAGAATTCGTATTTAATATGAACGTTCCAACTCGTGTTGGTTTCCAAACTCCATTCTCTAATATCACAATGGACTTAACAGTACCAAGCTACTACAAAGACCAAGGTGTAATCATTGGTGGCGAAATCATGGAAGAAACTTACGGTGAATTCCAAGAAGAAATGAACATGATTAACAAAGCATTCTTTGATGTAATGATGAAGGGTGATGCTTCAGGACGTGTTTTCACATTCCCAATCCCTACATACAACATTACAAAAGACTTTGACTGGAACAACAAAGACCTTGATGGTTTATGGGAAATCACAGCAAAATATGGTATTCCAAACTTCTCAAACTTTGTAAATTCAGACTTAAATCCTGAAGATGCTCGTTCAATGTGTTGTCGTTTAAGAATTGATAACAGACAATTAGCATACCGTGGTGGTGGTTTGTTCGGTTCAAACCCATTGACTGGTTCTATCGGTGTTGTAACAATCAACTTACCAAAAATCGGTTATCAAGCTAAAAATGAAGAAGAATTCTTCAAAATGTTATCAGAAAGAATGTTGTTAGCTAAAGAATCTTTAGAAATTAAGAGAAAATTAGTTGAAAAATTCACTGAAAACAACTTATATCCATACACTAAATACTATTTAAGAGATATTCATGCAAGATTCAAACAATATTGGAAAAACCACTTCTCAACAATCGGTTTAATCGGTATGAACGAAGCTTGCTTAAACTTATTTGATGAAGATATAACAACAGAAAAAGGACACGATTTCGCAATCAGAGTTATGGACTTTATGAGAGCTGAAATCACTAAATATCAAGAAGAAACAGGTAATAACTACAACTTAGAAGCTACACCTGCAGAAGGTACAACATACAGACTTGCAAAATTGGATAAAGAAACTTACCCAGACATTATTACAGCAAACGACGGTGGTGAACCTTACTATACAAATTCAACTCACGTACCTGTAAACTATACAGACGACGTATTTGAATTACTTGACTTGCAAGATGATTTACAAACAAAATACACAGGTGGTACAACTGTTCACGTATTTGCAGGAGAAAGATGCCACAATAATGAAACAATGAAGAACTTCATTAGAAAAGTATGCGAAAACTATAAACTTCCATACTTCACATTCTCTCCAACATTCAGTATCTGCCCTAACCATGGTTATGTAGCAGGTGAACATGAAAAATGTCCAACATGTGGCGACGATTGCGAAATCTATTCACGTGTAGTTGGTTTCATCAGACCTGTAAAACAATGGAATAAAGGTAAAAAAGCTGAATTCAAAAACAGAAAAACATTTGATATTGCACAAGGACTAGAAAAGGAATCAGAAAAAGAAAAATGTCTTTTAAACTAGCAGGGTTACAAAAAACAACCTTCATCGATTATCCTGAAAAAATCGCATGTATTGTTTTTACCCAAGGTTGTAATTTCAGATGTGGTTACTGCCACAATCCAGAATTATTTGAAAACAAAGAGCCGGTACTTTCAGTGCCGGCATTCTTTGAGTTTTTAAATAAACGCAAAGGCAAACTAGACGGTGTTGTTATCACTGGCGGTGAACCTACCTTGCATAACAAAGATTTAATTGAATTTATAAAAAAGGTCAAATCACTTGGTTTTCTTGTAAAATTAGACACAAACGGAACACATCCTGACGTCTTACAAGAGCTTTTGAACGAAAATTTGTTAGATTATATTGCAATGGACATAAAAGCGCCTCTTGCGAAATATAAAGAGATTACAAGAGTTGATATTGATACAGATATAATCAAAAAAAGTATTGATATGATAATGAACTGCAGTGTTGATTACGAATTCAGAACAACTATTGTAAAATCTCAATTGTCTTTTGAAGATTTAAGACAAATAGGAGAGCTTATTCAAGGTGCTAAAAGATACTATTTACAGAAATTTTTGGCAACAAAGATTCTTGATGAAAACTTGATGACAGAAACAAGCTATTCAGATGAAGAATTTAAAAACCTACGTACCATTTTAGAAGAATACGTTAATTTTGTTGATTATAGGTAATTTATTGACATCATAATTCTATATACCAAACATTCATTTGGATTAATTTTTATTCAAGCATGCCAAAACCCATGCGTAGCATGGGTTTTGGCATGCTTTTTATTAAAATCTCAACCATGTAAAGGATTGCGATTTAAACAAAAAGATGAAAGAATATCAGTGTAAACGAGATAAGTTTACCCCGAATATAAATGACTTTGAGAGGAAAATTTTATAATGGTCGCTGGCTTAGGTTCACTAGTAAATAGTGATAACTCTATGATGATGAAATTAATTAGTGATATTTCTAGCTTAGATGCATACCAAAAGGCAACAGAAAGCAAAGAAAATGGCGATAATTCATCTGTAGAAGATATTTTTAGTCAAATTATAGACAATATTAATGACAATATCGAAAAGAATGTAGCAGCAGAAGCCGGCTTAACTTCTCCTCTTGGAGATACATCAAATGCTCAATTTGGGCCTCCTGCAGGAATGGAGATTGACGGTTTAGACACAGACAGTTTAAATACAATTGATTCAATTTCTGACTATGGTGATATAAATACAGGTTCTTCATCAGAAAGCGTGGCTAACGCTCAACCGTCAGGAGGCGGAGGTGCCGGCGATGGTAGCGAAAACGATGAAGATAGTGACGATTCAAACAATCCGATGGATTTGAACAGTGATGGTACTGTAACAACTCAAGAAATGCTTGCATACTATCAAATGCAAAATTCTGCATATAATCAAGACGGTGGAAGCAACGTCATTGAAGAAGCAATAGATTTAATGTTATAAAACACAAACAATTTATCCCTAACACATATTCCTTATTTAAATTAATCTTATTACTATCCATATTTAGCGGCGAATCATTAAGGTTCGCTTTTTTTTTTTGCAAAAAAATAGGGTGAAAGTTTTCACCCTATAATATATAATTTAAGTTGCTATGCTTATTATAATTGAATGTCAGGTAATGCAACCAATTCTGTTTTAACCTTCTTAATCCAATCTTTTGCGCTTGGATCAGCCTTTGTCCAGTTTACAGAACAGATACCTCTTTGTACCCAAACGAGTTGTTTGAAAAAGTCATTTTGTGCATTAGCTGCTGCCACTTTTGAGTCAAAATAAGTTTTTTGAGCATCAAGCACTTGAGCGATTTGAACTTTATTTTGTAAATAGTCAGCTTTTACTTTTTCATAGTTTTCTTTAGCTGCAAACATAGCTTTGTAGTCTTTTTCAATGCTAAAGTAGCAAGATAGAGCTTTGTTTACAACTTGTCTGATATGTTCTTCAAGGGTTGTTTTTACTGCCATTTCTTGAGTGTTTAATTGCTTAATTTCTTCATTGATACGTTGAATTTCAGCAATTTTTGTACCACCTTCGATTGGTTTCCATTGAGCAAAAATACCAAACTTAGAGTATGAAGTACCTGAACGTAATGGATCATAGCTTAATGGTAGACCTGTAATACCCATTGCAGCTATCGGAGTACCAGCAAGGCTTAAATTTGTACGGTCTTTACCATATTCTCTACCCATTAAAGTTTGATATTGGTAAGAAACTTTTGCATCCGGCAAGATGAATTTTTGAACATACATAGAACGTTCGTTTTTCTTCATTGCGATTGCTGTTCTCAATTTAACCAATTCTGGAGCAGCGTTGTATGCTTCATCTACAAGCATTTGAGTAAATTGTTCTAATGCTCTTGGTGTTCTTACATAATCAAGAATATTTAATTCTGATGTGTAGAATGCAGGGTCATTAGCTTTTAATTCTTTTAACTCAAAGTTTGTATTTTGTTTTTCGTTTAAAAATTTGCTGATAGCAACTTTAACGTTTTTGTAATCTGCTGTCATTTCCAATAATCTTTGTTCAGAAATGCTTAATTGGCTTGCCCAACGCATTACTTCTTCATTACCGCAGAATCCCATTTTTGCACGAACTCTTGCGATTGCCAAGTTTTCACGAGCTTCTTTTACGTATTCTTGTTGAACACCAATTTGGTTTCTCAAAATTAATGTGTCAATATAAAGGTTAGCAATGTCTATACCCATATTTTGTTCAGTAATTTTGTATTCAGCTTTTTCAAATTTGATTTTCTTATTTTTAATCAAGATGTTTGTAACCAATGCCGGTGAATAAATAACTTGGTCAACACTGATTCCGAAAACACCTGTTTTTTCAGGAATTAATAATGCTGCTGATTGTGCATAATCATGGTCATATGCTTGCCATCCTAAGTTGATTGTTGCAGATGGTAAGTATCTTAATCTTGCAGCCCAAGCAGCTTTTCTTGCAGCTTTAACTAAGTGAGATTTTTGTTCGATGTCCAAGTTTTGTTCATCTAACTTGTTAAATATAGTTGATAAGTCATAAACAGGAGCTTTTTTATGTGTAATAACTTTAGCACTGTTTAATAATCTTAAGTGTGGTTCATAACCGATTTTTTCGCAAGTATCCATGTTTACATAAAGAATTTCGTCTTCCATAAACATAACTTTTTCTGTTGGAACTTTTTTACCGTCTAAAACACTTTTGATGTTGAAAGACATTGCATTAGAAATTTTTCTATCCATATCTAATGCACCTGAACCTAACATACAACCAACGTTAACATCACTTTCACCTAAAACAGAGAAAGTCATGATTTTTCTATCAGTTAACTTGTTGCACATATCGCCAACTTGTTCCATTGTTAATGTAAATTGAGGTAAAATTAACGCTGCATCTACATCAGCAGGAATTTTAGCCATAACGTTATCAACATTGTTTCCAACAGGAACTACCATTAATTTAATAGATTTGTCTTTTAATTTGCTTGTTAAGTATGAATTCCAATCTTTTCTAGTCTTATAGTAATTTTCGTTCATAAGAACTGCAACTTTTTTGAAATGTGTCAATCTGTGGAACAATTCCAATTTTTGAGTAAATTGAGCAACCGGTGAGAACATTCCTGTGCCGAAATCTCTCAAGCCATATTGGTCAATTGTTACAACCATTTTTCTTTTGTTCTTCAAAGTTGACATGTATTTTGAAGATAAGTAACCTAGCGCTACAACTGTTGTTGCGTTTGATGATAAAGCTTGATTACATTTAGCTTTTACACCCTTTTCTGTCCAGTCTGCAACATAAACCAAATTTGTTGGGAATTGAACTGCTGTTCCTTTATCCATTGATTTTTGGATTGAAGTCTTGAAGTTTTTCAAGAAATAATCATTTGCAGGTGATTTACCATCAAAAACAAAAGCAATTCTAACAACTTGTTGAGCGTTAGCTGCTTGTCCGAAAGTGCCTATACAAAGCATTTGAAGCATGAATAAGCCACAAAGCATAGCACTTACAATTCTTTTCATAATCCTTCCTCACATATCTTGTAGTTAAAATAAAATCTACTTGTAATTGAAATAATTACATCTAGTATTAAATACTAAGATATCTAAAACATTCAACCCATGCAAGCACTTTAGCCAATTTGTAACAAATTTATAACAATTGTAAAAATTACCCTAAAAACATGGCAACTATTTAGATTGAGGAGTTTTGTAACAAGCAACGTATTATTAGCATATAAATGAGGTAAAAACACAATGCAAATGAATTCTGTTGGAATTATGAACACAGCAAAAGCAATCATGAACAAAGTTACCCCCCAACAAGTTAAGGGTAATGAAAATGCGGTAAATAACAAAGGCTTACACACAGACAAAGTCGAACTATCTGCAACAAAAGAAACAAACCAAACTCCTGAAACTAAAATGCTTTCAGCAGTAAATAAAATTTTAGATGAAGATATTAAATTAGAAAAAGGACAATCAGTTGTAGTTAAAGCTGATAAAACTCATGTACCTTTTTTGAAAGTATTTGCAGAAGAAGCTTACAAACGTGGAGCTAAAGATGTTCACGTAGAAATTGCTCAACCTGAAATCGATGCTCTACAAAAACAATATTGCAAAGAACCGGATTTTGCATACAAACAAAAACGTGCTGAATACTACGAAAAACAGGGCGCTAAAACAATCACATTTGATGCAAATAACGATCCATACAAACTTTCTAAACTTTCAGCAAAAGAAACTGAAGAAGTTAAAAAGACTGTAAAAGCCGAAATTCCAGAACATATTGAAAAGAAATTGTCAGATGCATTTAATGAAAAAGAAGTTTTTCACACTCTATTAAATGTTCAAAAAGGTCAACCAATCTCAATTTCTGCGGAACGTCAACACGAAAAAAATGTCTTAAAATTTGTTGAATATGCATACAAAAACGGTTCAGGTCCTATCGAAGTAAACTTTACAGAACCCGGAGATCCGGTTGGTAAAGCAAAATTAAAATATGCGTCAGAAGATGCCCTAAAAGATGTTCCATCTTATGTTGCTGATACATGGCAAGAGAGAGTCGACAGAAAAACTGCAAGATTATTCCTAGAAGGTAAAGATCCTGAAGGCATGTCAGACGTTGATCCAAAACGTATCGTAATGCAATCAAAAGCAATTAACGAAGTTGTAAAACCTATCAGAAAATCAGGTCCTGAAAGTCAATGGAACATCATTTATGCTCCTACAACAATGTCAGTAAAGAAAACTTATGCAGATGTTTCTGATCCGATGAAAGCTCTTGAAATGGCTGCAGAAGATGCTAAAAACATTAACCGTGTTGGCGGACTTAAAGCACACGCTCAAAAATTAATGTCAGTTGCAGATAAAATGAATGATTATCACTTCAAAGAAATTCACTTCTACAGTATTGATCCAGAAACAAAACAACCTGACGGCAAAACTGATTTACACGTAGGAATGCATGACAAATCAAGATTTAGAGCTGCAGCAAAAAATACTGACGACGGTGTTGAATATATGGCAAACACTCCAACAGAGGAAGTTTTCTCATCACCTGACAAAACGAAAACTAACGGTTGGGTTTCAACAACATTACCACTTTGCTTAAATGGTAACCTTGTTGAAGGTATCAGAATGAGATTTGAAAACGGTAAAGCTGTTGAAGTTTATGCTGACAAAAATCAAGAATTATGGCGAGAACACATCAAATCTGCAGAAGGTGGCGATATGTTAGGTGAAGTTGCACTTGTAGCAAACTCTCCTATTTTCCACACAGGCAGAGTTTTCAATAACACGTTATTAGACGAAAACGCAGCTTGCCACATCGCAGTTGGAGCAGGTTTTGACGACTGTCTTGACGGTGCAGAAGATATCAAAGATTACAAAGAACGTCAAAAATACATGAACGAAAACAACATCAATGACTCAAACATCCACACAGACTTTATGATTGGTGGTCCAAACGTAGTTGTTGAAGGGGTTAAAGAAGACGGAACAAAAGTTACTCTTATCAAAGATAACCAATTCCAAATATAGTTTAAATTTATGCATACCAAAGAGGCGAGGTTGCAAAGCAACCTCGCCTCTTTAAATAATTCTAAGTCAAAATAATCAACACCGAACCGACAACCATTATCAATGTGCCTATAATTTTCTTTTTCATATCGGTTTCGTGGAAAAATCTCCAACCAAAGAATAAATTAACCAAGGTTGATAATTGAAATAGGGCAAGAGCATAACCAACTTGCATATTTTCAAAAACATAGTTTGTCGTAAGTTGCATTATACCTAACATTGAGCAAACTATTGCAAATTTTGAAATATCTCCTTTTTTTATTTTTGTTAGAGGTTTTCTGAATATAAAAATCAACATTAAAGCAAAAAACGCACCCGCCCAACACCAAAGCATAAACGAAATTACAGGAGAAGAAAGTAAAATAACCTTCTTCAACAAAACAGCCTCAATCCCCATTAAAACAAGGGCTGTAAATCTTAGCAAAATATCTTTTCTTTTAAATAGCGCAAAAGAAAAACCCTCCGCTTGAGTGTCGAATACAAACCAACTACCCCAAATGATTAAAACAACACCCAAAACACCAAACAAAGTTGGTATTTCGTGTAAGATGAATATTGCTATAATCATTCCGACAACTGATTTATAAGAATTAATTGGTCCTAAAACTGAAAGTTCACCTATTTGAAGTGCTTTTACAAGGCACGCATTACCCACTGAACACAATAGTCCTGCGGTAATTGCAAAAAACCAAAATTCTTTTGGTAAACCAACCCAGTCAACCTTCAATGCAAAAGGTACACACAAAATTCCCAGTATAAAATATGTATAAAAATTGCAAATTAAAGAAGAATTTGTTTCACAAATTTTTTTTTGATATACATTTGCTAAAGGGTTTGAAACTATTCTTAAAAATAGCGCAATTATTGTTCTAATCATATTTACCTTGTAATAAATACCGTTTTATCAAAACCGTTTTCATTAATATATTCTTGATTTATATGCAATTTTTCTGACAAAATAGGATGAATTGAAATGTAATGAGAGCTTTTTGCAATAATTTTTTCTTTATTTTCTTCAAAAAGTTCCTTCATTTTTTTTTCTAATTTGGCAAAAGTCTTTACCCAATATTTATCATCTAAATTAGCAACTTTTGCAAATTCATGAATATTGTGTAAATAAATTTTATTTAAGTCTAAACTCAATGCCCATTTGAAAAATGGTACAATTTCAAACAAATTTGTCGGCATTGCTAAATATTTTGGTCTTAGTTCAACTTTTTTGTTTTCATAAAGGTACATAAAATTCTTCATTACCTTTTCAAGGTCTAATCCCATTTCATTTTTGTATGTAAGCGGGGTAAAACCTAACATTGAAACGGTCATTTCATCAAAAATTTCTTCTGCTTTTTTAATTCTTTCTTCACCCACACACAAATTTGTTATTGTGTGAATTTTCATATTTGGATATTTTTTATGCAAATCAAAAAGCATTTCAAAAGCTTCGTTTTGAACTAAAATTTCACCGCCGATAGCAGTTACATTCTTTGGTTGATAATGTTCTATCAACATATTAATTCGTTGTAAAAGCGCAGATTCATTCTCCATTGGAGCTTTATTCTGCGGACAACAAACGCAAGATGCCTGACAAACATTTGAAGTTTCATAGTGAATATAGTTTAATTCAGGTTTTTGACCTTTTTCTTTTTTAACAGATTTATACATCGGACATTCACAAATAACATCCGCATTTTCAATTTCTTCAATAACATTTTCATCAAAGACATTGCCAATTTTTGTACTTGCAGGAGCTACACAACAAGGGTAAATATTACCATTTTGTTTAATTTTTAACTTACTAAAATGACAAACTCTTACTGTCTTAGCCATAATTGGAGTCCTAGTTAAATCTTGTTCTTGTCAAATCAGCTTTTCTTAATCTGATGCTTTCCGGTGTAATTTCTGCCAATTCATCATCTGCAATATAATCAAGAGCTTCTTCCAAAGATAAAAGTTTAGGAGCTTTTAAAACAACCATAGCATCAGCTGTTGAAGTACGCATGTTTGTCAATTTTTTAGTCTTACATACGTTTACTGCAACGTCTTGAGCTCTGTTACCTTCACCAACAATCATACCTTTATAAACTTTTGTTTTAGGTGTGATAAAGAATGTACCTCTGTCTGCGAATTGGTCTAAAGCGTAAGGAACAGCTTCACCTTGTTCCCAAGCGACAAGAGAACCCATTCTTTGTTTTGGAATATCACCTGCTAAAGTATCGTACTTGTTGAATGTGTGATACATAATACCTTCACCACGAGTCAATCTAATGAATTCACCCTTGAAACCGATTAAACCTCTTGCAGGAATAACAAATTCTAATTTTGAACGAACGCCTGTTGATTGCATATCAAGCATTTGAGCTTTTCTGCCTGCTAAACGTTCGATACAAGTACCTGTGCATTCATCAGGAACATCAAGGAATAAGTTTTCATAAGGTTCCATTTGAACACCATCAATTGTCTTGTAAATAACTTCCGGTTTAGATACTTGGAATTCGTAACCTTCACGACGCATTGTTTCAATTAGGATACTTAAATGTAATTCACCACGTCCTGAAACAACCCATTTATCAGTATTTTCAGTATCTTCAACTCTCATACTAACATTTTTTTCTAATTCGTCATATAATCTTTTTCTCAATTGACGAGAAGTAACGAATTTACCTTCTTGACCAGCGTATGGACTGTCATTTACTGAGAAGTTCATTTGTAATGTAGGTTCGTCAATGTGGATAAGTGGTAATGCAACAGGTTTGTCTAATGAAGAAATTGTTTCACCAATTTGAACATCAGGGAAACCTGCAATGCCAACGATATCACCCGCTGAAGCTTCTTCGATTTCTACACGACCTAAATCATGAAAACCAAATAATTTTGTAATTTTGCATTTTTGAATAGAACCGTCAGCTTTGATTAATGATAAAGTTTCTTGAGATTTTAAATGACCGTTTTTAATTCTACCGATTGCGATACGACCTACGTAATCATTGTAATCCAATGTAGTTACGTGGAATTGAAGGTTTGCATCAGCATCACCTTCCGGATGCTTGATGTTTTCAATAATGCAATCCATTAATGGCGCAATGTTATCACTTTCGTCTTCCAATTCTTTTTTAGCAAAACCTTGCAATGAACTTGCATAGATGATTGGGAAATCTATTAATTCTTCGTTATCAGTCAATTCTGTGAATAAATCAAATACTTTATCAAGTGCTAAATTAGGTTCTGCAGCCGGTTTATCAATCTTGTTGATAACAACGATAATTTTTAAACCTAATTCTAAGGCTTTTGATAATACAAATCTTGTTTGAGGCATAGGACCTTCAGCAGCATCTACAATAAGTAATGCACCGTCAACCATACCTAATACACGTTCTACCTCACCACCAAAGTCGGCGTGACCTGGGGTATCAACAACGTTAATATGGTAACCTTTATAATCTACTGAAATATTTTTAGAAAGAATTGTAATACCACGTTCTCTTTCCAAATCGTTTGAATCCAAAACGCAAGCTTGAACTTCTTGGTTTTCTCTAAATACACCACTTTGTTTCAACATACAATCTACCATTGAAGTTTTACCGTGGTCAACGTGTGCAATAATTGCGATATTGCGTAATTTTTCTATGTCCATAATTCCAATTCTTCCATTATTTCGTCTGTGTACATTTTATTTATATCACAGAAAAAATTTAGAGTAAATTAATTTTTCCTGTATCAAAATGGAAATGTGCACCGATAATTTCTAATTGACCACTAGAAACCGCCTCGCTAATTATAGCAGAACGTTCTTTTAACAACTTAATCAAAGTTTGTGTATGTTTTTTAGTAATTTCATCATAATGTAAATGACCTTGTTCTTCTATAATCGGACATAAATTACTCATTATTGAGGTATAAGACTCTTTACTTTCAGCATAATAATCTTTTGCATACTTTGTAACACCACAATCGTCATGTCCCAAAAGGATTAAAAGAGGCGCTTTTAACTTAGAAACACCAAATTCAATACTTTCTAAGATATCAAAAGTCAAACCAATAGTTGCACCAGCTGTTCTAACTACAAAAAGTTCGCCAATACCACAGTCAAAAATAACTTCAGGAATTACACGAGAGTCAGAACAGCTTAAAATAATAGTTTTAGGCTCTTGATATGTCATAAATTGCTTCAACGTTTCAAGATTACGAGTATGACAAGAGCATTCTCCTTTTACAAAGCGCTCATTGCCATTCATCAATCGTTGAATTTCTTGTTTTTGAATATCGTTCATAAATATTATATCCTTTCTTACTAATATATATTATAATTGTTAAACACAATTTTATCATTTTAAGAAAGAGGTTACAATGACTAAGACAACGATGTTTACAAATTTAAAAGGTAATCTTTTCGGTGGCATTACAGCCGGTGTAATCGCATTACCTTTAGCCTTAGCCTTTGGGGTAGCCAGTGGACTCGGAGCCGCAGCAGGACTTTGGGGTGCAATCATAGTCGGACTATTTGCATCAATCTTCGGCGGAACAGCTACTCAAATCTCAGGCCCTACAGGACCAATGACCGTAGTTATAGCTTCCTTAGTTTTAACTTATCCGGACAATCCTAAAATTATTTTTATGGCAATCTTTTTAGCAGGTTTAGTTCAAATCTGTCTTTCATTTACCGGTGTTGCAAAATTAATTCACTTTGTCCCATATCCTGTCGTATCAGGCTTTATGTGCGGCATCGGAATAATTATAATTTTACTTCAATTGGCACCGTTCCTTGGATTGGAAGCAAGCGGTACACCTATTGAACAAATCTTTCAAGTATTTAAGCATTTACCGGAAATAAGCTATCCGGCGATAATTTTGAGCGTAATCGCTTTAGTTGTGATATTCTTAACACCAAAGGAAATTGCAAAATATTGCCCTGCTTCGCTTTTAGCACTAGTTATAGGAACAGTTACATCTATTGCATTTCATTTTGATGTAAAAACTATTGGCGAAATACCTTTGGGATTGCCTCATTTTGAACTTGGATTAATCTCATTCCATGATTTTCAAACAATTTTACCACTCGCAATAACACTTGCTATATTGGGTTCTATAGATTCCTTATTAACTTGTTTAGTTGTTGATTCAATCACAAACACGAAACACAACTCTAACAAAGAGCTTGTTGGACAAGGTATCGGTAATGCTTTAGCAGGTATGTTTGGAGGCTTAGCCGGCGCCGGAGCCACAATGAGGACTTTAATAAATATAAATAGTGGAGCAACAAGCAGATTATCAGGTGTAGTTCATTCTATATTTTTAATTTGTGTAGTACTATTCTTGGCTCCATTTGCTTCGCAAATTCCACTTGCAGTACTAGCAGCAATACTTATTAAAGTCGGAGTAGAGATTATCGATTACAAATATTTAAAGGTAATTATTCACTCCTCAAAAGCAGATATTTTAGTAATGGCAACTGTATTCGTATTAACAGTTATTGACGATTTAATCTTTGCCGTTGGAGTAGGTATTGTACTTTCAGCAGTATTATTTGCAGCAAGAGCTTCTCAAGATTTAAAAGTTAACACATACGACCATGAAATTCCATATTTAGAAGGCGATTGCAAGCTATATTTAGGTATTTTACACATTGACGGAATGTTCTTCTTCGGTTCTGCTTCTACAGTTTTGGCTAGAAGTGAAGCCCTATTAAAGAAAGAAACCATCATTGTAGATTGTCAAAAGATTAAATCTATGGATATTTCTGCAACTTTCGCCCTTGAAACAATAATTTCAAGACTGAAAGAAGATAACATTCACGTTGTTGTTGTCTTTAACAATGCAAAAATAGCTAGAGAACAGTTATTCAGTGGGTTATCTCAAAGCATAACCAGACATGATATAGCACTTTCTATGGATAGAGCAATCGAAAAAGCTACTAAATATCATAACGAAAAAAGAATTTGTTCTATCAAATAATTATAAAAGGCGCCGAGTGCATTACACTCGGCGCCTTTTTGTTTGACAAAAAACTTTTAAAATAATTAACCTTCCATTACAGAAATACTTGTAATTCCTGAATTTCTGGCGTTATCCATTAATTTTACAACAGCACCATGAGTCGAATTTGGTGCTGATTGAATTAACAACCCATCCGGCTTATCTTTAGAAGCACTTTTCAAAACTGATTCTAAATCTTGTTCAGCAACCTCTTCATCATTGATATAATATTTATTGTCGTCTGTAACTTGAACATTCAAAATTTTAGTATCCTTTTGAATATTTTCTTCTTTAACAATTTCAGGAACTGTCAAATTAAGACCTTGGCTATCCAATAATGGAGCAATAACCATCATAATGATAAGCAATACCAAGAAAATATCTGTCAACGGTGTGATATTAATTTCATTAAAACAATCACGTTTATTTCTAGCCATAATTATTCAACCCATTCTTCATCATCTGTTGGAATGCTACTTCTCTTAACAGGAGTTCTATCTACATCCATTGGAGAAGAAGTTTGCATTACATCATCAGACGACATACTGTCATTTTTTAATTGATTTTGTTGTTTTTTGCTCAAAGGTTCGCCGGCTACGATTAATTTTTCATACCCAGCATCTTGAGCTGCATCCATAATTTGTAAAACAACGGAATTTTTAGCATCAGTATCAGCCTTAACAACAACCTCTTTCTTTTCTAAAGTTGGAAGTAATGCCGATAATTCAGATGTTAAAGCACTTGAAGAAGTTTCTTTACCGTTAATATACATCAAACCCTCTTTTGTAACTGAAACAGTACAATTTTTTTGTTCAATAGAAATACCGCTGTTAATTTCCGGAATATTAATACTGTTATCCATTGATTGGAAAGTAGGCGCTACAACCATCATAATGATAAGTAGTACCAAGAAAATATCCGTTAACGGTGTAATATTAATTTCAGTAAAAAGAGCTTCTTTGCCCTTGTTTGTCTTCATTGCCATTGTTTAATAATCCTTATAGAGCAATATTTTGTGATGATTGAACTGTTGTTTCATCGTTAGAATCAACAAAGCTCAAGAATAATAATTTGATTAAGTTGAAATCATCTTCATAACGTTTAACAACTGATTGGAAATAGTTGTAGAAGATAACTGCAACAATCGCAACACCTAAACCGAAAGCAGTAGCGATTAAAGCAGAACCGATACCCATAGCAACTGCTGCTGATTGGTTACCTTGAGTTGCCAAATCTTGGAATGTGTACAAGATTCTAACAACAGTACCAAACAACCCTAAGAATGGAGCAACACCACCGATTGTACCTAGAACTGTTAAGTGATTTTCTAATTTTCTTGATGCAAGAGCTGCAGCGATATCAAATGAACGAGAGAAACCTGCTTTTTGTTCAGAGAAGATTCTTACAGCTTCTTCTGTAACTTCACCAATTACACCACCTAATTGAATTGATAGATTTTGAGCACCTGCCATGTTGTTTTTAGCCAATTCTTTTTGTAATTTAGGAATGAATTGAACTACATCTCTTTTGTTTTTACCATAAAAAGAGTATCTGTTGATTGCTACTGTAACAACCAAAATTGAACAGATTAAAATTGGTGTTAAAACTGGCCAATCTAGTTGAATTGAATGTAAAATTAATTCCATGTTTTTTGTCCTTTATCCTTTTTGTACTAACTAAATTTATTTTTTATTAACTTATTATCTATAACTTGCACCAAATACGTTGTAATCAAATGTAAATTGAATATCTACGCTTTGACCTCTAAAGTTTGCTGGTAAAGGTCTGAATGGCGCTGTCAATTTAACAGCTTGCATTGCTGCATTATCTGCCGATGCTAAACCTGAAGACTTATAAACCCTGCAAGATAAAAGTCTTCCGTCACGTGCAATCTTGAATAGCAATACTACACGTTTACTTTCGTTTCCTTTTGGTGGATCCCAATTCATCTTGATACGACGTTGTAAATCTGCCATGTATGGTCCGAAATCCGGTTGAGCAATAGCATCAATACCTGGTCTACCTCCACCACCGCTTGGGTTTCCGTAATTACCGGTACCTCCTCTGCTTGCTCCTGAACCTCTTGAACCAGTACCATAAGAAGAACCTGTTCTAGAACCTGATGCAGAGCCTGAACCTGAATTATATGTAGGTGCTAAAGATGGATTTGGAGAATATCCGCCACCTGCATGTTTCCTAGCTGTACCACTTCCACTTACAGGACCTGTCGAATATTTGCCTGTATTATGTGATGGTGGAACCGGAACATTAAACGCTGTTTTTGGTTTAGTTGTAACCCTTGGAGCAGCCGGTTTTGTAGCTGAAGGTCTTACACTTGGAGCAGCCGGTCTTGGTGTTGAAACCTTTTTAGCCGGAGTCTTTGAACCACCTCTTGTAGCACTTTGTTTTACAACTTTTTTATTTACAGTTTTCTTTGGAGCAGGATTTGAAACTGCTTTTTTAACTGCTTTCTTTGGAGCAGGAGATGCTTGTTTTGGTTTTGCTGTTTTAGCCGGTTTTGGAGAAGGCATTGAAACCTTACGTTTAGGATCATTTACCCCACCACCACGAGAGTTCATGTTTGAACGGTATGGTGTTTTCATATTTCTTGGAGTTGCTTCTCTATCCACCAAAACAAACTCAATATCATTCATTTTTGGTTTTGGTCTTTCAGCCATAAATAAATTTATGCCTAAAAGCATTAAAATAAAACCAATTAAAGCTATCGCACCAACTACCGCAGGGTGCAATATTAATGATAAAACAAAGGCTTTCTTAATTGAAATATAGTCTTTGGTATCTTTGATAACTGCCGGCGTTGTATAACCATGCTGTTGTTCGTTATCATCTTCGTCTATTAAACTGTTAATATTTCCTAGAATTGACATTTGATATCCCACTTTTTATTTCATACTCTTACAAAAAGTATAAAATAATTTATTCCCTAACCTTCTAATCCTCATAGCTATATGCTGAAGGATTTACTGTAATTGGCTGTTTCAAAATTATATCCACACGAGAGTTTGCAGGTATTGAAACAGGATTTCCTTTTTGAGCGGCAGCCTTAACGGCACCACCACCTGCACCAACTGCTGTACCTAAAGCAGCACCTTGACCTACATTACCGCCTGCTAACGCACCAAAAACAAGTCCTGATAATGCACCTGCCGCAGTACCTACAGCCATATTTTTTGCATATTCTTTAGTAACATCCATTTTTGTGCCACCAACAAGAATTCCAGAACCGTCACTTGTTTTAATTACGCCTGAAATTGGAATTTGAATGCCATATGGAGTTGTAATTTGTGTAAACAAAATTTTAACTCTACCATTCATATCACCATATTTAGCTTTCGACAATTCTGTTACTGTTCCGTAAACAGTACTTCCTACAGGAGCAATCATCTTACCGCTATAGTAAAAATCAGAACCTAAAGCTAATTGTACGGCTTGACCTTTTACCAAAGTTTCTGAACCGATTTCAGTTGTTGTTACAGCTGAAACAACAGCACCTGCCGGAACGCTTACTACAGAACCTTTTAATGGTTCTCCTGAATATACTTGAGATGATGAATCATACTGATAATTTGAAGCTGCAAATGAAGCATTCATCATAATAAATGTTGCGATTAAGATAAAGCTAATTTGTTTTTTCATATCACTACCTCATAAAAATATACAATAATGATATTTTATTTATTTTCTTTAATCGTGTCAATTTGTTAAGGTATGTGTAATGTATGCCGGACTAGTTATGACAATCAAAAGGTCTGCACCTGCAGCAATAGTAAGGTGTTCGCCCATTTTACGAGCCGGTCCCGGAACAAATTTATTTGTACCAATTCCGAAACCTTGTTGATAATGAGGTACTTTAACATAGCTTGCAGGCTCTGTTAAACCTCCACCGATAACATTTCTATTATTTGAATAGATGTAACCCTTCATTGGTATCTCAAAATCATCCGGCAGGACCATTTTAGTAATCTTTATTACCATAGATGCATTTGTCCCAACTATTGGTTCATTCATTTTTTCTATCATGCCAAAAAATCGTGTTCCTTTTGGAATTATAACCATTTCTTGCATATAAGTATCATTCGTTGCAACAAAAGAAACTCTCGTTGTTTCATCACAATATTTTGTTGAAAATTCTTTTAAGTTGATAACCTGAATTAGTGTGCCAACAGGCAATTCAATCCCGTCATATCCACGCAAAAGCAATTCTTGCGCATTTACAGCGAGAATAGAAAACATAATCATTAAAATTGTTAACAAAAAACGTTTCATAGTTTTAGTATAATGATGTTTTTTCAAATTTCAAATAGTCAAAATATATGATTTTTAAAATAAAGCTTTTATAGAATCAAAAATTTTATCAGTAATTTCTACAATGTATTCTTGAGATACAAGCCCATTAATGATTACATCTGCGATTGGGTATGTAGGTCTAATATACTGTTGAGCGGTTTTATTTACATCTTTAAATTGCAAATCAGCAGCTTCGCCGGTTTTACCTCTGCTTGCAGCTCTCTTGTACCAACGTTCTTTCAAAACTTCTAATGGAGTAAATACATAAACTTTTACATCCATAATATCACGTACTTGTTCGTTTAGAACGTATAAACCTTCTGTTAAAATAATTTTAGCAGGCTTTTTAACATCTCCATCAGGAGTTGATTCACACGTAACAAAGTTATAACGTGGCGAGGTAATTTCTTTTCCATTTTTCAATGCAAGTAAATGTTCTCTCATTAGCTGTAAGTCAATAACATCAGGTGTATCAAAGCTAAATCCTGTTTTGAACAATTCTTCGTAACTACCGGCATCTTTCAATTCTTTTGAGGTATCTTTATAATAATCATCTTGTCTAACTACAGTATATATACCGTCATGAGAATCTTTAACACAAGCATGTGTAGTGTTGTCAACAAATACAGTCTTTCCTGAAGCACTTTCACCGGTAATACCGATTAAAAAAGTCTTTTTCTTTTCTTCAACAACCTTACGTGCAATATTCATGATAAAGTTGTCTGTTGTATGTAAAAACAGAGGTTTTGCTTGTTTTTTATCGTATTCTAAAATATCTTTTAGTGTGTCGACAATCTTAGTAATAAGCTCCATATCTCGACCGCTCGAGTAAAAGTTATATCCTGTTAATAAGTCATCCATCATTCTATAATTCCCATGCTATTTATCGACACTTTATAAATATTGTACTTTAAAGAGAAAAAAAAATTCAATATATGTGAAAAAAAATTAATACTTTACTTAAAATTTTGTGTCGATTAAAATAAAAATGTAAGAAATAATATAAATTTTGTACTTATAAAAGGAGATTAACAAAATGAAAAAATCAATCAAAGATTTAGGCGACGTTCAAGGTAAAAGAGCGTTAGTTAGAGTAGACATCAACGTTCCTCTAGACGCTGACAAAAACGTTACTGACGACACAAGAATTCAAGCTATTTTACCAACAGTAAAATTCTTGCAAGATAAAGGTGCTAAAATCATCTTAATGGCTCACTTAGGCAGACCACAAAAGCTTAAAGAAGGTCAAAAATTAGAAGATTTATCACTTGAACCGGTTGCTAAATATATGTCAAAAGTTTTAGGACAAGAAGTTAAATTCGTTAAATCACCAGTAGGTGAAGGCGCTGATAAAGAATTAGCAGACTTAAAAGACGGACAAGTTGCTTTGTTGGAAAACATTCGTTACTACAAAGCTGAAGAAGCTAAAGACGATGATATGACTTTCGCTGAAGAACTTGCAAAACTTGGCGATTTCTACGTGAATGACGCATTTGGCGCTGCTCACAGAAACCACACTTCAACTGCAAAATTAGCTAAAATCCTTAAACCGGCTGTATCTGGATTGTTAATGGAAAAAGAAATCAGATGCTTATCTCAAGCATTAGACAACCCTGAAAGACCTTTCACTGCTGTAGTTGGCGGTGCTAAAGTTTCTTCTAAAATTGGTGTTTTAGAAAACTTGTTAGACAAGGTTGATAATATGATTATTGGCGGCGGTATGGCATATACATTCGTAAAAGCTAACGGTGGCAACATCGGTAACTCAATTTGCGAAGACGATCAATTAGAAGTTGCTAAAGCAATTGAAAAGAAAGCCTCAGATAAAGGCGTTAAGCTTGTTATGGCAACTGATGTTCTTGTTACAGATGACTTTTCAGGCAACGGAACTAACAAAGTTGTAGAAATCAAGAACATTCCAGACGGTTTTGAAGGCGTAGATGCAGGACCTCAATCACAAAAAGCATTTGCAGAAGTTATTAAATCTTCTAAAACAATCCTTATGAACGGCCCTGTAGGCGCATTTGAAAACCCTAAGTTCGCTGAAGGTACAAAATCAATCTTAAAAGATATCGTTGAAGCTACTAAAAACGGCGCTACATCTGTAATTGGCGGTGGTGACTCAGTTTCTGCAGCTAAGAAATTCTTCAAAGCTGAAGACTTCACTCACGTATCAACTGGTGGTGGTGCTTCATTAGAATTCATCGAAGGTAAAGTATTACCGGGTGTTGCAGCATTAGACGAAGCTTAATCACTAAGCTATTACTGTCAGATAACCAAACAGGGCGGTGCATTGCACCGC
>UMFK01028971.1_pt1 | contig 51574 bp, 51 predicted proteins | sample 1964981 | NCBI WGS metagenome assembly UMFK01 (sample SAMEA4836043, study PRJEB28245) | human gut metagenome | biome: gut microbiome; material: fecal sample | place: Denmark | collected 2008
AAACAAAAACCGCCGTTTCTTAAAAAGAAAAGGCGGTGGAGCTCAAAAACTGTGTAGAAATCAGTCCTGCTTCTTCGACTACAAAAGTAGCTTATTCCGCAGACTCCACCACAGGGTGGATTTCCTACAAGATGTTTTTGAGACACCGCAGTGTATCTCTGCACTGCAAGTGTCAGATTAAAAGAAATCGGATAAATTGCAAGAAAAATATAACTATTCTTCGTAACCGACGACCCGCTGAACCACATCGTAACTAAAACCGGCCCGAACCAGCGTTCCCATATCTTTCTGCCGATTCTCAAAACGGGCTTCTTCATCTTTGCGAAAAGGGCCGATGTGTTTTTTCTTGGCCAGCTTAAGCGCCGCCTCAAATTCATCATACTCCTGATCTTCGAGCAAGGCGGACAATATCTCCTCATCAATGCCTTTTTCCCGCATTTTGCCCTTAATATAACGAACCGACTTTCCCGCCGACATATAATCTTTTATTTTAATCTCGGCATAACGGCTGTCATTTAAATAACCGTATCGCTGAAAGTCCGCCAAAATATCTTCAATCCACTGATAAGCTTCTCCCCGGTCGAATTCTTTGTTTTGGTAGGCATAGTCATTCACCCTGCGTTGCAGCACGCTGCGCAGGTTTGCGACCGAACTCTCAAACCTCTTCAGATAATAAAGTGCAATATTCTTAAGCCGCTGCGGGGTGATTTTGCGCAGAACCTTGACTTTTTTCTGAATGATATTCTCTTCCGCCACTTGAAAATTCCTCCGAGTTAGATTATACCCTTAACAAATACATTATATAAGGAAAAAAATTTATGCCTACACAAAACAACCAAAATTTTGACACCTGTGTGTCTTTTTTCATTGATAACGGCGCCTATCAGGGACGTCTTATCCGTATGAGCAGCGTTCTCGACACCATCATCGGCAAACATTGCTACCCGCGTCCGGTTGCTGCCGTTGTGGCCGAAAGCACCGTCCTCGCCGCCATGCTCGCCAGCACCCTCAAATACGAAGGCCTTTTCACCTTGCAGACCCAAAGCAACGGCGCTGTCTCCATGGTTGTGGTAGATGTTACTTCCGAAGGAAAAATTCGCGCTTGCGCCTCCTTTGACGAAGAACACCTCAAGCAAAATCAGGAACTGCGCAAAACCAGCGGCGAAATTGAAGCGGCCCCTCATCTTATGGGCAAAGGCCATCTTGCATTTACGGTTGACCAGGGCCCCAATACCGAATTGTACCAGGGCATTGTCGACCTTCAGGGTAAAAACCTCACCGAATGTGCCCTGCGCTACTTCAAACAGTCGGAACAAATAGACACCGACCTCAAACTTTTCCTTCAGGCTCCCGAGGGTGAATCCGGAAGTTGGCTGGCCGCGGGAATTATGCTGCAAAAAATGCCTCTCAAAGGCGGCAACGAAAGTTCTCCCGAAGAAATGGAAGAAGCCTGGAACGAAGCCAAAGTCTTTATGGAAAGTCTGACCCAGGATGAAGTTTTTGACGCCGAACTGACCTCGGAACAATTGCTGCACCGCCTGTTCCACGCCAACAATTTGAGCATCTCCAAATGTAAAAATTACAGTTTTGGCTGTCGCTGCAGTCGCGAAAAACTGCTTCAAACCCTGAGCACTTTTTCTGAAGACGACATCAACGCTATGTTGGAAAACAACAAAGTTACCGCCACCTGTCACTTCTGTTCCGAGAAGTATGTCTTCGACAAAGGCGAACTGATTAAACAATAAGTTGTATTTATTTAACCAGTTTTTAATCAATATCCAATATCCTCAAAGAAGCTCCGTCGCGGGCTTCTTTGTTTTATCTAAACCATGGATTGAAAAGAAATGAACATTATCAAAAAAATTATACCTGCTTTTATCATGACCGTATTAGTGGCTGGTTGCGCTTGGTTCCCCAAAGACGAGGACGAATTGCAGAAGTTCCGCGAACCACGGTATAACAGCGAAGAACCTATTCAGCTCAAAGTCAATAAAGTTGAAGTAATTTCAGAATTCACTCCCACTTTCAAACGCCCGAATGTTGAACACCTGTTCCCGATTTCCATTGAAAAAACCGCTAAACTTTGGGCTAAAGACCGTTTGAAAGCCGCTGATTTTTCCAGCCCCAAAATCGCCGAAGTAATCATCCGCGACGCCAGCGTTACGGAAGAGGCCGAAACCAGCGAACAGCTTTTTAACAAAGACCGCGTCAAATATCGTGCAAAACTGATTGTCGTTGTCCGCGTAACCGATCCTCAGAGTCTTTCCCGCGCCGAAACTGAAGTTGAAGCCTGGCGTGAACTGATTATTCCGGCCGATACCGACATCGCCGAAAAGGAAAAATATTGGAACGGTATGGTAACCAAACTCTTTGATGAATTTAACCGCAAAATGTCAGCTAACATTTATCAATATTTGAATATGTATGTTATTAATAAGCCGGTAACCCCGACATATTACTAATTAAGAATCCGAGCAGACGGTTTAGATCTTGCAGACAAACTGAAGGTTGGAATACGGATGTCTTTCATCTGGTTCTGACCTTCGGTTTTTATTTTGCAACTGCCGTAAAAAACCGCATTTGCAGACTTCAGCGGCGCTTCGGAAGTAAACTCAAAATACTCGCCCGGCTCAAGCTCCGGCAGCTCGCCCTTAAAACCGGCTGACGTATCAGAATAACGGTTGCCCAAATCATCCGTAATGTTCCAGTCTTTTCCGACCAACTGGATTTTATGATTTGAATTGTTTTCAATGCAAAGGTAATAACCCCACATAAAGTGATTCTTCAAACTTTCGTTTTCATCGACCAAAACCGGACCCGCCGAAACGACAATACCGTCAGTCTGGCTGACCAAAATTTCATCATTATCAATCATTGGTTTTTACCTTCTGTTAACCTTTGCGTTAATTAACCAATAATTAACCATTGACTGATTCGCAAGACAGAGTGTCGCTTATCCCCAGAGTTATAAACATAAAAAAACAACCCGCAATAAAGGGTTGCTTTTTTCATTTAGTTTGAGTCCGGATTCTTTTCGGAGTCTTTCCCGTCCCGTTTGAATAACCAAACTCTGAAAGAGCATAATATATGAGGTTTATAATAAGAATTGAGAGAAACCGGGAGTGAGTTTACACAGACGTAAATGACACGAGCGGTTGTCTCTCAAATTCTGTATCAGAAGCCCATAGAGATGAGCCCTATCCAAAACCAATAAACGTGATATATGAGGCTTATAATAAGAATTGAGAGAAACCGGGAGTGAGTTTACACAGACGTAAATGACACGAGCGGTTGTCTCTCAAATTCTGTATTAGAAGCCCATAGAGCACGTTTATTTTGCAAGAATGTCCAACAGCTTTTTAGTAGCTGCTTCTGCGGGGATGTTTTCAAAAACGGCATATTCATTGGCAAGTCGATCCAGAGCCTGCTCATAAATCTGACGTTCGCTGTAGGATTGTTCTGCCAGGTTTTCGCTGCGGTACAAATCGCGAATAACCTCGGCAATTGCCACCGGACTGCCGGAATTGATTTTGTTTTCATATTCCTGCGCTCTGCGTGACCACATAACTTTTTTCACTTTGGCTTTGCCCTTTAACGTAGACAAGGCGTCAGCCATGGTATCGGCCTCGGAAATTTTTCTCAAACCGGTTGTTTCTGCCTTTGCCATCGGAATGCGCAAAGTCATCTTGTCTTTATCAAAATTAACTACAATCAATTCCAGCTCCGAACCGGCCACGCTCTGTTTGGTGATATCGGCGACTTTACCCACGCCGTGTGCGGGATAAACAACATAATCGCCGGAACAGAACGGATTTTTTACTGAGATTTTTTTATTCATATCTTCTTCCTATATTTTTTGATCGAGTTTAAAAAACCGGAGTTTTCCTTAATAACAGCGCTAACATACCACAATTTTAGATATAAATCTAGTCAAAAAATTTATTTTGTCAAAAATCTCTTCTTTTTTTTAACGCAATATTAATCGAAAAAAAATAAACTAAAACTAATTAATAGCTATTTACAAGGATTAATTGTGATGAAGAGTATCAAGTTTTTCTGTCTGATTTTCTCTTTTTGCGTTGTTTCCGCAGCCGTGCGTGCCGCTGTTGCCCCCGAATATGCCGACAACAGTTATTCCAACCACGAACTGACCCGGGCTGAAAAAAAATGTCTGGACGAAGGCTATAAAATCACTTACGCCAACTGTTCCAACCAAACAGCCCCGGCCGACCAATGCCCGCATCACAAATCCTACTACCGCACCTGCTCTCAGGAGCAATGGTGCCGCAACAACAACTTTCGTTTTTTGAAAGAGGACTGTAAACTGCCGCTCTACCCCTTAAAAATGTGCGACAACCAGTTTCCGCTTTACCGCACTTGTCAGGAAAACGTCATCAAAGCCTGTGAAGATTCCGGTTTCAAATCCAAAGACGAATGCAAACTCACCGACAAACGCTGCCCCTATTCAAAAGATTACGGCATCTGCTGCGGAAAATGCGAAGACTTCTCCCATATCCTGAAACAGATTCCTGCCGGATACGTTCCCACCGGAGAAACCTGCACCACCTGCGGCGGCATTACGAAAACCAATATAAAACCGGCTCCCTGCAAAGGATTCCAAATGTGTCAATACGGCCCGATGTCTCCCCAGACACCGCGTTGCCGCCAAGCCGACAAAGTTCTCTACAGCGCCTGCAAAACCGCTGATACCGTCTGTAAAGAAAAAGGCTATACCCACACCACCTGCAAAGCTACCGAAGACGCTATGGACTGTCCGGAAAATCCGGTTTACAAAACCTGCATCACTAACTGCTTCAAACTCGCCGTATCGCTTAACCCGGATTCGGAAATTTTGCCCTGGGATGCGCAAAACCCGGTTATCGACCTTACCAAAAAGTCTCTTAAGAGCCTGATTGGCATGGAGCACCCCGGCTGCAGCAAACAACAGCGCCCGGTTATCGAAATCAACATTAACAAAAAACAGTTGGAACAATACCAAAACCTTTTTGAACACGACATCGAAAATCTCGCCTTCAAGATTAATTTTGAAGAATCTGTTTCTCTGCCTATCAACGGTAAACTCAAAAACGTTAAAGTCACCTTCTCCGGCAAAGTTCCCGAATGCCCGATAAAAGGCGAAAAAGCGGTAGTTTCCGGCGTCGTCAGCTTTGTCAACGCTCCCAATTTGTGCACAAACTTTGTTGTCGAACCCAACTCAAAACTAATCACCAGCGGCAACATCCGCGGCAACGTCAATCTCGGCAGGGATTCTTCGCTGGGTGTCAAAGGAGACCTTTTAGGCTATCTTAAAGCCGGCAGTTATACAGAAGTTTTGATTAAAGGAAAACTCGAATACAACGATCCGCTGAACAGCGATGCGGACTCCGAAAGTATCGTCTTTGGCTGCAACAGTAAAAACAAAATCGAAAAAGGCATCGTCGCCGATACTTCGTCAATCGTCGTAAAACAATACGGCAAACTCGACGCGGCAAATATTCTGTTGAAGTCTACCAGCGACAATTTGCAGCTGCCCAACACTCTGGGAAGCATCCATCTGCACAAATATACCAAACTGTTCAGCACTTACGGTAACGAAGGGGAAGACACCATTTTCCCGCTGATGAACAATGACGGCAACACCAAAGATTGTGATGACAAATACTACGTCCACATCGGTTCCGCCGTTGACCAAAACCAGCAGACCATGAGCATAGAGCCGTCCAACCGGCTTGAAGACAAATGGCAATGCCGCAAACTCCGCAGCAAACAGATGGAATGTGATTAAGGATTAACGTTGGGCGAATAAATCGTCTCGGGATTGCTGGAATTTCCGATTGCCTTCAAATCTTCGGTCGGATAAGCCTGAACGTCGTAAACCATACCGTCGGCCTCCATCAGCGTATTTTGAAACTCCTGTCCCAGCTTGGGCGCAGAAACGACCGGCTGCCCCTGAACATTCGGAACATCCTGCATTGGCTCTGCCGCAGCAGGTGCATTATCCGCATTTCCGCCGGAAACCGGTTCCGTCACGGCCTGAGGCTGCTGTTGCTCCGCCGCGTCGGGAAGCGGTTTTCCCAACGGATTGGAAGCGCCTGCCGGCTGCTCAATCAACACCTCGTCCGTCTCGCCGTCAGCTCTTCTGGCCGCACCATAGACGATTGTCGGCGCCGAAGTCGAACTTTCTTCTGTAATAACCGTAGCGCTGTCTTGTGCATACGAATTGCTGTTAACGGCACACAACGCCCACACCAGCAAAGCCAAATTACGAAATCCCTCATTCATTGTCGCCTCACAAAATGATTATTCCGTTTGCTTAGATAATCACTTTGTCCCCGATAACAATAGAACCCGAAAGATTTTTTTTAATGAACTCTTAAGCAGAATGTGTTATACTGATGCTAATGTGATATTTTAGGAGAAAAAATATGTCATCTGAAATCGGAGCCATCAGCCAATACGCCTTATCGGTTCAACAGATGCAACTGAGCCTCATAAAGGCTAATATAGACCTTCAAAAACAAGCCATTGAGGTTTTGTTGGGAGATGACAGCCGGGTCGTCTCTCCCTCGGCCGACCTTGGGCAAAACATCGACGTCTCAATCTGACGTTTTTCGTTCTTGCCTCAAAATTTTAACATTTCGATAAAGGAAATCGTCAACAGAGCCGAAATCGTAAATTTGACGACACCCCACACAATCTGGAAAATCATCTGCGGATAGTCTAAATCTATGCCGCCTTCTTTATATACTTTTTTAAACCCGAAAATATATAGTCCCGAAACCAGCAAGGCCAGCAGATAAAGATTATAATCCGTAAACAGCTCTTTGATTTCTTCACCGCTCAGGCCGACGTCGCATAAGACACCGAGCAAAATGCCGAGCAAAACCATGGGGTTAAAAATAGCCCCGGAAGTAAAAAGTGAGATAATGCCTTTAATCATCGCTCAGACTATCGGCTCCACACTCTGCGGGTCAGATACTTGGATTCGTAAGCTTCCATATGACTTGGCCATACGCAGCGCGGACGCTGTTGACTAAAACTTTCTGCCAAAGCTGAGCTCAACTGAGGCGTAACTAAAGAAATACTGCCGCGCTTTTTAACCTCGACACCCTTGTTGCGGTGCCAGTCCAGATTATATTGGTCTGCCCTTTTAAGCATTTATACCTCCATTCATAAACCTTTTGAGAGGATTACTGACTATAACTGTACTCTCAATTGGTAAATAAAAGTTTAAGCATAAATGCCTGATATTCAAGGGTTATAGAACTTCTTTCCGGGATTCGAACCCGTCAGCCTTTTCCAATACCGACGCAATACGGTTGCTCACCGCCGTTGCCAAAGGCACATCGTCGCCCCAAACCCAAACTTGAATTTTCGGTTCGGTTCCCGATTTTCGAACCAAAATGCGGCCTTTTCCGGCAATGTCCGCTTCTCCTTGCTCGATTTCTGCCTGAAACGCCGCCAGCTCAAACGCTGCCAGCATTTCATCCTTACCGCAGAATTTGCTGTCAATGCGCTTTCTTGTCATCGGCGTAAACAACGGAAATATCTCGCTCATCTTCTTTCCGCTCTGCAACAGGCCCATCGCAATTACCAAAGCCGCCATCATCGTATCGCCGGTTTTGGCATAGTCGGCAACAACCATATGGCCGGATTCTTCGCCGCCGATATTGCTGCCGCATTTTTTCATTTCCTCAATGACATAACGTTCGCCTACGGCAGAACGGACACATTTAACGCCGATTCCCTCCAGAAAACGGTCCAGCGCCGGATTAGACACTATTGTTGCTACTACCGTGTCGGCTTTCAGTCGGTTATGCTCTTTATAGTATTTTCCCAAAAATGCTATTATCTGATCTCCGTCAACCCGATTGCCCTTCTCGTCACAGATAATTATCCGGTCGCCGTCACCGTCCGCGGCAATCCCCAACATCGCGCCGCAATCGCGGACTTTGGCGGTCATCGCGTCGATATGCTGAGAACCGCAGTCACGATTGATATTGGTTCCGTCCGGCATACAGGACAAGGCTGTTACGTCAGCCCCGAGTTTGGCAAAAACTTCCGGCATAATTTCAGAAAAACATCCGTTGGCACAATCCAGCACCACTTTCAGCCCCTGTAGCGGAAGCTCTTTGCCTCCCATGCCCAGCGCAATTTCCTTATACCTTTCCGCCGCTGTTTTATCTTCGCTGACGCATCCCAGTTTTTCTTTGTCAAAACTGAATTCTCCGTCAACAACCGCTGCTTCCAGCCGGGCGGTCACATCGTCTCCGAATTTATCGCCGCTGGCTGCAATCAGCTTAATGCCGTTATCATAATACGGATTATGCGAAGCGGTTATCATCACCGTCATATCAACGCCCAGCGAAGGCGTCAGCAATGTTGCCGCCGGTGTCGGAAGCACGCCCAAACGAACCACGTCAACTCCCTGAGAAGTAAAACCGGCAATCATTGCCGCCTCCAGCATGTCCCCTGAAATTCTGGTGTCTCTGGCTATCGCCGCCCTTCTGTTCGCGGTACAAACCAGCTTGCCGGCAGCCATCGCCAACTTCATTGCAAAATCTGCCGTCATCGGATAAACATTGGCAACGCCCCGTACCCCGTCAGTACCGAATAATTTGTTTCCCATCCTGCCGTAACTCCTCATATTTGTTTTTGAATAAGCCGATTCTAGAAGAGTCTGCGGCAAAGCTCAAGGACTATCTCCTCTTTTCTGCTCAACTGTTGTTAATATTTGTTACAATAAAAATGTTCATTGCATCCTCCCCGCCGTTCAGAGGTAAACTTCAATGTCTGCCAACCTCTCAAAGCGACAACCTCTTAAATAGGGAAGTATTTTTTTATGTATGGCTTTTTCTCACGCACTTAGTTCGGATAGCGTACGTAATTAATACAGATTTCTCCTATCCGACAAATCTGTACTAATTATGCTACCCAAACTTTTTACTATACTTCAGGAACCGACGAATGCGTCCTTTTCTCTTCCGGTACGGGAACCTCGCTCGATTTATCGACCTTTTCGCCTTTGATAACCTGCTCGATTTCCTCGCCGGTCAGAGTCTCGTATTCAAGCAAAGCCTGAGCCAGACGCTCCCATTCTTCGCTTTTCTCTTGCAACAGTTTGTAGGCTTTGTCATGAGCGTCCACCACCAGCTGTTTAATTTCCGCATCAACCAGCCGTGCAGTCTCTTCGCTCATATTTTTGCTCTGAGTAACCGACTTTCCGAGGAAGACTTCGCCGGTGTTTTCGGCATACAATACCGGCCCCAGCTTTTCGCTCATTCCCCATTCCGTTACCATTGAACGGGCCAGGTTGGTTGCGGCCGCAATATCCGAGGATGCGCCGCTGGTAACGTTTTTCTCGCCGAACTTCAGTTCTTCTGCGACCCGTCCCCCCATCATGATTATCAGCCTTGAAAGCATCTTAATCCGCGAATAGGAATACTGGTCTTTTTCCGGAAGTTGCTGCACCATGCCCAAAGCTCTTCCGCGCGGAATAATCGTAGCTTTGTGAATTGGGTCCGTACTCTCAACGTAAAGCGAACATATCGCATGCCCGGCCTCGTGATAGGCGGTGAGTTTCTTCTCATTTTCATCCATTGCCATCGAACGGCGCTCGCTTCCCATCAAGACCTTGTCCTTGGCCTCGTCAAAATCGCTGGAAGTCACCTTATGCTTGTTTTTGCGGGCTGCCAGCAACGCGGCTTCGTTAACCAGATTTGCCAAATCCGCTCCCGAAAATCCCGGCGTACCGCGGGCAATGACGGAAAGATTGACATCTTTGGCCAACGGAACTTTTTTCACGTGAACCTTCAATATCTCTTCGCGTCCTTTTTTATCCGGATTGGTAACCGTTACCTGACGGTCAAAACGCCCCGGACGCAGCAAAGCCGGATCCAAAACGTCGGGACGGTTGGTCGCCGCAATCAAAATAACGTTTTCATTTGCCTCAAAGCCGTCCATTTCTACCAACAGCTGGTTCAAGGTCTGTTCGCGCTCGTCATTGCCGCCGCCCAAACCGGCACCCCTATGACGACCGACGGCATCAATCTCGTCAATAAACAGCAGACAAGGCGCATTCTTCTTTGCCTGAGCAAACATATCGCGTACGCGGCTGGCACCCACGCCCACAAACATCTCAACAAAATCGGAGCCGGAAATGGAAAAGAACGGAACGTCCGCTTCTCCAGCAACAGCTTTTGCCAGCAGGGTCTTACCGGTACCCGGAGGTCCCACCATTAACACGCCCTTCGGAATCTTGCCGCCCAAACGCTGAAACTTGTCGGGATCCTTCAAAAAGTCAATGATTTCCTCCAGCTCCTGCTTGGCTTCATCGGCTCCGGCTACATCCTTAAACGTCACCTTTTTGGTATTTTCAATCAGGCGGGCGCGGGATTTTCCGAAACTCATAGCCTTGTTATTGCCGGAATTAGCCTGGCGCATAAAGAAAATCCATACGCCGATAAGCAAAATCATCGGGAACCAGGAAATCAATACGCCCCACAAAGTGTTGGAGGTCGTATCCTCCGGCTGCGCCGTCACCTTGACGTCGTTTTTTCGCAGCATTTCCACCATATTGGGATCAAACGGCGCATAGGTATAAAAACGCTTGCCGTCGACATAGGTACCGCTGATGCTGGCTCCTTCAATCGTCACCTCGGAAACTTTTTTGTTTTCGACATGATTCATAAACTCGGAAAACGCCAGATTCTCGGCATTGGCCCTGTCTGCCCCGCCGACCAGCATATTCATCGCTCCTGACAGCAGCACTATCGCCAGCAGCCAGACAATAATATTTCTTCCTGTTCTCATTCTGATTCCTTTTTCACAACTTTATCTTGTTTTTAATATATAGGTTTATTATCAACAAAACTCAAGTTAAGAAAACACTTTCTCCCGAAATAGTTAAAAAAAGAGACGGCTGCCCGTACGGCAGCCGCCTGATTTTAAGCCTTACGCTGAGACAACAAAATTAATTGTTGCGGGCAGCGTCGATTTCGCTTTGGATAACGGCTTCGTCCAGAGTCTGAACAACTTTGCCGTTCAAAACCAAAGTCGGAACGCCGGTAACGTTGATTTTGCCGGCCAGGTCAGACATATCGTTCAAAGCCTTTTCAATTTTAGGCGAGTTCATGTCGGCCTTCATCTGCTCCAGATCAACACCAGACAAAACAGCGATTTCGTCAACCTTGGCTTCGGTCAACGGACCCTGAGCCTCAAACAAGCCTTTGTATACGGCTTCGAATTTGCCCTGCTCTTTGGCAGCCAAAGCAGCCTTGGCGGCATACTTGGAAACCGGAGCGACGAAAGTCATAGATTTGGCAACAACTTTCAAATCCGGATTCTTGGCAACGACGTTTTTGATTGCCGGATAAATCTTGTGGCAGTAGCCGCAGGAGAAATCGAAGAATTCAACCAAAACGACTTTACCGTCCGGATTGCCCAAAATACCGTCGTTCGGATTGTTGGTCAAGGCGTCCATATTGTCTTTAATAGCCTGTGCGGCAGCCTGCTGAGCAGCTTCAATTCTCTTCTGCTCGGCCAACTGTAATGCATTGGCAATCAATTCGGGCTTGTCAGCCAGAATTTTCTCAACATCGGCGCTGCTGCCTGCGTTGCCGCCGCGGTTGCAGCAAACAATGCACATAACCAGTGCAATGATGGCAACAACCAAAGCTACCAATGATACGTATAATGCGTTAATTTTATTCATCTTGTAAAATCCTCAAGTTTTAATTTATAATAAACAGATATAATTTAGCCAATCTCTGCTATATTTACAAGACTAAAATATACATTATTTATTAATTTTATACAAATAAATAAAGTATTTTTTCATAATTGCCGGACTATACTCGACTCACGTATAACTATAAGGATTTCACGATGTTTCACATAAATGTTTCGTTGTTCGGACAAACGAAATCGCTGGAAAACAAAATTGATTTGTTCCACGACAAACTTTTAGACGCGGCAATGACCTTCAAACGGACGATACTGGTCTACCTGGATGAACAGCGCAGCGACGAATACAAAAAACTCTCCAAACAAATCAAACAAATCGAACACGATGCCGACAATCTCCGCCGTGACATCGAAAACAAGCTTTATTCGCAAAACCTCATTCCCGACCTCCGTGCCGATGTGCTTCACCTGGTTGAAAACCTCGACAAGGTCATTAACAGGTTTGACGAAGTGACCTACAAATTTTATATCGAACGTCCGGAAATTCCGTCCGAATACCACCGCCGCATTAACGAACTGTGCAATCTCAGCGCCGAATGTGCGGAAAATATGGCTAAGGCGTCGCGCGCCTTCTTCCGAGACCTCAGTTCGGTGCGCGATTATTCGCAAAAAGTTTATTTTATCGAACATGAATCAGACTTGAGTTCGGGCCATCTGCGGGAAGCAATCTTTGATTCGGACATTCCGCTGGCAAACAAAATCCAGCTCAGCGGATTCATCAACGACATTGCCGATATTGCCGACATTGCCGAAGATTTCATTGACGAACTGCTCATTTTCACCATTAAAAGGGATATCTGAGAATGGATATGACCTTTTTCATTTTCCTCAGCAGCGGTTTGTTTCTTGGCTGGTCATTGGGGGCCAATGATGCCTCCAATGTTTTCGGAACCGCCGTCGGAACCAAAATGGTCAGTTTCAAAACCGCGGCCGTCATCGCTTCGCTCTTTATCGCCGTGGGTGCCGTTTACGCCGGTGCCGGCGCCAGCGAAACCTTGGGAGAACTGGGTTCCATCAATACGCTTCCCGGCGCCTTTATGGCCGCTTTTGCTGCCGCAATCAGTCTCTACTGGATGGCGCGTGACGGTCTTCCTGTTTCTACCTCTCAGGCTATTGTCGGTGCCATCATCGGCTGGAACGTCTTTGCCGACAAGCCGACTCATCCCGAAATCTTGAGCAAAATCGTCAGCACCTGGATACTCTGTCCGCTGCTGTCCGGCATCATTGCGGTTATCCTGTATTTTCTCATCCGGATGCTAATTCGCAGATCTCATCTGCACATCCTGCGGCAAGACAGTTACACCCGTTTCGGACTGATTGTCGCCGGTGCTTTTGGCGCCTATGCGCTCGGTGCCAACAACATTGCAAACGTCATGGGCGTTTTCGTCCCCTCAAGCCCTTTCACCAACCTCGACCTCGGTTATGGCCTGGTTCTGACCGGAACCCAGCAGCTCTTTCTGCTTGGCGCTTTAGCCATCTGTGTCGGTGTCTTTACCTATTCGCACCACGTCATCAATACCGTCGGCAACAACCTGATGCGGATGTCGCCGCTGGTCGCTTTTGTCGTGGTTCTCTCCCAATCCATTGTTCTCTTTTTATTCGCCTCCAAGTCGCTTGAGCACTTTCTGCTCAGCCACAATCTGCCGGCGCTCCCCTTGGTTCCTGTTTCCAGCACCCAGGCCGTTATCGGCGCCGTTATGGGCATCGGCCTGGCCAAAGGCGGCCGGGAACTGAACTGGAACATCCTCGGACACGTTGCCCTGGGCTGGATTGTAACGCCGATTGCTGCCGCCTTGGTCTGCTACATATCCCTGTTCTTCCTCCAAAACGTCTTCGGACAGATTGTCTTTCTGCCCTGAGGAGAATGCTGATGAAAGTAACGATAATCGCCATCGGAAAATGCAAAAAAAACTCTCCCGAAGCCGCAATCATCGCCGAATATGTCAAACGTTCGGGGTGGGACATCGTCATTAAGGAAAAAGACAATGCCGCTCAGGAAGACGAAGCAGAATTTTTACAATCGTCCATACCCCACGGAGCAAAAGTCATTGTCCTTGACGAGCGCGGCGAAAATCTGAAGTCTGTGGAACTCGCTCGTAAAATCGAGACCTGGATGCTCAACGGCTGTTCCGAACTCTGCTTTCTGATTGGCGGCGCCGACGGACATCTCCAATCCACCCGCAACCTTGCCGACCTCATACTTTCTTTCGGCCGGCTGACGCTTCCCCATATGTTGATGCGGGCAGTCTTAAGCGAACAAATTTACCGCATTCAGACCATTATCAACCACCATCCTTACCATCGCGAATAAAATTTTGTCTAATTTCAACTTGACTTTTCAGGCGCTTTTTCCATAATACATCCCATCAAAAACATATTATTAATTTTTTAAACCCAATTAGATTATGGAAAATATTATTAAACTTTTCAGTGACAAAGTCGCCTTGGGAATTCTGCACATGCGCATCTGGTTCAACCGCTTGGAAAACCGTATGCGCGAAAACGAATACCTTTGTGCCGACGATTCCGAAAACGGCAGTTCGTGTAAAGCGCATTACAATTGCCTCATCCTCGGTTCCGGCCGTACGCCTGTTTTTTACGCCGAAGAAGCAGCCCGCATCCTAAGCAGACTTCTCCGCAAAGACATTCAAGCCAACAACCTGACGCTGAGTCATATTTACGTCTACTGCGCAGAAGTTCACAACACGCCGCAGCACCCCTGCTGGGTTTACGGCACTTTTTTTGTAGAAATGGACATCGCACCTGCATACGGTTATTTTGATTCAACCTATTTTTACAATAAGATGCTGCCTTTCGACGAACTTGAGAGCCTGCCTGTCCCCGCCAATCAAACAAACTTCGATGAGCTTTATTTGATTCGCTTTTGCGTCGACAAGCTCGGAATGGTTCATCCTGCCAAACTCGAATATGATAACGGCCAAATCAGCGACGAACGTTTTACGCTGAAAAAATACCATGATGATGTCCCCTTTGAAAGTATACTCGAAGAAATCAAAAAACATCAGAAAAATATTTACTCAGATTAAAAACACCCGGTACCTGAAACTCTTTGTTTCAGGTACCGCCTAAATTTATACCTTATGAACATTATTAAAAAACTTTGGCAGCGGCATTTCGGTGCTCGGCAGCCTCAATCTCATGCCAACAAATGCAAAAAAGTGGGAGAAATTTGCTGCCCGGCCCTTGATTTCAGAGAATTTTTAGAGTTCGTCTGCATTCACAAATGTCTGGCGCAAAAAAACTGTGTCTGCGGCAGCAGTGCTGACGTGGAATTAGTCAGCTTTTGTGAGCCGGATACCGGTAAAAACCTCGGAAACGCCTTTCGCATCAAAGACGAAAAAGAACATTACTATCTTATCCGTCTCTGCGAAAAAGATGTTCTCTATTGCTATGACGACAGCTTCAAATTTCAGGTAACCCAAGACTTTTTTGCACCTGTAGCCTTGGTACGGCCCGACGCTCCAGAAGGAAAATACTATGCCTTCCGCGGAACTTACCTTAGCAAAAAAGGATATCTGGTCGTCAATGAAATTCTGATTTGCAATCCCGCCGACAATTCCGAACAAACGCTGTTAAAGCCTCAGGAACCTTTGTCGATAGGCAATGCGCTAAAACATCTGCAAAAAATTTTCAACAAAGATGATAACTAGCAACAAAAAAAGCGGCCTCACCAAGAGACCGCTTTTGTTTTAATCTGCAATTTTCCTGATTTCAGCAATTGCGCTCCACATTTTTTCCAAATTGTAAAATTCGCGCACTTCAGGCTTAAAAATATGGATAATCACGTCAAATGCGTCAATCAAAACCCAGTCTGCCTTTTCTTCGCCTTCCGATTCTGTTTTATAACCGGCGGCTTTCAGTTTCATCTGAACTTGTTCGGCCAACGCTGCCACATGACGCTGAGAAGTACCGCTGGCAATTATCATATAATTTGCAATCGACGTTTTTCCCTGCAAATCCATAACCACGATATCTTCGGCCTTTCCGTCGTCCAAACTCTTTACGGCAATGTCCAAAATTTCTTCGCTGACGCTTTTTTCTGCTTTCTTAACCGTTGTCTTACTCAACTGATAAAACTCCTAATCTAACGGCGACCAAGGCTTTTTCTCCGGTTCTGCGGCATCATCAACCACCGTTTCTTCAACCTCGTCGTCTTTTTGTCTTCTGTCTCTAGTTATATACTTGTTTACCTCAATCAGGCAATCAAAAATTCCCTGTTTTGCAATTGCCGATATCACAAACACCTTCTTGCCGGACGCTTTCTCCAACGCCGCCTTTTTCTCGGCCGTTTCCTCTTTGTCAAGCGAGTCGCATTTGTTCAAAACCACAACTTCGGGCTTGTTTTTCAAAACCTCGTCATACAGCTCCAGTTCACGGCGGATGTCCTTATAGGCCTTGACCACATCCTCTTGTGTCCCGTCAATCATATGAAGAAACGCCGAACATCTTTCGACATGTTTCAAAAAGCGGTCGCCCAAGCCAACGCCTTCGTGAGCTCCTTCGATTAATCCCGGAATGTCGGCAATAACCATCTCATAATTGTCAACCCAGGCCACACCCAAATTCGGATGCAATGTCGTAAACGGATAATCGGCAATTTTGGGACGAGCTTTGGTAACCACGGATAAAAAGGTTGATTTTCCCGCATTCGGCATACCAATCAACCCAACGTCGGCAATCACCTTCAAACGCAGCCACACCCACATTTCCTGCCCCGGCCATCCCGGTTCCGCATAGCGGGGAGCCTGATTGGTTGAGGATTTAAATTGAGCATTGCCGCGTCCGCCGTCGCCGCCTTTGGCAATCATAAAACGCTGCCCCGGTTCAAGCATATCGACAATCAGCGTTTCCTGATCGTCAGCCAAAACCTCGGTTCCGACCGGAACCTTTATGACAATGTCTTCCCCTTTGGGACCGGTCTTGTCCGAACCCATGCCGTTACGGCCTTTTTGCGCCTTAAAATGCTGATGATAACGAAAATCAATCAGGGTATTCAGATTCGGAACCGCCTCAATATAAACGCTGCCGCCTTTTCCGCCGTCGCCGCCGTTGGGACCGCCGAACTCAATATATTTTTCACGACGAAACGAAACGCACCCGGCGCCGCCGTCGCCCGATTGAATATATATTTTTGCCTGATCAAGAAATTTCATAATCTCAACACTCTGTAAAAAGCTGCTTCACCATGATTGCCAACCTGACAACCACATAATCTGCAATTTTGAAAAGTAAAGGGGATGTTTGCCACACCCCCTCTGCTCTAATCGTCTTTTCAAGCTGGCTATTCAGTAACAACTGAAACGAAAGTTTTGCCGGCCTTCTTAGAAAATTCAACCTTACCTTCGCATACGGCGAAAATAGTGTGGTCTTTACCCATACCGACGTTAGCGCCCGGATGATATTGGGTACCGCGCTGACGAACGATGATGTTGCCCGGAATAACGCACTGGCCGCCGGACTTTTTCAAGCCTAAACGACGTCCGATCGAGTCACGTCCGTTAGCGGAACTACCACCAGATTTCTTATGTGCCATGACTAATTCTCCTTAAATCTCTTCTTATTTACCACAAACATCGGTAATTTTAACCAATGTAATTGACTGTCTGTGGCCGTTTTTACGACGATAGTTTTGTCTTCTCTTTTTCTTGAAGACGATAACTTTAGCATCGCGAGCCTGTTTCAAAACAGTAGCCTTAACGCTGGCACCGGCTACAAGCGGAGTACCGATGGTATCGCCCAAAGCCAAAACTTCGTTAAAAACAATTTCTTTACCTTCTTCGCCGGCCAATTTTTCAACTTTCAGCACATCACCAGAAGTCACTCTGTACTGTTTTCCGCCGGTTTTAATTACTGCGTACATTTTTTTCACCTTTATATTTTAAACATAAAACGTTGCTTTGCAATATACATAAGTTTTTGCCTCTGTCAACTAGAATCTCAACAAAAAATTAAAAAAAGTTCCCCTTCCCCGCACCGCCGAAAGACATCGCCGCGTTTTTAACGCTTCAAGGCCCTGTACAGCTCCGGTTTCATAAACCGTCCCTGCCAAATTCCCCTTTTGGCCCGTTGCGCCTCTTTCTCTGCCGGAGCATAATCATCGCTGTAACGGGTATAGGCAACGGCCCAGCCCTCCAAGACCATCTTGCGGTTTATGTCTTCTCCGCCGACGTAGCAAACCGCAACCTCACGTTTGTAACGGTCCGTCGTAACGCTTCGGCATTCGAGAGAATCATCGACCATCTTCTTCAAAGCCCGAAAAGCCAGCTCGCCGCAAGGATAAGCTTTGCCTGCGGCATTGTAGCACGGCTGCTTGTATTCTGGTGCGTCAATACCCGACAGGCGGATTTCCCGTTTGCCGATAAAAATACTGTCGCCGTCAATCACCTTAACCTGCGCCTGCGCCGGCTGGAGGAACATCAAGCTTGCGCTTAAACATATTATGCCGAATTTCTTCATGTTTTTTCTCAAAGCTGTTTACATTAAAGCGCAATCGGCGCAAAAAGCAATCCCTTATCGCAAAATCTATTGAATAACCTGCAAAAACCTTTTGTTGTTTCATAATCTTTGTCCTAATATAAGGCATAATTTTATTCAAAAGGTTCGATAATGGTATTTTGTAAATTAAAAAAGAGTATGCTTTTTCTTACCACTGCGCTGGCATTGAGCGGCTGTGAATATTTTCGTACCCGGACGCCGCAGGACTTTATGCGCAATCCCTTTGAACCCTCTGCCGCGGAATATGAACAAATGGCCCGGGAAATGAATCCCGCTGCCCTCCGCGCACCGAGTTCGGTGGTTGTCTGCCGTTCGCATCAATGTGCACCGGCAAAATTATCAATGTCCAAAGAATACATTTACAACAGCCTGCTCCACCTCTTTGACAACAATAATTACCAAAAAGCGCTGGTATGCCAGGCAGACCCTTATTCGCACACTTGCCTTGAAAACTACATTACCATTCCGCTGACGGCGGGAATAACCCCGACCAACGCTTACATCGACCACATCAGAATTGCCGACGTAATCATTGGAAAACGTGCAAACAAACTGAATTTGCTGTTAAACTACAATGTAACCTACGGAGGACAAACGCCTGATTGCACGCCGTCAAAGACAATTTTATTTGCCAAAAGCATCAATCATGTGCTTATGGAAGATACAGGTTACACTTGTAAAATGACGGCAATCGGACAATCTACCGTCAAAACCGTCTTTGCCATCGATTACATTGACCTTGACTATGGCTACATCGGCGGTTCTTACTCCGTCGGCATTTCAGGTCCGGCTTACGGCGGCGGCAACGGCTATATGCTCCTGCGCCTGCCCCGCAATGCTTATCCTTTAGATCCCAGCCTGCAGGCTCCGACACAAATTCCGCAGAAAAAGCGGTCGCCGCAGACGCGGTCTTCAACCGCCGCTGTCGGAAGCATTCTCGGCAAAACCGACGACAGTCTTTCCGCTCCGAACGGCGTTAAAATCTTCCCGCTGTCTAAACCGGCAGAAACGTCAACGGAGACACCGGCTCCGGTAAAACCTTAAAAAAAATAAAAGCCTCTGAACCGAGGCTTTTATTTTATCAACCATAGCTGAAATACTGAACGCTTTCATAAATCAGGATTCTTTCAATTGCGCTGAATTCAAATCGCTGATTGCCGTAGACGATAACACCGGTACTGTCGGGCAGATGACCGTTGCGGATTTGAAACTCCCGCACGTCTCTCAGACTCATAATTTTCCCGTTGGAAAACTCAACCAGCCAGCCGTAAGTGTCATAGCCGACATTCACATGGATGGCTTTTACCTCGCCTGTCCCGGTTAATTGTTCGGATTCCGACTGTTTGGATATTTCAAAAAACTTATCTGCACTGCTGCCGCTGAACCACTTAAGATGATTCGCCAACTGTCCGTTCTGCTCGTCTCCTGCCGTTTCGGAAACAGCTGCGGCTTCTTTTACCGGCGCGTCGTTTTGCTCCCAATGCTCATCGCTCACCACATCTCCGGCAATGATACGACTCTCCGGCATCTCAACATCATCAGCTTCATAGCCCTCGGCAATATATTTTTCTTCCGAAAAACTTTCCGCTGCATCTCCGTTTTCAATATCAGCACCCGCATCGACATCTGCCGGCAAAGCTGTATCAGCACTCTCAATATCAGAAACCGCCGGATTCGAAAACGTTTCCGGCATCTCTGCCTCAAACGAAAAATCCTCGCTCGGTATTTCTTCAATTCCGGTTTCATCCAAACCGGTAAAATCAATAACTTCGTCATTCCCGGCAGCAACAACGCCGTCTTTAATCTGTGAAACGTCGTTTGCACCATCGCTCTCTTCAACACCGGTTGCCGCGTTTTCTTCCTGTTCAGCCTCCCAAACAGAAGTCGTATCTGAAGGTGGTTCCGTTTCAACAGAAATAACTTCTGAAGCCGCAACAGACAAATCTTCTCCGCTGTCCGGCAAGACATCTTTCCCACTTTCAGATGTATTTTCGATGTCAAGGTTCGTACTCTCGTTTACAGAAGACTCAACACCGAATTTGGTTTCGGTTTCGGATTCCGACAGCATATCGTCTTCGGATAACGCCGCAGGCTCCATATCAACAACATTGCCGTCTTCCTCAGGAGATATCTCTGCGGTTTCCATATTTGTCGCCACCTCGGAAACACCTTGCACATCCGCGGCACTCTCAAAAAACGCTTCTTCTGCGGCAATCGGCGCCTCAGGCTCAAAAGCCCGCTCCTCGGCGGCACTAACCGGCGCTTCATCGGTATAACCGTCTCTGTCTGCCAACAAATCGCTTTCATCATCTGACAACGGACTTAAAAATGCCTCTTCATCGTGGCCGCCCGACGTTTCTTGCCGATTCTCTTCCGCAGAAAATTCCATAATGTCCGGCTGAGAAACCTCCTGAACAGCCTCAGAAACAAGCGGCTTCGGATTTTCGGCTTCGGGACTTTTTTCGCTTTCGGACACAGATGTGATTTCCTCACCCAAATTTAAGTCAAAATCCCCATTGTCTTTCAAAAAATCAAGGCTGCCGTCATCAAGGTTTAAATCCAATCCGCCGGCAACGGATTCCGGCCCGCCCTCGTTTTCAAGCTTTAAGTCGCCCAGCATGTCATCCAGATTAAAATTATCTTCATCGGCGCTCAAAACCGGAGAAGCCTGTTCATTCTCCTGCTCGACAATCTGAAGCTCGTCAGGCCCGACGTCAGACATCGCCGCATCAACATCCGTTGCTGCGGCAGAGGCGTTTCTCTTAAAAAAGCCGAAAGGATTTTCCATTCACAATTTCCCTAAATTATAACGGAATACTGACCAAAACCTTCAAACCGCCCAAAGAACTGTCATCCAGTTCAATGGTTCCGCCGTGCGACGTAATGACGTCCTTGGCGATTGAAAGACCCAAACCGACCCCGCCGGTTTCCTTGTTGCGGGAATTTTCTAAACGATAAAACGCCTTAAAGACATCTTCCCGTTTGTCTTTCGGAATTCCGGGACCGTCATCCTCAATCGCAATCATCAGCTTTTTGTCATTGCTCTCCAACTTAACCGCTATGGTTTTTCCATAACGAAACGCATTGGAAATGACATTGGTCAGCGCGCGTTTCAAAGCCTGTTCACGCCCCTGGATTGCACTCACCTGATCGTTCGTTGAATAACGGATTAAAGCCTTTTTGTTACGGAATTTGTTGATGATGCTCAAAATCATTTCGTTAACGTCGACAAAAGAAGACTTCTCCCCGCCCTCACCGCTGACAAAAGATAAATAGCCGTCAAGCATCTTTTCCATCTCGTCAATGTCGGAAAGAAAATCTTTCTTGTCATCGCCGTCAGGCATCATAGCCGCCTGCAGTTTCATCCGGGTCAGCGGCGTACGCAAATCATGCGAAACGCCGGCCAGCATCTGTGTCCTTTCGCTAATCTGACGCTGAATGCGCTCTTTCATTTTGATAAATGCCAGCGCCGCCTTCCGAACCTCGGAAGAACCGTAGGGTTTGAAATCTTTGTTGTCGATGCCTTTGCCGAAATCTTCCGCAACTTGCGCCAACTCGGCAATCGAACGAACCTGTATGCGCAAAAACAGAACGGCTACCAAAAACAACAGAATAGAAGTTCCCACCATCCAAACAACAAACATAAAGATTGATGTGCTGAAAATCTTTTTGCGAGTGGTCAGAAAACGATACAGTCCCTGGTCGCTGTCTATCATAACCACCAGATCTTTGTCCGCCTTGCCCTCAAAAATGTTAATTTCGGCTTTGGGAAATGCCTTTTCCAAAGATTCTTCCAAATATCCCACAATCATTCGGTTTGCTTTGCGCACCTTGCTGATAGCCTTTAATTTGTCCTGATTGCTGTAATACTCGAATTCCATACCGAATTTTTGAGAAGACAAAGCCTGCATTTCTTTCAAACGGCTGGGATTACGGTTTACCTGCTCCATGATAAAACTCATGTCCGAAGTCAGATTATCCGACAACCGGCGCCCCATCCGGCTCCAGCTGCCGTCAAAAAACATAACTACCGAAACCACCTGAACGACAATTAACGGAATAAAAATCAGCAGCATGGTGCGGAAGAACAAAGTTTTCGGTAAAAATTTCAGACGCAGATACCGCAAACTTTCTTCAGCTTTTTCGGGTAGTTTAATGTGCATAGCTCAACTCCTAAAATTTTTTAATTCGTCTTAATCTTATTCTTAACTTTAAAATCGTAAAAAGTATACTTTAATTTTTCATTCCGTTTATTCCGGAAGCAGCATATAACCCTTGCCGCGAACCGTTTGCAAATAACGGGGATTTTTTGAATCCTGCTCAATTTTTTTCCGCAGCCTGGTTATCTGCACGTCAATTGAACGCGGGCTCTGACCGGCACCCAAAATTTCAGCCAGTTTCTCACGCGTAAATATCTGCCCCGACTTCGCCCCCAAAACGCTCAGCAGCGCCTGCTCAACCGGCGTAATATGAATAACCTGTCCGTTTTTGGTCAAAAGCTCTTTGCTTTGCATATCATACGTACACAGCCCCAGCCCCAATTTTTCATTGGCTTCCGTTTTTTCCTGAGGCGCCCGTTTCAGAATATTCTTAATACGCAGCACCAGCTCTTTGGGTTCAAACGGTTTTGGCAGATAATCGTCAGCACCCCTTTCCAAACCGGTAATTCTGTCTTCGGTTTCACCCATTGCCGTAAGCAAAATAACCGGGAGGGAACTTTCCAGACGCAGCTTGCTCAGAAATTCCAACCCGGTTTCATTCGGCATCATAATGTCGACGATAAGTAAGTCAAACCTGTAATTTTTCAAAGCCTCACGGGCTTCTTCTGCCCCCTTGGCCACAGAAACGTAAAAACCGTTCTCGCGCAAAAAACGCTGTAACAATGAACGCAGTCTGGTATCGTCATCTACAACCAGAATATGTTGTTTTTCCGCTTCCATAAATACAAGTCCGTCCGTTATTTTTTATCGGCGGCAGTCTTCTTTGCAGCTGGTTTGACTGCTTTAGAACCGCTTTTTTTAGTAGCAGCTTTTTTGGCTGGAGCCTTTTTAACCGTCTTTTTCTTGGCTGCCGGTTTAACCGCGGAAGCTTTCGCTTCTGCCTTTTTTACCGGAACTGCGGCTTCTTTCTTCGCCTGCTTGTCCAGCTTACGGATATAATCCAAACTTTTCTGAAAATACTGATATCCGGTAATGAACGTCAGAACGCCGGCAATCCACAGCAAGATTTCACCCAAAAATCTGAATGCGGGAACCATACCCAGCAGCAACAGCGAAATTGCCGTCATCTGAAAACCCGTTTTCCACTTGGCCAGACGCGTAACCGGCATTCCGACCTTGACTTCCGACAAAAACTCGCGCAGGCCGGAAACCAAAACTTCGCGGCATAAAATGACAATGACCGGGATATAGCTTATCGGCAGCACCATATGGTTTGCCACCAAAATCAACAAAGCCGACACCACCAAAAGCTTATCGGCAATTGGATCAAGCAAACGGCCGAAAGCTGAAGTCTCGTTCCGGGAACGGGCCAAATAGCCGTCAAAATAATCGGTAATCGCAGCCACGATGAATAAAATCGCCGTCAATACCGCCCATAGCGTACTGTGAATATAAATCGACAGGAAGATTACGGGAATAACTACAATTCTGGAAATTGTTAAAATATTAGGCAAACTATACACTTCTGTACCTCTCATCTAAAACCAAACTAAGCTCATACTAGGCTATAAAAATTAATTATGAAAGTAATTATAGACTTTTTCCGCTGTTTTTTTACTGATGCCGTCCACTTTTTGCAAATCCTTAATCCCCGCCTGGGCAATCTCTTCTACCGACCCAAAATAATTAAGCAGGTCATGCTTGCGGCGGCTGCCGATTCCCTCCACCTCGTCAAGGCGCGATTTAAAGATGGATTTTGCCCTCTTCTTCCGATGAGTACCGATGGCAAACCGGTGAGCTTCGTCACGCAGATTTTGCAGATAAAAAGCTATCGGCGACTGAAACGGCAAAGCGAAACTTTCTTTGTCTTTCATATGGTAAAACTCTTTTCCGGCATTACGTTCCGGCCCCTTGGATATGGCGATAATAGCAATGCCGTCGAGGTCAAAGTTTTTCAGGCTTTCATGCACCGCATTCAACTGCCCGCGCCCGCCGTCGAGCAAAATAACGTCCGGACGGTTGCTTGCGTCCATCCTTGCAAAACGACGGCTCAACACCTCTTTCATCATTGCAAAGTCATCATTGGTGATTTCTGAATTTTTGATATTGAAAGTACGGTAGCTCTTCTTGTCAAAACCGTCCGGCGTCGCCACAACCATCGCGCCTATGGCATAGCTTCCCTGATTGTGGGAATTGTCGTAGATTTCAATTCGCTGCGGTATTCTGGGCAGCCCGAAAATTTCTTTAAACTCTTCCAGATTGCTTTTTACGCTCGCCATCATTGCAATCCTCCGGTCAATCGAGGCCTTGGCGTTTTCCGCAACGTTTTTTACAATCGCCGCCTTGTTCCCTTTTTGATAAGTGTTGATTTTGGCGCCGATTGCCTTTTCCAAAAATTCTTTATTCTCCAACGGCTCTGACACGATAATTTCCTTTGGAGGCAGATGACTGCTGTAAAAGCTTCCCAAAAAGGCTTCCAAAACTTCCGCATTGCCGGCATCCTCCACCTGAGCCGGAAAATACGGCGTATTTCCGCAGTTTTGACCGGAGCGGATAAAAAATATCTGGATGCATACAACGTCATTCTTGCGGGCAATCGCCACCACGTCGCAAGACTTGATGTCGGCATATTCGACATTGTGAGTGGACTGTACATTAGTCAACGCGCGAATACGGTCACGATAAACCAATGCCGTTTCATAATCCTGCTGTGCGCTGGCCTCCTGCATTTTTGCGGAAAGCTCGGCTTGAATCTTAGAATTCCGCCCCTCCAGAAAATCAATCGCCTCGTTCACCAGCCGGCGATAATCCTCTTTGGATATCCGCCCCACACACGGAGCCGAACAACGTTTGATTTGATACATCAGACACGGCCGCTCACGGTTTTTAAACACGCTGTCACGGCATGAACGCAGCAAAAAAGCTTTTTGCAAAATATCAACCACGCTGTTGACCGCCATCACGCTTGCAAACGGCCCGAAATATTTATTCTTGTCCGCCCGGGAACCGCGATACTTGCGCAGGCAGGGAAAATCCGACCCCACGTCAATCATCAGATGAGGAAAGCTTTTGTCGTCTTTTAAGAGAATATTGTAACGCGGCTTAAACTTTTTAATCAGCTCGTTTTCCACCAGCAAAGCCCGCGCCTCGCTTTCCACGATGATAAATTCCATACGTTTAATCTGTGCCACCATACGCTGCAAACGCACCGGCAGTTTGTTCAGATGAGAATAAGCGACAATCCTCTTTTTTATGTTTTTGGCTTTGCCGACATATAAAACTTCTTCGTCCTCTCCGATCATTCGATAAACGCCGGGATCTTCGGGAGCTATTTTTATATGTCTGGTCAGATTGGCCAGACCCTGTTTAATATCAATCAAAAGCTGATTCCTTTCCCTTATATTTTAGAGTACCGACGTTCATATTTCAAGACCTTGTTCCACTTTTGATAAGATCACGCGCCGAACCTTTTGTCCAACAGAAGCTGTAAAAACAAAAAAATGTGCCCATATATTGACAAAACACGATTTTCGACATATTATGTCAAAAATCTTTGGAGCGGAGAATAAATATGTCTGACACAAAAACAGCAAGCAACTATATTGACGGAAGCATCCTGCGAACCGAAATCAAAAATTACAAACATCTGCTTAAAAGCAAGATACCCCAAAACCGATATTTTGCAGAAACAGCGCGCTATCGTGCGGAAAGCGTCTTGGAACGATTTGTCGACGGCGATTTGCAACTTGAGCCCAAAGACTATGACACAATGGAAAAATACATCATCGCCTTTTGCAAAATCCGCCGCAAAACCGTTAACAAACTGGGATACAATGCTTTTGAGCGCCTCAACCTCATCAGTCAGGAACAACGTTACATCAACCCCAATGCTCCTTACATATCACGTTTGTTCAAAAAAATAAATCTATCGGTCAAATATCGCTTAGACAGCTGGTCTGACAGTATTTATAATTTGAAGCATGTTTCTTCAACCTTGAAGCCTGCCGAAAACTGGTTGAAAAAAAACAAAAAATATCTGCTTATCGGCACCGCCGGATTAGTCGTCGGTCTGGGAAGCTTTTTGGGATTTCAGAAAAAATCTTCGGCTGCTCAGGAACCGAAAATTCCGGCGCCGGCCGTCCAAACCTCAAAACACGCTGACACTGTCGTTCAACCCCAAAACGAAACCTCAACGTTGAAACTCCACGCCGATTCAATTTGGAAAAACTACTATGACACCGCCTTGCAAATTCATCTGGGACAAGACGGCCGTGACAAACTGTACCGGCAAGTTGAAAAGATGATAAAAACATCTTCCCTTTCGCTGGAAGACGGCGCTTCAATAGAAAGCTACGCTCACGCGCTGACCATGTATCGTCTGATTCAGCCTAACGGGAGCGCCAACGCTTTTCTGCAAAAAGCACTGCAACAAAACCAAAGCCTCTCCCCAAGCGAACAAAACAAGCTTGCCCACCTCCTCGCGCAGGCAGGCAAAAAAGGCGAAAAACTGAAGGGAACGTCCTCATACAGCAATTTTAACAAACAGCACAAAAACCTTAAGGACAAACACATCAAAAACCTCAAGCAGCTGCACCGGTTGAAAAAGCAGCTCGGCCGTTAATTAGTTGATGACGTTTTTTCATTTGTCCCTGACCTAAAAAAACGAACTTCTCCTCAAAACATCTGCAAAAAAAAGCTGATTACCAGAAAGGCAATCAGCTTTTTTTTCGAAACTGTTTTATCAAACCTAAATTTTATCAGCTCTGCCGAAAAAATTCATTGCGTCTGAAGAATCAGTGCATGCGTCCCAATGCATTCGACAAACGGCACCAGGCGCTGTATTCTTTAGCCATCAGTTCGTAATTTTTCTTTGAGACCGTAAGTGTAACCCGTCCCGAACCGGAACATTGATGAACACTTTGCAACAAACGATCCGCTTCATGCAGACCGGATTGAACTTTCGTCCGCAACTGCTTAATGTCTTCCTCGGACATCTCCTGCAATACCGCAACAATCGAATCTCTGCGAAAATCCGCCGTATAAGAAGGAAGTACCTCTTTTTTCTTATAAACAGCCAACTTTACCGAACGACCAGCCAAAATTTCTTCAATTAAGTTTCTAAGTTCCATAACAATTAAATTTAGATGTAATAAATAATATTAATAATTCGCGATAATGCGAATACCATAACACATCGCCAGTAAAAAACAATAAAAAAAAACTTTCGATTTCTCGAAAGGTCTTTTTTATTACAAAATCTAAAGCACCACCTGATGCCATAACATTCCGTAATAACATCATTGCCTGGATTTGAGGCTGCTCCGTGAAAACACGGCGCCTCAAATCCGACAATGATACAAGCTTTATTCGGCAGGAGTTTCAGCTGCTGCTTCGGCCTCATGCTGAGCATGTTCCAAAGCCTGAGCTTGCTGAGCTTCTTCCTTAAGAGACTGAATCTCTTTGTCGTTCTGAGCGGCAACTTTCTTCAAAGCTCTCAGAACCGTACCGGTACCGGCCGGAATCAAACGACCGACGATAACGTTTTCTTTCAAGCCCTTCAGGCTGTCAACCTTGCCCTCGACCGCAGCTTCGGTAAGAACGCGGGTCGTCTCTTGGAACGATGCGGCAGAGATAAACGACTTGGTCTGCAGCGAAGCTTTGGTAATACCAAGCAAAATCGGATCGGCAGTTGCCGGCGTTTCGCCGTTGGCAATAACCTTGGCATTTTCCGCTTCAAAGATATCTCGGTCAACCTGCTCGCCTACCAGGAAGGTCGTATCGCCCGGAGTGAGGATTTCAACCTTGCGCAGCATCTGCGAAACAATAACTTCGATATGCTTGTCGTTAATCTTAACACCTTGCAGACGGTAAACGTCCTGAACTTCCTTAACCAGATATTCAGCAAGTTTCTCAACGCCGAGAACTCTCAAAATATCATGCGGAGCCGGTGTTCCTTCTACCAGCGCGTCACCCTTCTTGACGATATCCCCATCCTGAACGGCCAGATGACGGCCTTTCGGAATCAGATATTCAATCGGCTGACCCTTGGTCGGAACGACGGTAATTCTCTGCTTGGCCTTATAGTCCTTGCCAAACTCAACCATACCGTCAATATCCGAGATGATTGCCGGATCTTTCGGACGGCGGGCTTCAAACAGCTCGGCAACACGCGGCAGACCACCGGTAATATCCTTGGTCTTTGAGCTTTCGCGAGGAATACGGGCAATAACGTCACCGACTCTGACCTCGTCTCCGCTATCAACCGAAAGAATTGCATCGGCAGACATATAATAACGAACTTCCTTGCCGTTGTCATAAGTTACCGGTTTACCTTTGGCATCTTTCAGAACGATACTGGGTTTCAAACCGGCACTGGAAGAATTTGAACGCCAGTCAATAACCACTTTGGAAACGATACCTGTCGTTTCATCTGTAGTTTCTCTGACCGACACGTTGTTAATCAAGTCAACCAGTTCAACCTTACCGGCTTTTTCGGTAATGACCGGAATGGTAAACGGATCCCACTCGGCAACTTTCTGACCCTTTTTGACTTTAGAGCCTTCCGCTACCAAAATCTTGGTACCGTACGGAACATGGTGACGCGATTTTTCACGGTCATTGGCATCCACGATAACAATTTCGCAGTTACGGGACAATACAATGCCCTGTCCTTCGGAATTGGTTACCAGGTGATTGTTTTCCAGCTTCAGAATACCGGCGAACGGAACTTCAACGGAAGCCTGTTCGGCGCCTTTCTGAGCGGCACCGCCGATGTGGAACGTTCTCATGGTCAGCTGTGTACCGGGTTCACCGATGGACTGAGCGGCGATAACACCAACCGCCTCACCGACGTTAACCGGAGTACCGCGAGCCAAATCACGACCGTAACAAGCGGCACAAACGCCGTCTTTGGTTTCGCAAGTCAGAACCGAACGGATTTTAACCTGTTCAACACCGGCTTTTTCAACAACTTCAACATCGTTTTCGTCAATCAGCTTGCCTTTCTGAACCAGAACCTCACCGGTTTCGGGATGAACGATGTCTTCCTGAATGGTACGTCCCAGAATTCTCTCGCCGATGGATACGATAACGTTACCGCCGTCGACAACCGGACGGACAATAATGCCTCTTTCCGTACCGCAGTTGGTTTCGGTAATAACCACATCTTGGGCAACGTCGACCAGACGACGGGTCAGATAACCGGAGTTAGCGGTCTTCAAAGCGGTATCGGCCAAACCTTTACGGGCACCGTGGGTAGAATTGAAGTATTCCAACACGGTCAGACCTTCTTTAAAGTTTGAAATAATCGGCTGTTCGATAATTTCGCCTGACGGCTTAGCCATCAAACCGCGCATACCGGCCAACTGACGCATCTGGGCGGCAGAACCGCGGGCGCCGGAGTGAGCCATCATATATACGGAGTTGATATAACCGTGATCCGTCTTCGAAATGTTTTTCATCATTTCGTCAGCAACCTTATCGGTGCAGGCAGCCCAGATATCAACGACCTTATTGTATTTTTCACCCTTGGTGATAAGACCGTTCTGATACTGCTGTTCAAACTCTTTAACCTGTCTCTCGGTTTCTTCAACCAAAGTCTGTTTTGCATCGGGAACGATCAAATCGTCTTTACCGAAAGAGATACCGGCCTTACATGCGTTCTGGAAGCCCAGAGTCATGATGCGGTCGACAAACATAACGGTTTCTTTCTGGCCGCAGTGGCGGTAAATGGTATCAATGATTTCACCGATTTCCTTTTTACGCAGCAAACGGTTAACCAAAGAGAAAGGAACATTCTGATGTTTCGGCAGCGTCTCGGAAACAATGATGCGTCCCGGCGTGGTCTCAATCAGGCCTTTCTTAAGCTCGCCGTTGTCGTCCACATATTCGAGACGGCATTTAATCTTGGCGTGCAGGTCCACAACTTTCTCATTCAGAGCCAGCTGAACTTCGTTGAAGTCAGAGAAGACCATTCCTTCGCCGGCCATGCCTTCAGCATCATAGGTCAGGTAGTAGATACCCAGAACCATATCTTGGGTCGGAACGATAATTGGTTTACCCGAAGCCGGAGACAAAATGTTGTTGGTCGACATCATCAAGACGCGAGCCTCCAACTGAGCCTCGATAGACAACGGAACGTGAACAGCCATTTGGTCACCGTCGAAGTCGGCGTTGAACGCGGTACAAACCAGCGGATGCAGGTGAATGGCCTTACCTTCGACCAATACCGGTTCAAATGCCTGAATACCCAGACGGTGCAGCGTCGGCGCACGGTTCAGAAGAACCGGATGCTCACGGATAACTTCTTCAAGAATATCCCATACTTCCGGACGTTCTTTTTCAACCATGCGTTTGGCTGCCTTTATGGTTGTAGCGTGACCGTACAGTTCCAATTTTGCATAAACGAACGGTTTGAACAATTCCAAAGCCATTTTCTTCGGCAAACCGCATTGGTGCAGTTTCAGCTCCGGACCAACCGTAATAACCGAACGGCCGGAATAGTCAACGCGTTTACCCAACAGGTTCTGACGGAAACGGCCCTGTTTACCTTTCAGCATATCGGACAGAGACTTCAGCGGACGTTTGTTGGTACCGGTAATCGCGCGGGCGCGGCGACCGTTGTCAAACAAAGCATCGACAGATTCCTGCAGCATTCTCTTTTCGTTGCGGATGATGATATCCGGAGCATGCAACTCGATTAATCTCTTCAAACGATTGTTACGGTTGATAACGCGACGGTATAAATCGTTCAGGTCAGAAGTCGCAAAACGACCGCCATCCAACGGAACCAACGGACGCAGCTCAGGCGGAATAACCGGCAATACGGTCAGAATCATCCATTCCGGCTTGGTATTGGATTCGATGAAAGATTCGATAATCTTCAAACGTTTTACCAGCTTTTTGCGCTTTGCTTCCGAAGCATTGTCCTTCAGCTCTTCGCGAATAGCCGTTCTTTCTGCTTCCAGGTCAATCTGAGACAAAATCTCGCGTAAAGCTTCGGCACCGATTCCGGCACGGAAAGCATCTTCGCCGTACTCGTCAATCGCTTCCTGATACTGTTCTTCAGTCAACAGCTCGTTAACGCCGAGAGGAGTCAGACCCGGTTCGATAACAATGTAGCTTTCGAAATAAAGCACACGTTCCAAACTCTTCATCGGAATATCCGTCAACATCGCAATACGAGACGGCAGCGATTTCAGGAACCAGATGTGTGCAACCGGAGCGGCCAGTTCAATATGGCCCATTCTCTCGCGGCGGACTTTGGACAAGGTAACTTCTACACCGCACTTTTCGCAAACGACGCCGCGGTATTTCATTCTCTTGTACTTGCCGCACAAGCACTCGTAGTCTTTTACCGGACCGAAAATACGGGCGCAGAACAGACCGTCTCTTTCCGGCTTAAAGGTACGATAGTTAATGGTTTCAGGTTTCTTGACTTCACCATAAGACCATGAACGAATTTGTTCAGGAGATGCGATGGAGATTTTAATCTGGTCAAAAGATTCACCTGATACCTGCTGACCAAAATATTTCATAATGTCATTCATATTTCAAAAACTCCTTTTCCTTAAACTTCTTCGTTCAACAATTCAACATTCAGACACAAAGACTTAATTTCCTTGACCAAAACGTTGAACGACTCAGGAATGCCGGCTTCAAAGCTGTCATCACCGCGAACGATGGATTCATAAACTTTGGTACGACCATTCACATCATCGGACTTAACGGTCAGCATTTCCTGCAAGGTGTAAGCGGCACCGTAAGCCTGCAGCGCCCAAACTTCCATCTCACCGAAACGTTGTCCGCCGAACTGGGCTTTACCGCCCAGAGGCTGTTGAGTAACCAAGCTGTACGGACCGACCGAACGGGCGTGCATCTTTTCATCAACGATGTGGTGAAGTTTAATCATATAAATTATACCAACAGTGACTTTACGGTCAAATTTTTCACCGGTACGGCCGTCATACAAATCAATCTGACCGGAAGTCGGCAAGCCGGCTTTTTCCAGCATCATATTGATGTCGTCACCGGTAGCGCCGTCGAATACGGGAGTAGCCATCGGTACGCCGCGCTTCAGATTCGGAATCATCAAGTCGAGTTCTTCGTCTGACAGCTTTTCGATTTCGCGCTTATACTGCTTTTCACCGTAAACGTCTTTCAACTTGGCGCGCAGCTCTTTCTCCGTTTTCTGTCCGGCCTTAACCTGTTCCCACAGCTCGTTAATCTGTTCACCGAGCTTTTTAGCAGCCCAGCCGAGGTGGGTTTCAAGAATTTGACCGACGTTCATACGGGAAGGCACGCCGAGCGGATTCAATACGATGTCAACCGGAGTACCGTCTTCCATATACGGCATGTCCTGAAGCGGCAATACGCGGGAAATAGTACCTTTGTTACCGTGACGTCCGGCGATTTTATCACCTGATTGAATCTTACGTTTGGTAGCAATAAACACTTTGACCATTTTCAAAACGCCCGGCAGCAGATCATCACCGCGCTGAACTTTCTCAACCTTGTCTTCAAAGTGTTTCTGAATCTTGTCCAGACGAGCGTCATAAGCCGTCAGCAGCTCTTCAACCTTGGCCATAACCTCTTCGTCTTTAACGACGATTTTACGCCACTGGGAAGACGGAATGCCATTAAGAGCTTCCTCATCCAAAGTAGAGTTCTTGGAGATGCCCTTCGGAGCGTCTACGACTTTGTGACCCAAAATCATAGATTTCAAACGGGCTTCAAAGTTACGGCGGATAATGGCGATTTCGTCATCGCGGTCCTTGGCCAGTTGAGAAATTTCTTCCTGTTCAATGGACAAAGCGCGTTCGTCTTTCTCAACGCCGCGGCGGGAGAAGACGTGAACGTCAACCACAATACCTTCAATACCCGGCTGTACGCGAAGAGAAGTGTCGCGAACATCGCTGGCCTTTTCGCCAAAGATGGCGCGCAACAGTTTTTCTTCCGGCGTTACCGGAGATTCGCCCTTCGGCGTAACCTTGCCGACCAGAATGTCGCCGGCTTTGACTTCGGCACCGATGTAAACAATACCGGCCTCATCAAGATTACGCAAAGCCTCTTCACCGACATTGGGAATATCACGGGTGATTTCTTCCTGACCCAATTTGGTATCGCGGGCCATAACCTCAAATTCCTCAATATGCAGAGAAGTAAAGACATCGTCGCGGGAAATACGCTCGGACAACAAAATAGCGTCTTCGTAGTTCAAACCGTTCCACGGCATAAAAGCAACCAAAACGTTTTTACCCAAAGCCAGCTCGCCCATATCAGTACACTGACCGTCAGCCATAATGTCACCGGCTTTAACCTCGTCGCCCACTTTTACCAGCGGAACCTGGTTAATGCAGGTATTTTGGTTAGAACGGCGGAATTTGGACAAGCGGTAAATGTCAACGCCGGCATCGGCAGCATGTTCGTCATTGGAACGAACCACGATACGGTTGGCGTCAACCGCATCAACGATACCGTCGTGCTTACAAACCACCGTAGCGCCGGAATCTTTGGCGACCACGGCTTCAACGCCGGTACCGACCAACGGAGCTTCCGAACGCAGCAAAGGCACGCCTTGGCGCTGCATGTTGGAACCCATCAAAGCACGGTTCGCATCGTCGTTTTCCAAGAACGGAATCAGCGCGGTTGCAACTGATACCAACTGTTTCGGAGAAACGTCGATAAAATCGATTTCTTCAGGATGAGCAAACTCAAATTCGCCGGCTTTGCGGCAGGCAATCAAATCCTGCTCGAAATGACCGTCGTCTTTAACTTTTGCATTGGCTTCCGCAATTTTGAACTTGCCTTCTTCGTTAGCCGAAAGATAAACGACTTCTTTGGTAACCACGCCGTTAACAACCTTGCGGTACGGACATTCGATAAAACCGTATTTGTTGATGCGTGCATAAGTTGACAGCGAGTTAATCAAACCGATGTTCGGACCTTCAGGCGTCTCAATCGGGCAGATACGTCCATAATGAGTCGGATGAACGTCTCGGACTTCAAAGCCTGCACGGTCGCGGGACAAACCGCCCGGTCCCAAAGCGGACAAACGGCGCTTGTGGGTAATTTCAGACAACGGGTTGTTCTGATCCATAAACTGAGACAGCTGGGAAGAACCGAAAAATTCGCGGATAACCGAAGCAATCGGTTTTGCGTTAACCAAATCCTGCGGCTTAACGTTGTTCAGATTCTCAGAGCTCATTCTTTCGCGAATGGCTCTTTCCATCCGGAGCAGTCCCATACGATACTGGTTTTCCATCAATTCGCCGACGGAACGTACACGACGGTTGCCGAGGTGGTCAATATCATCAACTTCGCCCTTGCCGTCACGCAACTCACAAAGTCTTTTAACGATTCGCAAAATATCGTCCTTGCGCAAGACACGATATGTGTCGGGAGCATCGTCAAAGGAAATGTCAAGGGCAACGTTCATTTTAACGCGGCCGACGGAAGACAAATCATAACGGTCATTGTCAAAGAACAAACCGTTAAACAACTGATCGGCAGTTTCATATGTGGGAGGATCACCCGGACGCATAACGCGGTAAATATCCAGCAGAGCTTCTTCGCGGCAGCTGTTTTTGTCGCCGGCCAAAGTGTTGCGGATATACGGACCGACGTTTACACCGTCAATAAACAGGGTTTTAACCTCGCCGATTTTATTCTGTGCAAAAGCGTCCAAAAGTTCCTGAGTGACTTCATCGCCGGCTTCTGCCAATACCTCTCCGGTCTTGGCAACGACAACGTTGGCGGCCAGGAATTTGCCTAGCATTTGTTCCGGAGTGACCTTGTAATATTCCAAACCGTCGTCAGCCAGTTTCTGAGCCAGACGCGGAGACAACTTTTTGCCTGCTTCCAAAACCACATCGCCGGTTTTGGCATTAACCAAATCAAAGTCAAACTTAACGCCCTTCATACGTTCCGGCACGAATTTGACTTTCCAGTTTTTCTTATCGGCAACATATGTGTCGGCATCATAGAAGTAATTTAAAATTTCTTCCTTATCCATACCTTTGATTTCAGCCGGGTCGACTTTCTTACCCTGTTTGGCCAGCTTGGCGATTTTTTCTTCGGTCTCTTTAGAATACAAAGAATACAGGATAGACGTAACCGGAAGCTTGCGGCGGCGGTCAATACGCGCATAGACTAAATCTTTGGCGTCAAATTCAAAATCAAGCCAAGAGCCGCGATAAGGAATAACCCGGGCGGCAAACAGATATTTACCGGAAGCTACGGTCTTGCCTTTGTCATGATCAAAGAACACGCCCGGAGATCTGTGCATTTGAGAAACGACGACGCGCTCGGTACCGTTGCAGATGAAAGTACCCTTGTCCGTCATCAGGGGAATATCGCCCATATAAACATCCTGCTCTTTGATGTCGTGGATTGACTTGGCACCGGTGGCCTCGTCGGTATCCCAAACGACCAAACGCAGCGTAGCTTTTACCGGAGCGGCATACGTCATGTCGCGCTTGATACATTCGTCAACATCGTACTTCGGCTCTTCGAGCTCGTATTTAACAAACTCTAATTCGCCGTTGCCGGAAAAGTCTTTGATGGGGAAAATGGATTTGAAAACTTCTTCCAAACCGAACTCGCATTTTTCGGCGCCTTGGGCTTGGATAAAGCTGTCATAAGAACCTTTTTGAATTTCGATTAAGCTCGGCATATCCGCAACAGCGTCAATTTTGCCAAAGCTTCTTCTTACACGTCTTTTGCTCGTATAAGATTCTTTCATTGTGCTTTTGTCCTTCATGGTTAAATTCTGCGACAATACTATCAAAAAATGAATCCCGACCGCAGAGGGTTATAAATTTGTACAAATAAAAAACGAAAAGCCCGCCAAACCGTAGGAGAAAGCCTCCTCTTGGCGAGTAAAATAAAATAATTGCATGCAATCGTCACGATTCGTGACTAAATTCGGGCTGATAATGACTCGCTTTTCCGATTCTGGCAAGCAAAAAATGCATCCGCGCGACTCTTTTTTCAATCTGTTCTATCCTGCACTGAGACTCGTTTTGCGTCAAGTCGTTCAATAGGTGCTGATCCTTTTGTCAGAAACCCGCCCTATGCTCAACTTTAGTTCAATATGCCCGGCCCTCCCGCCTTCATTGAGAGAGTGGAGTCCCCCAATCTTTACCGTAAACGCATAAAAAAACCGGAGCTCAAAACCCCGATACCCTCAGGCATCAAAATTCCGAAACTCCGGTTTTAAGTCAGTCAACAAAGACCGAGCGATATTACTTCAGCTCAACCTTAGCGCCAGCCTCTTCCAGCTTCTTCTTCATTTCTTCGGCTTCAGCTTTGGCAACGCCTTCTTTAATGGTCTTCGGAGCACCGTCTACCAGGTCTTTAGCTTCTTTCAAACCCAAACCGGTAATAGCGCGAACTTCTTTAATAACATTGATTTTGTTAGCACCGGCTTCTGCCAAAACGACGTCGAATTCGTCTTTTTCTTCAGCGGCACCGGCACCGGCAGCGGCACCACCGGCAGCAACTGCAACAGCAGCAGCGGCGGAAACGCCCCATTTTTCTTCTAACATTTTTGACAGGTCAGCAGCTTCCATAACGGTCAAAGCTGACAATTCATCTACTAACTTGGCTAAATCGGCCATTTTTTTTCTCCAATAAATTAATTAAATCAATTTCTAAAAACTTTATTACTCTTACAAAACTGCAATCTTGCATTTTAGGCCGGGCAATGCGCCGTAAGATTTGAACAAAGTGTACATCGATTGTACGCAATCAAAAAACTCACAGGCAAAACCGGCATAAAAACAGGATTTATGCAGCTTCTTTCTCGCTGTAAGCCTTGGTAACTCTTGCCAGCTGAGCGGCAGGAGCCTGCAAAAGGCCGATAATCTTGGCTCTGAGCTCGTCCATAGACGGGATGGTAGCCAACTTGTTGATTTCAGCAGTTGAGAGAACACCGGTTCCCATTGCGCCGCCGACAACAATCAACTTTTCATTATTCTTAGCGAATTCGACACAAGCTTTACAAGCTGAGATCGGATCATTGGCGAAGGCGATAGCCGTCGGACCTTTGAACAAATCTGCAATAGCTTCAAACTTTGTACCTTTGAGAGCAAGACGAGTAATCCGGTTCTTAGTAACTCTAAACCCAGCACCTGCTTTTCTGATATTGTTTCTCAATTCGGAAACCTCTTGTACCGTCAAACCTTTGTAGTGAGAGACGACAACGATTTCAGCATTTGAGAACAATTCATTCAGTTCGCTGAGTAATTGTGTTTTTTCTTCGCGGTTCACTTATTGTCTCCAATTTAAACACCGTCAGCCAAACTGACGATGCAACCTTTTTACACATTCCGCCAAGACCGGAGATAGGAAAAAAATTTTCCCCTGCCCGGCCCTAACGGGACCTAACCTGTCCAGGAGAAAAAAGATTTAAATTAATTTCTTCACTCCCGTCTGCGTAGGATATTTAAGATTTACAACCCGACTGAAATTTTCTGTTTTCAGCAGCGTTGTCGACCACCTACGGTCTTGGACAGTTTCAGAAGCTGAGCTTCTGAGAGCGGGTGGTGATAAAGCTCACCACCCAAAACTTTCAATGCCAATCTTCCTTTTCAAACCTCGGAAGACTGTTACTTTCGGCTCCGGATAAAAACGGACGGCGACAGGCCGTACCGTCAAAACCGAAGCTGAAGAAAACTACAAGGCAGTAGAATCAACCTTGATGCCGACGCCCATTGTACTGGAAAGAGAAATCTTCTTCAAGTAAGTACCTTTGGCGCCTGCCGGTTTGGCCTTCATGATAGCATCAATAAAAGCCTTGGTGTTTTCATAAAGCTGTTCTTCCGTAAAGCTGGCTTTGCCTACGCCTGCATGTACGATACCGTTCTTTTCGACGCGGTACTGAACTTCACCGGCTTTGGCTTTTTTAACGGCATTTTCAACATCGGTGGTTACCGTACCCAGCTTCGGGTTCGGCATCAAACCTTTCGGTCCCAGGATGCGTGCAACCTTACCGGCCATACCCATCATGTCCGGTGTGGCGATGCAGCGGTCGAAATCAACTTTACCGCTCAAAATAGAGTCGATTAAGCTTTCGGCTCCGACAATGTCTGCACCGGCAGCTTTAGCCTGATCAGCCTTTTCGCCTTGAGCCAAAACGGCAACGCGAACGGTTTTGCCGGTACCGTGAGGCAGCGAGCAAACACCGCGGACCATCTGGTCGGCATATTTCGGATCAACACCCAGATTTACTGCGATATCAATGGTTTCATCAAATTTTGCAGTAGCATTTTCTTTAACGATTTTAACAGCTTCTTTCAGAGCATAGGCCTGATTTTTATCAACTGTTTTGTATGCGTTTACGATTCTTTTTCCTGACATGATACTACTCCACAACCTTGATGCCCATAGAGACAGCCTGACCTTTAACCATATTCATGGCTGCTTCAACGGTAGAGCAGTTCAGATCCGGCATTTTAGTCTCGGCGATTTCTTTAACCTGAGCAATAGTAACCTGACCGGCAAAGCTCTTACCGGGTTCTTTGGAAGCAGACTTAACATTGGCTGCTTTCTTCAGATAGTAAGATACCGGAGGAAGTTTGGTAACGAATGTGAAGGACTTGTCTTCAAAAGCCGTAATAACGACCGGCACGGGAATACCCGGCTCCATTTTTTGGGTAGCGGCGTTAAATGCTTTGCAGAATTCCATAATGTTCAAGCCTTTTTGGCCCAGAGCCGGACCAACCGGAGGAGAAGGGTTAGCCTTTCCAGCGGGGATCTGAAGCTTGATTAATCCTAAAATTTTCTTTTTAGTCTTAGCCATTTCATACCTCTTGTTAGGTTCGTGGTATCATTTAAGACCATGGCTGGTCTCCCACGAAATTATGTTAAATATACGATTCGCACCCTTCAGAGACAGACTTCTCCCTCTAAAGAGTCGCCTCTATATACCACACTCGATTCAATTTGCAAGTATTTTTTCCGTTTTTTTTTAATTTAACCGATTGATTCGACTCGCAAAAGAAAAAGCCCGCCGCATTTTGTCTATTTTTCTTGCAAATTATTTTTATACAGGTATTATGGACATCATAAATACTATATTATTCTGGACTTATTAAAACCGTAGACAGCCCAGAATACCCAAAGTCATCTTTAATATCCACTATATGAAAACAAAAGTTACCGGGAACCCCTCTTCCAAAGCAAGAGCTCCCAAAGTTTTTCAAAGTCACGGCTTTATTAACGGCCAAACTTATCCGGCAGTTGTAACCAAAATTAAAGACAACAGGGTTTTCTTTAATATGCAGGGACGCGACGGAATCACCCTAAAGGCGGCTTATTTCATCAACGGTCACATGATCAACCCGCACCTTGTCTTCGCCAAAGGGAAGAACGTGCCGGTTATATTGATACGACCGCTGAACTTTAGAAAAAACGCCCTGGGCATTGATTTTGAAGTCATCCCCCAGATGCTGCCCGTCGACACTTTTTACCTGGAGTACCTCATCAACGGCGCCAATACCGTTGACGGCGTCATCCATAAGATTAACGGAACAACCATGATTGTCGAACTGGCTCCCAACGTTTATGTAACAACCAAACGCTGCCGCCATGCTCATACTTTTATGAAAGTCCGCTGTAAAATTGACAAGTATTCAGCCAGAAAACGAACCTTGTCTGTCAAAATTGTCGAGTAAAAACCAAATCGTCTGAAACCGCAGAACCATCTGTTCTGCGGTTTTTTATTTATTAACTTATTTGTTTTATCCTGGGCTCAACGGAGGACAACCAATGACTGAAAAAATTTATCGCTGCCTCGGCATTATGACCGGAAATTCGCTTGATGCCATTGACATCGTCGTCACCGAGTTTTGCAATCGGGAAATTCGCGACATCGGCTTTTTCAGCCAGGAGTTTCCCCGCCAAATGGCCCAGCGTTTCCGGGCCGTAAAAAGGTTTCTTGCCGAAAATGACGGCGATATTGAAGCCGCCATTGCTCATCCTCAACTGGCATTGGACAGCTTGATTGACGACTATACTTCGGCCGTTGCCGCCGCCGTCAACAATGCCCTGCAAACCAACGGCATCCCTGCGGCATCTGTTGACGCCATCGGTTTTCACGGACAAACCTGTGCCCACTGCCCGCCCTCGGTTTCCACGGCCGACACTTACACGCTGCAAGTCGGAAACGGGCAAATGCTTGCCGATTTGACCGGTATCCCCGTTATTTTTGATTTTCGCTCGGATGACCTAATGAATGGCGGCGAAGGCGCTCCTTTTGCCCCCGCACACAATCTCCATCTGGCATACTCATTGCGGCGGCAGGGCATTTTTCCGGTCGCTTTCTGCAACGGCGGCAATACCGGAAACATCGCAGTCATATCTGCACGAACTCAAAAGGGAAAAGCCGGAGTCTGCGGTTTTGACACCGGACCGTTCAACCACTTTGTCGACTATCTCGCCCGCACCGAACAAAATCTTCCCTGCGATTTGGACGGCGGCTGCGGCCGATTGGGAAAAATCAATTACTCCCTTTTGCGCGAATTGTTTAACAAAGCCGCTGTCACCCGCAACGGACGTAATTTCATTCTGCGCAAGCCCCCCAAATCTTCCGATCCCGCCTGGTATAAAATTATCCCGGCTCTTACCGATCCCGCAACAAGCTTTGCCGACAGGATTCGCACCGCGGAGTTCTTCAGCGCCTATATTTTTGTATATGCATTGAAACATCTCCCCGGGTCAATGCTTGCCCCGCAACACTTTCTGCTTTTTGGCGGAGGCTGGCATAATCCGCTCATTTTGGAAGACTTCAAGCGGCTTCTTTCCGGAGATGCCGGAGTTTTGCCCGAGCATGAGCAGATTTTCCGCCGGGTGGCCAATCCTCAGGCCGAAGTTGTATGGTCTGACACTTACGGCCTTAACAGTCAATATATGGAAGCGAGAATCTTTGCCGATATGGCAAAATGCAAGCTCACCGGGGAACCGTTTTCTTTTCCTCGAACCACCGGTTGCAGCAGCCCCACCGTCGGAGGCATCATTGCCCGCCCCGGCGAAAACAACCGGCACCGCTGGTCCCGCGCAGCCAAAGGCTGGCAGCTTCAAAACAAAAAGCCCTCCTGAGAGGGCTTTTGCTAATCATGGTCTCTTCCGTCCAGATAAGACGTACAATTCGGACATCTGGTCGCTTTTACCGGAATCGTCTCATAACAATAAGGACAGCTTTTGGTCATCGGCTCTTTTAACGCCTCTTCGGCTTTCTCATGAATATCCATTCTTTCCTGAAGCGTATTGATAGCTTTGATTAAGATAAAGACCGCAAATGCAACAATCGTAAAACTGATAACCGCATTAAGAAAATTACCCACATTAAGCGTCACCGCACCCGCAGCATTGGCCTGAGCCAGCGAAACATACGGCTTGGTAAAATCAGGACCGTTCTTAAGAACAAAAAACAAATTTGAAAAATCAACCTTTCCAAGCAGCAGGCCTATCGGCGGCATAATAATGTCTTTGACCAGAGAGTCGACGATTTTCCCAAATGCCGCACCGATAATAATACCGACAGCCATATCGATAACATTGCCGCGCATGGCAAACTTCTTAAATTCATTGATAAAATTTCTGAACATCCCATCCTCGCTTTTGATTAATTTGTCATTAATTTAACCCCCGATTAAAAAATTGCAAATAAAAAGAAACGATTACCGTCAAAATTTCCAATAAAAAACCGGCTTGTCCCGACAGACAAACCGGTTTTTCACTATATCTTTGCACTCAAGCTTAAGGCTAAACCTTTTCAACCTGCGAAAATTCCAATTCCACCGGAGTCGAACGTCCGAAAATCGAAACCGAAACTTTAACTCTGGATTTTTCAGCATCAACTTCTTCAACCAAACCAATGAAAGAAGCAAACGGACCGTCGCAGACGCGAACCTGCTCGCCAACCTCAAAGTTAACCACAGTCTGCGGTCTCTCGACGCCTTCCTGCATCTGGGTCATAATCCGCTGAGCCTCAGCCTCGGTAATCGGCTGCGGCTTATTGCGGCTGCCTAAAAAGTTGGTAACGTTCGGATTATCTTTAACCAAATGCCAGGCATCGTCGCTCATAATCATCTTGACCAGAATATATCCGGGAAAGAACTTGCGTTCACTGCTGACCTTGCTGCCTTTTTTTACTTCGACAATCTGTTCGGTCGGAATCATCACATCAAAAATACGATCTTCCATTTTTTTCAGAACAGCCTGTTCTTTAATAGATTCGGCAACCTTCTTCTCACAGCCGGAGTGAACATTAACTACATACCAACGAGCATCCATAAAACTAAACTCCAAGACCAAAAATTAATTTAACAACCCAACCGAGGATCTGATCGACAAAGAAGAAAAAAGTCGCTGCAATGGCCACAATGACAATAACCATAAGAGAGGTTTGAATCACTTCTTTTTTGGTCGGCCAGGTAACCTTTTTGACCTCTTGTTTAACTTGTCTAAAAAACTGTATCGGACTGATTTTCGCCATGGATCCTATCCAATCACAAAAAATTGATTAAAAAAACAACTCACTGCTAGTCAGGTGAGAAAACGACAGAACGCACCATGCAATACGCAAACCGTATCTGCTCGATGCATCCTGACTCAATGCCGCCAACATATTAAATTATTTTTTGTATGTCAATAAATATATTCCTGGTTTACTCAAATAATCTTGCCGTCTTCGGTCATTGCCCGAAAATGCCGGCCATCTTCTCCCGGCCAGTGACATTCATCGCCCTTCAGATATAACTCTCTCTGTTTACAAAAAAAACTCTGAGTCCAAACTCAGAGTTTTTTAAGCGTAGCTCAGTGCCCGCAAAAGTCTGTTTCACGAATAAAATCATCCTGATCCGCAACCGAATTTCCTCTCAAGATACCGAAAACCCCGTATACGTCCAGCTCAACCGCTGTCTCCGCTCGCGGAACAGTCAGCTTGCTGATGCGAACCAGCTTTTTTCCTCCGAAAAATTCGTAGACCGAACATTTGACGGAATAATCGTCATCTGAAGACTCAACATATTCCTCAATCTCGGATTGCTCAACCGGATAGTCGAAATAGCTCCAACAGTTTTTCGATAACTCGTTTGCATTTTCAGGAATTGACATTACCCATTGCTTGACCTTTTTATGAAACTTTCCCTCAACAAAAAAATCACGCCACACATATAACTGCCTCATTCCGGTATTCTCTCGGCTGAGCTCCCAATTGCAAAGAATAGCTTTTAAAATCTAAACTAATTAAGATCAAAAGTATATGAAAGGTAACTTATGTCTATCGCTATCGTACATTTATCAGATATTCACTTATCCCAAAATAATAATATTGCAGTTTTAAAGAAAAGTGAGATTGCCAATACAATTTGCAACAATGTTAAGGAATGCGACCATACTTTTATTATAACAAGTGGAGACATTGCCTTTTCTGGTAAAAATGATGAGTACGATTTGGCAATAGAGTTTTATGGAGAATTGGAAAAAAAGTTAAAGGAAAGTCAAATCTGCTTTGATTTCTTATTTGTTCCTGGAAATCATGATTGTAATTTTGAAGGAGATTTATCTGTCAGGAATCTTATTCTTGATGGCTTGAATAACGACGAAACAAAGTTGAGCGACTCAGTTCTCAATCATTTAGCAGCGATACAATTTAATTTTTCTAATTTCAATTCGTCCGTATGTACAATGGAACCGATTTTTGACAATAATATTGTCAAAATATATACATCAAAAATCAAAGAACAATCTTATAATTTTTTTATGTTTAATACTTCTTTGTTTTCAAAAAAAAGAGAAGATATAGGTGTTATGAAATTGCCGTATGAATTTTCAAAGGCAATTACAGACAAAATAACAGTTGCTCCTGATGACATAAATATTATTGCGATGCATCACCCATTCCATTGGAATGATAATGATACGTATAAAGATATAAAGAATTATATAGAAAGTATAAAACATCAAAACTCATTAAATCTGATTGTATGGGAGTTAATTCAGCATAAAGACTCTTAAATTTTTCTTTGATTAATAGGTTATCTAAATTATTTTTTATATAAATCAATGTATTTTTTACATCACTTTCAAATTTTGTATGGACAGCTTTCCTCACGCTTGGATGAATTAAAAAATTACAAACATTTTTATGGGGTAATACTTGAGAAGCAACCAACAAATGATGCTGAATAGAAACAAGCAATGGATTTTTTATATTATCAATAATTGATATGCATTTTGCTTTTGGCACTTGGAAAAAGAAATCTCCTCCAAGATAGCTACTCCCTGGTGTGAAATAACATGAGAAATAAGGATGCCACCCTGAAGCTAAAGATTGTAAAAACAGTGCTTGAGGCGTTCCTGTAACTTGTAAATAAATACTGCTAGACGACTTATTTTTTATTTCCTCTAAATATTTATTAATTGATGATTGTTTATTATAATTTACAAGCGTATTTAATGATGCCGCATCAGCTTCATCATCTACAATGAACAAAGGATTTCCTTTCATAAACCCAGTAGAAGAAAAAATATTTGTCCATTGTTTTAATGTTCTAACATTCTTTTTTAAAACAATTATAACCGGTTTCATAAGTTGGTTTTCTGTAAAAATTTCAGTATCATATTCATCACAAATACAAAAATCTGAAAGATCTGTTCTCACCCGATTAATAGTTTGTTGTTGTAGTGCCACATTATCTGTTGTTAGTATTAAGAACACAGGAAAACCAAGATCTGTAGCGGCACAAATGATTCCAAACATTTGCCCCGTTTTCCCAGATTGAACATTTCCAAAGAGTAGTCCTACCTTATGATCGCAAAATGAAAAATTTTCTAAATATTGAGGTGCTACATCACTAACTGTTTTTTGAATTGATGTTGCTAATTGAGAATTTCCTTTGTTTCTAATATATTCTAAATAGTTTGTAAAATATCCCATATTTACCTCTTTTGACTTTCAGGAAGGAATGATAACATCCATATATCTAGTTCTCTGCCGTTTATAGTTGTTTTTAGGTCTGTTTTAGTTAATGAAATTGTATCTCGCCCATATTTTTGAAGCATATCTTTCGTAATAACGCCATCTTGATTAATATCATGGTCAATATTATTAACAGGTTCAACCAAACCAGAAGCAACCAATCGTCCTTTAATCCATCGTCCCATAACTTGTCGTTAACGTCACAAACTTTTATAAACCAAACAGACACTCCGAAAATATAATCCGGTCGCTGTCAAAATTACCATTCCAATAAATTTTAATCTCTTTAGTGCAATATGAATCAACGGTCAGCATATTTTCATCAATTCTTGTTAACTCAAGACTATAACCAGGTAACTTTTCTCGTATATTTGCAGCAAAGACAGCATTTTGTAATTCCTGTTCCGTAAATTTGCTCTGGTTTAATATAATATGGAAATGCCAGTCAACAGAAGTACCATTTTCAGCAAAGGCAATAAACCGGAGATGATGTCTGTTCCAATTATTCATCAAACTTTTCTCAAATGCTTTCATAATATTTTTCAAATGTCGCATAGATGTCGTCAAATCAGCAGACTTTTTATTTTCCGGTAACTGTAATGTCAAAAAATGCGTTGGCTGATACTCTCTACCTATCCATTCATTTAATATTTCTCTAATTTCATCAGCACTTAATAAATTTTTACAATGAAACAATGATTTTACAAAGGAGTCTGTTTTTTGACCGCAGGACTCAGTTGATTTATTAGGTATAGGTTTACTTACTTTAGTATCAATCTGTTTACCACGGGCTGATTTTTGATTCTTTATGCTTGTGTTTTGATTAGGATTTGCAGGATTAGAACATTTACGGATAGATGAGCCTGCATATACGATTCCGGTCATATAGTTTATAAATTGACCTGAAATTTTACCCGCACTACCAAAAGTAAAAATATTTCCATTATCCGTATAAGAAGGAAAAGGATACTTATTATATATAGGACGAATAAAGAAAGAAGAAGTAAGTAACCTGTATATATAAGAAGGACTAATACATAAGGAAGAAATACAATCACCAACATACTTCTCCAACCTTGTCGCCGGACCCAATGACGCGATACCTGTTGCTTTTCTCTTTGGTTTAATTGTATTGGTGTTTATCTGGTTACGCGTCATCTGCTTACTTGGCGACATAGACTTCATACCTTCTGTTGTCATTGGTGATACATGGGGACGATAGTCATAGTGTATCTGGTTTGACATCTGCTTTCTTAAGGTTTGAAGTAAGGTGTTATTCTTCATTTTATACCTTCTTTCTTAGTATCTTTCTTATGTTATTTATTCTTAAGTATTTAATTTTATTGGTATTTATTATTTTTAATTTTATTTATTTTAAGTATAATAATAACAAAGGCCGCGCTTATTGCTTCCTCGTATCCCTGACTGCTAAAAACAGCAAACAAGATTATGATGGATCGTTGCCAAACAGGTTTAATGATACAATGTTATAGAATTGCGTTTTCGGTTGGCCTTGATGAAAAAATTTCTAAATAGTATATTTTTTTGCGTACTTTTGAGATTTTTCGACATATATATAAAGAAGATACCAACTAATCGCATAAAAAGTTTTTGTCATTAATGTCACGAACTTTGAAAAAAGGAGGCCGCCGAAACAACCTCCCGATTATTAATTATTAAGCCGCCTTATCATCAACGGCATTATTATTTTCATTCGCCGGCAGAGGCAGAGTGCTGTATAAAGCATTTACATGATCTGGGCAAAAGTGCTGACCGATTGCTTTGCGGAGATTGTTTTCTTCTGTTTCGTTTAACATACCGTTTTCTTCTCGTTTAAGATTTAGTCTGTCAAAAAAGTTATCGGGACAGTTCATAATTTTTAGCAACTCTCTGAGCGAAAATACTCGGCAATCTGTATAAAGTTGCTTTTCAGGGTTATACCGACCAGGATGTATGGAGCATAAATCGCTAATACTGCCATTTCCGGTTGTTATTGTTGGACATTGATCTTGCCAAGGATTTCTTGTAAAACCTTTGTTGTAGTTTCCATTGCTATAATCGCCCTTATCAGTTAAAGGTTGATATTCCGCATCGTTATCCCAAGCACTACAGCCAGTCGGAGTATGCTCTAAAATGTTAATCAGATAATCAGGTAATTTTCTTGCGTAATGCCATGGGTCGTCTGGATCGATAGCACCATTATCTAAGCTGATAAGATCGCCGATGACTTCCCATAACATTTTTCGGACAGAGTGTCGTTTTGGAAATTTCCAGGGCTCATTGCTTACATCTTTACGGCAACCAAGGATTAGCAGGCGAGAACGATCTTCAACACAGCCATAATCAGCAGCAGTATATATGCCAAAGTTCAGATGATATTCTTCGCCTAAAACATCGCGTAAATACTGACCGATACAACGAATCTTACCGTCTTTATCTTTAAGAATATCATGAGCGATTTTTGGACGAGCGTCTACAAAGCCTGGTACATTCTCCATAATAAAATATTTAGGTTTAGCCTTAAGAATGAAGTCCGCAGCATAATAAAACTGCTTGGCTTCAGGAACATTACCTTTATTTGGCGAATTATTAAGATTGGAAAATGGCTCACAACAGCAACTGGCCATCACAATGTCTGAGTGCGTTTTATTGTGCCATTCCAATGCTTCATTAAAACACTCATCAGAAGTAAAGTCACCTTGAACCATATGACAATCGGGATATAAACGTTCGTGCCACTGAGCTCTCGTTGGATCCCATTCTGCTGCTACCCGACAATGCAAATTCAACTCATCAATTCGAGCCAATCCGAGAGATATATTTGAAAACAGAGTTGTTATATACATTGGCTGTTTCAGCAACAGAGTTTTGTCCTCCGTTTCTTCGATATAGTCCAGTACAAACTTTGTATGTTTAATTCGCTTATTATTTTTATTTTGCTTTGCTTTAATTGAAGCAGACTTTGAAAGGGCTAAGGCTCTGGTTGGTATATCATTTTGTCGTAAAGCAAGTTCAATCGCAGCCTTTACGCCGTCCCAAGTCAAGTGTTGAAAGTCACGGGATAAACGAGGAGAAAGGCCATAGTCCTCCTTAATAATTTGGGATTTTGTTCTTTCTTGTCCTGATACCCGTATTTCAGATTTTGAGTTGGTTCCTTTTAGTTTGGGAATTTCGCGTAATTTTTCACCAATAAAACATTCAATGATTAATACATACGCTGCCCGAGCTTGTAAAACAGCCTTTCGACGTTTATAAAAGCCTATCGAAAAAGGAAAAGCCTTAAGATGACTTTCTTCTTTATCAACCCAATCCCGAAGGATGTTGACTTTATCCATTAAATCTTGGCCGTTTAATTTTTCAGTCGGAAACAAGTTGTCATTTTCCGCGGCATCAATTATCTCCTTCAGTCTTTCCGGCGAAAGCTGTTTAGCCTTGGCTACTTCGGCAAAGGTTAAAGGAGTTACATTTGAAACATCGCCGTTAGCGGTTTCTTTATCCTCAACTTTCTCTTTCGGAGGGGGACAATCCCCCTCCTTATTGTTATTATTAACATTTGAAGTAACAGTTTCCTGCACTTCGGTTTCACTCATAACAGTAGAAGCCTTAACCTCTGCAGTTACATCAAAATTCTCGGCCTCTTCGGCCAAATTTGTTTCACTCATCTTCATTATCCCAAGTTTCATCATCATCTTCTTCCCAACAGGTATCCGCTTCAAAAAAGTTCTCTTCTTCTTCCTCATCTTCTTGAAACGGGACTGCCATTTCAAACGGGACTTCTCTTTCACAGATTCGATACTGTTTAGGTGAATCAATACAAATTTTGACGGAATCGAAATTAATATCAATCAACTCCAACTTGTTACAAAAATCATCAGCATTATTAAGAATAAATGCCAATTCTCTTTTATCTGGCTCATAGTCCAGATTTATGTGACAAATAAAATTACTCATATTTTTTCCTCTATATTCAGAAATTCTTTTATTTTGAGCTGGTTCCCCATTTGGGTTTGCAGCGTAAATTTGAGATCTAATTGTCATTTGACAATTCCTTATACAAGTGCCCTCTCTAACACCGCGTCAGAGTTCGACACACCAGCATTTCGTGCTGACAAGAAAATGATAACTGATTGAAATTTAAAAAGCGAAAGGCGAAAAGTGACATTTAGGGGCATTTCAGCCGCAAATAGTGACATAAAAAAAGAGAAAATTCTAAATATTTAAAGAAAGCAATAGAAAAGTATCGCTTTTTATACAACAAAGAGAAAATTACGAATCGATTCTGAGATATTTTTCCAAGTCTTTTTTGCGGTATAAATAATCACTGCCAATTTGAGTGAATTTCGGTCCAATAGAATCAGTTCCATCAGTATTTTCGTATACTTGATCTAACTTATTTTGTTTGATACGATTTTGTCGCCATCTTTTTATAGTACGAATATCTCTACGTAAAATATCTGCTAAATCCTGCGTCGTATAACATTCATCCAGCCCCCATTCTTCTTGCAAATCTTTTATGTCTTTATCCATTAAACATATGATTTTTTCATTTCGTTTTTGTCGGATATAAGACGGAATGTCAGCGACATATAAAAATTCGTTATATTTATTTAGAGCTGTTTTGAATTTTCCGTGATAATTATCAATAATATTAAAAAGATTTGAAGCCAATTCTTCCCAAGTAATATGACCTTCCATTTTGCAAACAGTATTTATGGCATTTAAATAATCATAAATTGTACTAGGCTTATTTGCTGGCGTTTTTTCAGCTAATCCTTGACGGATTAGCCATCTTTTAAAATCTTCTCTTAATTTATCCATAAAATAACACTCCTTAATTTATCTTATATTGCCAAGATTTAAGAAAAAGTAAAACCGAAAATTAAAAAGAAGACTAGACCTTTAACATGGCTATGTTAACAGTTAAAAAGCCTACTCAAAACATAAAGGCCATTGTTAAGCCTCGCACGTAAAGGCCTCTTTCAATTTTTGTTAGTCATTTTTAAGTCTGGTCGGGTGGGCTGGTGGGTAGGTGTATCCCGGCCGGAGAGTATAGGACCAGCATCCGGTAGTCCCGAGCTGTATGCCGTAGCCGCCGGCGCCTGGTCTCTTGAGTAAAAATAAACTGTCGTCAACGTCAAGAACTTTTCTTTTAGCACAAGTGTATGCACTAAAATATATCCCGAATGGCAATAGGATTAGAACTCGCTTAAATGATTGTAAAATAAGGAACTTTGTTTGGGATAGTCCGTGTAATTACCCGAAAATGGCTCTGATAGCGATACATTACACGGACTCAGTTAAGCTCTTGATTTATAATAAAAAAAGACGCTTTTCAGCGTCTTCATCTTACATGGCAGGGGCAGTAAGATTCGAACTCACGACACTCGGTTTTGGAGACCGATGCTCTACCAACTGAGCTATACCCCTACAAAAAGCGAAGCTCTTTTTGAGCCCGCGTATATTTGATACACAACATTAAACAATAAATCAAGCATTTTTTAATTCAAACAATAAAAAAAGGAATACAGAACTAAACTGTATTCCTGATTTTCACGATTGTTTCAATCATCGAGAACCGTATTTTTCTCCCGATATGAAGTCCATCCCAAAGTCAGCATTATCCATAACAAAAACACAACAAAATCTTTATAAACAAACATCCAGATTCTGGCTTCGTTTTCAGACAAAACACTAGTGGTGCTCCATTCCTGATACAAAACTGTACCGCAGGCAAACTCATAAGCACTGGCCAAATCACCCTTTGCCGGCATTGCAAGCGGATGATTGTCATACCCCACCCTGCCGTTAAACCTTACGCCGTCAATATCCACCACGGATCCCCTATGGTTTTTCTTTTCCAGACAATACTCAACGGTGCCAAATTTCGATTTAATCAACGGTGAAGTTCCGACCCGAATACCGACAATAATGGAAATAACTAAAAAAACGCTTCCGGTTAACAACCAAATTTTTCTTTTTTTCATACCTAAAAATTTATTAATTATACTTCTCTGATACCCTTGTTATACCACCTGACAATAATCTTGTCTATGCAAAATATTCATTCCCTCCGGCAACGCCGCCGGAAGCCCCCCCAAACATTACCTCAACAATACCCGCAAACACAGCCCCAACCCATTTAAATACCTAAAAAAAACTCCCGACCGAC
>UMFK01008302.1_pt1 | contig 51423 bp, 43 predicted proteins | sample 1964981 | NCBI WGS metagenome assembly UMFK01 (sample SAMEA4836043, study PRJEB28245) | human gut metagenome | biome: gut microbiome; material: fecal sample | place: Denmark | collected 2008
TAGAATCAAGCCAAGAGCCAAGCAAACAAGAAAGCTCAAAAGAAACCTCTAAAAGAAGTGACAAAAGCGAAATCCCCCTTATCAATTATAAGCTTGACGCACTTAAAATGAATATTGCTCTCCCAAATGATGTTTATGCAATCTTGAGAAGTGGTGAGCAAAACGAAAAAGCCCTTGAGCTTTTTAAGATGACCGCAGAAGAAGCTGTTGCATCTCTTAAAAAATCTAATATGTATCTCAAGGCTTCTCCAGAGGATTTTGCCTATGATATAACCGTAACTATGACACAAGATGAGGACAGTAAAACAATAAATAACTTCACAGAACTTTCTGACAAGGATTTAATTGAAATTACAAACTCTCTTACAAAACAAAAAGAATACGCCTCTTGCACACAGAAAAAATATGGTGATGTTCTATATCTTAGCTTAAATTATCATTCAACAGAAGATGGCGATGATATTGCTGGTATTCAAAATTATACTGTTGTAAATGGTCAGAAAATTACCATTACACTTCAAACTCGTGCGAAAGACCTCAGCGACCAACAAAAAGAAATTCTTGAAGCTGTTATGAAAAGCGTTTCCTTTACAGACATTAAGCCACCTGTTAAAGCAGATACAAATGATGACGAAATCAAAAATATGATGATTCTCATTTATACTACTGCTGGTGTATGTATAGTTCTTTTCATAGTTTTGATTTCAGTTCTTATAAGTCGCTCTTGTAAGAAAAAGAAGCTTTTAGCCGAAATTGAAAATAATAATATTTCAGAGCAAAAACCTGAAAAGAAAAATTCTGAAACAAAAAATAAGTCCGAAGACAAGTCAAAGAAAAAAGATGATAAAAAAGCCGAAAAGTCAGACAAAAAACAGAAGCCTAAAAAGCAAGATGAAAAAAAGGATTCTAAGAAACCTGACAAACCTAAGCTCGAATCAAAAAAAGAAGTAACATCTATTGAACCTAAGTACGAAAAAAAATCTGAGTCAAAAACAGATGATAAAAAGACTGAAACAAAAATAGAAGAAAAAGCTGTTTCAGAAGAAAGTGCTTATAAGTTTGATGATTTTGCACTATTTGATGCACAACCAACGATAGAGAAAATTGAGATTTATAATTCAAATGATGAGCAAACTAAAGTAAATCCAAATCTTCCAAAAGCACCTAAATATAATCCTCCTGGAACAGTGGATTATATAACAACTGGTGTTTCTAAAACGCCTGAGCAAGCTGGTATTCAGCTTACAACTGAAACCTTTACCGTTCCAAAGACTAAGAATGATATTAAACCAATCGAGGAAGAAACCTCTGAAAAAATTGAGTCTGCTCCAGTAGTTGAGGATAAGAAAGCTGAAAATATAGAGTCTGCTCCAGTAGTTGAAGATAAAAAGCCTGAAATTACCGAACCTGATACTCATGACACTAAAGATAAGTCTTTAAAAAGCTTCCTCGGAAGAATTAAAAAGGCTGTTGTTCCTGAAATTGATGAAGATGCTTTTGAGCATGAAAATAAAATAAATGCAAGCACTAAGCCTATCGACAATACTCCAAAGCCAGTAATTGCACCTGCAAAGCTTGTTGAAAAGCCACAGCCTATTGTTGCGCCTGTAGAACCCGTTGAAAAGCCACAGCCTATTGCTAATCCTGCAGAGCCTGTTAAAAAAGCTCCATCTGCTCCAATAAAGGAAACTACAACAGAAAGTGATATATATTCAAGATACGAAAAACTTTTTGGCAAAAACGATTCATCTTCTGAAAACAGCGAAAGCCTTGATAAAACAGAATCCCGTTTTGAAAAGCTCTTTGGTGTTAAAAATTCAACAGAAAATAATGAAAGTTCCGACAATAAACAAACCAATGCTAATAACGAGCCAAAAGATGATAGCGTTGTTTTTGAAAAGCCTATTCAAAATGATGAAGAAAATGTTCACAACAGAACCCCTCAAAGCACAATTCCTGCTCTAAAAACAGAATCTCGCTTTGAAAAACTTTTCGGAAAAAACGACCCTGAAAGCCTTTCACAGTCACAGACTAAGGCACAGCAGACAACAGATGAAATCAATAATTCCGAGAAGAAATAAACTTATATCAGCTTGGCTGATAAAATTTCAAGAAAGGTTTGATTTCCAATGGATAAACTGCTCATTAAAAATGTGCATATCATCGACCCTTCACAATCCCTTAACTGCATAAGCGATATTATGATTGAGGACGGCGTTATATCAAAGCTTGGTAAAAATCTTACTGTCGATTGTAAAACCATTGATGGTTCAGGTCTTTATGCCGCTCCAGGTTTTGTAGATATGCATGTACATCTTCGTGACCCAGGCTTTACTGATAAAGAGGATATTATGACTGGGTGTAAAAGTGCAGCGGCTGGTGGTGTAACAAGCTTACTTGCCATGCCAAACACAAAGCCTGCTGTTGATACTCCAGAAACTGTAAAGTATATTCTTGATAAAGCAAAAAATGCAGACGCAAGAGTTTATGTTGTCGGAGCAATTACTAAGGGCTTAAAAAGTGAGGAAATGACTGATATTCCTGCACTTAAAGAGGCTGGAATTATTGCTCTCTCTGATGACGGCAGACCTGTTGTAAATACAAAATTTATGGCAGATGCTATGCAACTTGCTGATGAACTTGGCCTTACAGTTACTGCACACTGCGAAGATTTATTTCTTGCAGACGGCGGAAAAATTAACGAAGGCAAGGTTTCTAAACTGCTTGGTATAAAAGGCATACCTGCCGCCGCTGAGGATACTGGTACAGCAAGAGAAATTGCAATAGCTGCTGCATATGGAACTGCTATTCATATATGCCATGTCAGCACAGCTACTTCTGTTGCACTTGTTCGTGATGCAAAGGCTCGTGGCGTTCGTGTTACCGCAGAAACCTGCCCACATTACTTTACCTTTACAGAAAATGAACTTCTCAAGCATGATGCAGATTTCAGAATGAACCCTCCTCTTAGAACAGAAACCGACAGGCAAGCTATCATAGACGGACTTCTTGATGGCACTCTCGATGCAATCTCAACAGACCATGCACCACATACTCCAGAAGAAAAAGCTGATTTTGAGAAGTCACCTAACGGAAGTATTGGTATGGAAACTTCTTTCTCGGCTTCATATACCGCTCTTGTAAGCACTGGTATTATGTCGCTCGAAAAGCTTATAAAGCTTATGTCAACAACCCCTGCAGAAATTCTTGGAATAAATGCTGGCTCACTAACAGTTGGTTCACCTGCTGATATTATGCTTTTTGACTCTGATGAAGAATGGGTAGTTGATGAAAATAAACTGCACGGAAAATCAAAAAACACACCATTTAAGGGTAAAACTCTTAAATCTCGTGTTAAATATACAATTTGTGGTGGCAGAATAGTATACACTGCAGAATAAAATTAAACGGAGGCTGATTACAATGTCATTTGACAGACTTATCGCTAAAATTATTGAAACTAAAAATCCGACAGTAGCAGGACTTGACCCAAAGCTTGATTATATTCCTGTATACATTAAAGAGGAATCCTACGCAAAATATGGCAAGAATCTTGAGGGTGCAGCAGATGCTCTCCTCACATTCAACAAGGCTCTTATTGATGCTCTTTGCGATATAGTTCCTGCTATAAAGCCACAGGCAGCTTACTATGAAATGTATGGTTTCTATGGCGTTAAGGCTCTCTATGAAACTATCGCATATGCTAAAGAAAAAGGTATGTTCGTAATTACAGACGGCAAGAGAAACGACATAGGCACAACTATGGAGGCTTATGCAACTGCTCACCTTGGCAAAACAGATGTTGAGGGTGTTAAGTTTGAGGCTTTTGGTGCAGATGCACTTACTGTTAATGGTTATCTCGGAACAGACGGCATTAAGCCATTGCTCAAGATTTGTGAAGATTCTGACAAGGGAATTTTCGTACTTGTCAAAACATCTAATCCATCATCAGGCGAACTTCAAGACAGAGAGCTTGCAGACGGCAAGTCTGTATATGCAACTATGGGCGAAATGTGTGAAAACTGGGGTTCAGAGCTTGTCGGTAAATATGGATATTCAGCAGTAGGCTCTGTTGTAGGTGCAACATATCCTGCACAGCTCGGAGAATTGAGAAAATCTATGCCCCACACCTTCTTCCTTGTACCAGGATATGGTGCACAAGGTGGCGGTGCAAAAGATGTTGCTCCTGCATTTGATTCAAATGGTATTGGTGCTATTATCAATTCTTCTCGTGGAATTATGTGTGCATACAAAAAAGAAGGCTGTGACGAAAAGGATTTTGCAGCCGCCGCAAGACGAGAAGCTATCCGTATGAGAGATGACATCAATTCTGCCATTTCTGGCTGATAATCTAAGACAGGTTCTAAAATAAAAAGCTTGTAGAATCGGTGGACGGAGTCCTTGTGATTGTTAATGACAAAGTCCTTAACATCTCTTTGTTTCTAAAGAGGCGGATTATGGACAAGTCTGTAAAAAACGGAAAATAGAAAAAGATACCCTCTATGGTGGAATAAAGGAAACTACCATAGGGGGATTTTTTATGTCAAGAAGTTACAGATATATAAGCGATTAGAAATAGAAAACAGGTTAATATGGGATTTTCTCTTGCTCACAAAAAGGAAGTGGAGTTATCTATTGAATATCAAGTAGCAAATATTGTGCTTTAGCTGAAAATTTCTTTTTCGTATTCAAAACCGAGTGTATCCACAGAATACATCAACTTCTACAACAATTACCGTATTCAAACAAAAACAAAACTGACTTCGCTTGAAAAACGAAATCAGTTTGTTTCTTAAAATTTAATTTTCTATCTTAAATACACTTTTTGTACTGTCTGCACAATTTGGGGCAGGTTAGGTCACTAAGTTCACCTCTTTTATTTTTCTTATCAGTAACATTAGTTGAATAGAAAACCCTTGATAGAGTTCCCTACGAAAAACATTCCACTGGAATATTTTTCTACCCTCCTGCCCTTAACTCGGGGAAAGTTATATCAAATTACTTAGAGGATTTTTTTCTTTTTCTATACATTGCTATTGCAATAATAGAGGTACTTGAGATTAAACCAAGTGTAAACCATATAATCATATTGTCTGCACCAGTTTGAGGAACTTTTCCATTTTGATTGGAAGAATTATTAGGAATGCTCGGGGCAGATGGGTTATCAGGTGTAGCTGGTTCGCCAGGATTGCTTGGGTTATCAGGTGTAGATGGTTCACCAGGTTTGTTTGGCTTTTCAGGATTAGATGGGTTATCTGGGTCAGTGTTTTCTGTTGGTGTCATTACGAGAACATTGCTAAACCATACGAAGAAGCCATCATAATCGTCAGTGCTTATATCATTTTCAGGGTTACTAAAATTGATAGTCTGACCGTTTAATATTAACTTAAACTTATTAGCATCTTTGCTGAAACGATAACCTTCTTTATATGCATTTTTCGTCAGCTTCAGATAAACGCCGTAGGTATATTCTGTGTTAGCAGCAAAGGCTGTAATAGGCATACCCCAGCTTCCTTCAAAATCGCCATATCTTTGATTCCAGTATTCAGATGATGTCCAGCCAGTGTTGTCTGAGCCATCCCATCTCTCGTGGTCAATATAATACATATCATTGTCGATTTTTCCTGTAAATACGGGAACATCTCCAACCTTAAAGTTGAGGGTTGCATTATTAATTTCTACTGTGTTAATTTCTTTATCAGCACTTGGAGCTTTAAACTCTTCTGTTTTGATATTCTTTATGGTAAGAGTTTTGCCGTCCTCTGAAACAACAGAAGTTGTACCAGTCATATCTGTGCCGTCCACATTTACTTTATATTCAGCATTTTTGTCGAATATATATCCACTTTTCGCCTTAAGCTCTATGCCATAGGTATAGCTATGGCCGACTTCAAAAGTACCATATTCGTTTTTTCCTTCACTACTGTATGGGTCACTGTAATAATTTACCTTACCGTCATCACGAACCCAGAATTCATCTGTAAGCTCATATTGCTCTGAATTTGTTTTTGCACCATAGCCATGAGCGTCAGTGCCGTCTGAAAGAGGACCTCTCGGTGTGTTTCCTGGGTAAATATCAAGCATTGTGTTTGTAATCTTGATATTGGTATCTACCTTATTGTCTTGAGTAACTTCTGTTGGCATCATAGAGATAAGATTGGAAGTCCAAGCTTCGACACTAGCGTTATAATCAATATCTTCAATATTGAAATCTATGTCTTTTCCGTTAATTTTAATCGTAACACTATCAGCTAAGCGATAACCTTCTTCCCATGCGTCTCCATCTATTCTAAAATATATACTGTATTCGTAGTTGACGCCTGACTTGAATTTCTCAATATGTTTTTCAAAAGCCTGATTGAAGAATGGACTTGTACATATACCTTCACCATTGACATTATCACGCCAATATTCTACAATACTATATTTACTGTTTTCGGGTTCTTTGCCTGTAAATTTAGGAGTATCACCCACATTGAATGTCAAAGTAGCATTGTTGACTTCTATCGTATCAATTACTTTGTAATTGTCAAGAGATTCAAATGTCGTTGTGTGCATATTCTTTATGGTAAGAATACTTTCATCTTCAGAAACAGTGCAAATTGCATCATCTATATCTTCAAAATGCCAAGAGTCTTTAATCAGATATTTGGCAGTTTTATTGAACTTATATCCGTCTTTTGCTTTAAGCTCCATACCATAAGTGTAGCTGCGACCAGATTCAAATATATCGTATTCATGTTTGCCTGATGAAGAGTTTACTTTGCCATCGTCACGAACCCAAAATTCGTTTATAATTTCATATTGTTGGTCTGAATCGACTGTTAACTCACCATAGGCGCAATGTTTGCTGTCTACTTTATTGCCAGGATTTATAAGTATCCAAGTCCCACCTGGGTTAAAAGCAATAGTTGTGTCTACATCAGTTTTTTGTGTTTCAACAGAAAACTCTGTTTCAGCCGTACCACTTTCAGATACAATTGCGATTGTATGTTTGCCAATAGTAAGAGTTTCGAGATATGAGGCTTTAAGTTTTACAATAGTGCTTCCTGATTCAACAGTATAATTCTCTGTTGAGAGGTCTGCACCATCAATAGTAACTTTGATAAAATCATCATATTCAGCATCAGAGCGGAAGCTTGCTCCTTCGTTTGAAGCCTTTATCCATGTTTGCTTTGAGCCTTCGGTTATTTCAGGCGCTTTAGCAGACTCCCATTTGGCATATAAATCCATATTCCAGTTACTACCCTCAAAAGGTTCGCCTTTATCCTTATAATCATATACACCATCACCATTCATATCATAGGTGCGGTCATCATTAAGACCATAGAATGGACGAGTATAATCGGAATCAAGATACCAGCCTGCAAAGGTATAGCCATTTCTGGAAATGTCCAAATCAGTTTCATCAAAACCTATATATTCAGTGACATCTTTTTCCTTATTATATTCTTTGTCAATTTCGTAAATATAATCACTTTGATTATTTACTGTGCCCTTCATACCATGAAAACTCATAGTGAAGCCTGGTTGATAGTTTGCAACTAATTCGGAATCTTTAAAATCACAAGTACCCAACGAATTATCATCCAAACTCCAGGTGAAATCAGTGTATGATTGTCCTTTTGCCTTACCAGTAGGATAAATAGTTGCACTATTTCCCCATGGAATACTTCCGCTCCAGCGGTAGAAATGTTCGCCTGCCATTGTAGGTGCAGGAATATTAAGAGTATAGTCTTCATTAGTTATATAATATTTATCTGGCAGGTTTTCTACTTGAACTGTACCGCCTTGTAAATCATATGAGAAATTATATTCAGGTTCATATGCCTCTAAGGTTATAGACGATTCAGTAAAAATTGTAAAAGAATTGCGTCCAATATCGCCACCGCCTGTACACCATAATCTAAGCGCTTTACCAGTATTATTTGTAAATCCTATATTGGTTGATATCTCGGTATCGTCATCTGTTTTGTACTTGGCTTTTGTAAACTCAATTTGAGGCAGAGCCGATTTAAGATATTGTGTGCGATAAGAGGTTATTTCAAATCCTATCTGTTTCCATGTGTATTCAACAGGTCCAGTATCTGTCATACCTGTACCGCTTGATGTTTTACCCTCATATATCACACTATCACCTGGCATAATGATATATTTATTAGAAGGTCCAATATCAGAAGTCAGTGTCCATGTTTTTGGAGTATGTTCGGGCGGAAGATTTGTTTGTATTTGTTCATTTTGTGTAGTGTCAGTTACTAAAGTAGCCGAAGCCGCTGTGGTAGCTGATAATAGCATACAAGACGATAACAAAACCGACAGCACTTGGTTTGTTTTTTTGATTGATGTTTTTTTCATATTTTCTCAACCTCGCTTTACTAAATAATTTATTTTAGCTTTGTTTAGTTTAAGTTTTAGTTACCATAGCTAAAATACACCTCCATAGGCTTGAAATTTTTACACTTTTATTATACTATAAGATATTATAGTGTAGTGAATTATTTCCATAATGTCACTTTCCAATTTGGAAAATAATTTTTATAGTTTAACACGGGGTGTATAATTATATAGAAGTGTGGGGTTTATAAGATGGAATTTAATGAAAGACTTAATGATTATATAGAAATTATAAATTGTACTGCTAAGGATTTATGTGAAATTTCAGGCTTGTCAGCTTCTACTATTAGTCGCTATCGCTCAGGTGAGCGTGTGCCTGAAATTAATAGCGAGGCTTTGGAAAGACTTTGTGAAGCTATTGTTATATTAGCAGAAAATAAACAACCTAATATAACAAAAAAATCAGTAATAGATTCTTTTCTTGAATGTGATGATGTAAGTACAGCAGATAGAGAGCAATTAAGAAAAAATTTTAATACATTGATTTCAATAATGAATATAAATGTATCAAAGCTTTGTAAATATATAAACTATGATTCTTCAACAATATTCAGAATAAAGAGTGGTTCTCGTCAGCCTGCTGAGCCTATTAAATTTGCAGAGGATGTTGCATGCTGTGTTGCGAAAGAAGTAGAGAACGATTCTCAGATAAAAATACTTTCTGAACTTTTGGAATGTTCAAAAGAAGAACTTTCCGATAGTTCAAAGCGTTTTGAAAAGATAAAAGAATGGCTTATAGATGGAAAAGGCAAGAGTGATAATAACATATCAAACTTTTTAGATAAGCTAAATGAATTTGATTTAAATGAATATATTAAGGCCATACATTTTGATGAACTAAAAGTACCAACGTTGCCGTTTCAGCTTCCGAAATCAAAAAGCTATTTTGGTTTAAAAAATATGATGCAGAGTGAGCTTGATTTTCTCAAGGCGACAGTTCTTTCTAAATCTATGGAACAAGTTATAATGTATAGTGATATGCCAATGGAAAGTATGGCTAAGGACGCAGATTTTCCTAAAAAATGGATGTTTGGTATGGCTATGATGCTAAAAAAAGGCTTGCACTTAAATATGATACATAATGTTGATAGACCGTTTTCAGAAATGATGCTCGGGCTTGAAAGCTATATACCTATGTATATGACAGGTCAGATTTCGCCATATTATATAAAAGGTATACAGAATAGTGTTTTTTTGCATTTTCTTAAAGTATCAGGAACAGTTGCATTATCTGGTGAGGCTATTTCTGGTTATCATAGTGACGGAAAGTATTACCTTACAAAATCTAAGGACGAGGTTGCCTATTATAATAAGAGAGCGAACGAACTGTTAAGCAATGCACATTCCCTTATGGATATTTATAGAGAGGATAGTGTAAGTGCATTGAATGCTTTTTTATTTTCAGATGTTCACACAGAAGGAAAGAGAAGAAGTATTTTATCTTCACTACCACTTTATACTATGGAGGAGAATTATTTAAAGAAGTTTTTAGAAAAACATTCTCTTTCGGAAGCAGATAAACAGAATATAATGTCTTATGCTGAACAACAAAGAAATATTGCAGGGCAAATTCTTAAAAATAATATCATTGAGGACGAAATTCCTTATATAACTAAAGAAGAATTTGAAAACTATCCTATGTCACTCTCTCTTTCTGGAATGTTTTACGAAAATGATATACTGTATACATACAAAGACTATCTTGAACATTTAAAGCAAAGCCTGAAGTATGCAGAAAAACACCCAAATTATATTTTTAAGCAGACATCTGCACATACTTTCCGCAACTTGCAGATAATAATACATCAAGGGCAGTGGGTTATGATTTCTAAGGGAAAATCTCCCGCAATTCATTTTATAATTCATCACCCAAAGCTTAGAGAGGCAATAGAGAATTTTACTCCACCAATGCAGGAAAGTTAGTTTATATATAAGAAAATCCTATCTATTGGGCAATTTATTGCTTTAATATAGATAGGATTTTTAATATGACATAAATTTAAAAAATTTAAGACTTATTTTAATGGTTTTTTATTTTTTGATTTATCTTTTTAGCTTCGTTTTTATAATAAAGCCAAAAGAAAAAGTAAATTACAAATGATAGTGCAATCATAATTAAAACAGAGCTTATAACTATTCCTATGCCTAAACTAATTGGAAGCCAACCAGCAATAAAGGCAGTAATAAAATAAATAATAAAGCCGATGCCAAGGTGAATAAGACACTTTATTCCTTGTGAAAGCTTTTCATTTTCGTATATCAAAGTTGGCAATGCAAATGCTATTCCGACAACCGCTGAACAGATAAGCTGTTTGAGATATTCGTTTGCAGTAAAATAAATTTTGCCTTCTGAAAATGATATTATAAGCATAACAAGGCAGTTTATAGTGCAGCCCCAAGCAATTCCTAAAAAAGTTCTTCCTAAAAATTTTTTCATAAATAAAACTCCTTTCATAAACCAAGACATTTCTTAAATTCAGACAAATATTTTCTTGAGATATATTCGCTTTGTTTGTTTTTTAGAAAAAGTTTCATCATACCGCTGAATGATGGTTCAACAAAATCAATTTGTTTAAGATTTATTACTGCACTTTTTGAGATTTGTATAAAATCTTTGCCAAGTAATGATAAAAGCTCATAAAGCCTTTTCTTAGAGCGGTACTTATGGTTTTCACAATAAATAATGGTTTCTGAATTTTCAATACGAATCATATAAATTTCTGTGGGTTGAATAATAATGATTTTTTCATCATCATTTGCGGTGATAAGTTCTGATTTAGTATCAAGTAATGAAACCGCCTGTTGAACCTCTGGTGTAATTTTATTTGTGTATATAACTGCGTAAGGTTTATTTGTGTCGGTTATTTCAATCCGAACCTTCAATTTAAAAACCTCCTTTCTTTTGATATTATTATATATAAATGAAGTTTTGTTGTCAGCAAAATTACGCTAAGAGGTATATATTTGCTGCTGAAATTCAAATATCGAGAGCTGAAGGAGTTAATTGATTTTTAGTTTTATATAAAAATCCGCTTTTGATATAAATACCAAAGGCGGATTGAAATTTTAAGCGATAGTATTTAATTTTTCTTTGATAACAGTGATTGCCTCTTGGATTCCTTCATCGCTCATGGAAAATTCCTGACTATGCAAAATTTCGCTTTTTTCCTTGCAAAACTTTCCAGTCCAAATTTCTAAAAGTAGAGTGCGTCCTTTTTCGTCATTATCCTTTGGTGAAAGACAATAGCGAAAATTTCCTTCGCTTTCAGAAAATGGATTATCACACTGAAACCATAGTAAGAGTGGCATATCGTCGCATATCATATCTGAATCGCTCCTTAGGTGAAGTAAACAAGCTCTTCGTCAGGTTTTTTGCCCGGTTCAACTGCAAGAATATATAACACAGGGCCAACACCTTGATAAGCTGAATTATTCTCAACCTTAATCTTAGCTTTAACCTTATACCAACCTTTATTTTTAAGCTTGAGGTCAGTATTTGAGTTGCAGACAAAGCCAATATAATTTATATCCTCAGCACAGCAGGTCATACAGAAGCGCCCTGCGATAAAGGTATTTTTAGGAAGCTTAGGGGATTTTGCGACAATGCCCGTATAGCTGATAATCTTACCATCATACTTATCAGGCTCGTCCATAGCGTCAAGATAAAGTATACCGAAATCCTCGTCCTTAATCTCAACAATAGGTGCTTTAAGGTCAAATGGTAATTCGTCTTTGATGTCGTCTGGCTCGATAGAACCATCTTTATATTCAAAAACAATACTTGCTCGGCGATTCAATGCACGAACTGCATTATGGAATTTAGCCTTATCAACACCAGGCTCACAACGATTTATTGCAATCATTTCTGCGGCGGAGAATTTATCTATCATAAGCTGACGCATATTAGCATTATAAATATCAAATGTTGTAGCATCAAGCATCATCATTGTTTGATAGATTTGCCAGTTCTTAGGAAGTGCTTCGGCAAGCTGTTGAATAAGCCACATACCGTTATATTCGATAAGAACTCTTTCAGCTCTGCACTTTTTGCGAAGTTCCTCGAGGTGCTTGGCATTAAGCTCGGCTTCGTCCTCTATAACTGCTATTGTAACATTTCCACCATGGAATTTAGATGTATCGAATTCCTCGATACCCTCTTCACAAACAACAATAAGTGTTCTGTCGCCATCGTGAAAGCGTTTGTCAGACATAGATTCTTGAATGAACTGAGTTTTTCCGCCCTCAAGAAATCCCAAAAACAGATAAACAGGTATAGTCATTTAATCAAATCCTTTCGGGAGAATCTCTTAGCAATCGAAAAGTTCAGCAAGAGCAGCCTCATTAAGTTTAGAACCGATAACACAAAGCCTGCCAGTATAGTCAGCAGAACCATTTCTTACATTTGATTCCTTAGGAACGAAGTCAAAGTGAATCCATTCACCGTTTTCACCTGCAACAATGCCCTTTGCACGAAGTATGAAACCATACTTTTCAGTATCATTCAAAGCAGAGAGAATTTTTTCAATTTCTTCCTTTGTGAAGTGCTTTGCAGTTTCCTTGCCCCAGCTTGTGAATACTTCATCAGCATGGTGATGATGTCCGTTATGGTCATGACAGCAATGCTCGTGGTCATGCTCATCGTGGTCATGGTGGCAATGCTCGTGGTCATGCTCATCGTGGTCGTGGTGGCAATGCTCATGGTCATGCTCATCGTGGTCGTGGTGGCAATGCTCGTGGTCATGCTCATCGTGGTCATGGTGATGATGTCCGCAGGTTGGGCAAACTTCAGCCTCTTTGAGGAGGTCCTCTGTGAAGGAATTATTACCCTCGATTGCTGTAAGAATGTTTTTACCAGAGATTTCGCTCCATGGAGTTGTAACAACTCTTGCTTTGCTATTATGCTCACGAATAAGGGCGAGAGCGGCATCAAGCTTTTCCTGTGAAAGATTTTGAGTTCTGCTGAGAACGATAGTGCTTGCATATTCGATTTGGTTAAGATAGAACTCACCAAAATTCTTAATATACATCTTGCACTTTGTAGCATCTGCAACTGTAACAAAACCGTTAAGGCAAACCTTATCTGTTACGACAGCCTGAACAGCCTTAATAACATCTGAAAGCTTACCAACGCCTGATGGTTCAATGATGATTCTGTCAGGAGCGTAGTCCTCAAGAACCTTGCCGAGAGCCTTTTCAAAATCACCAACAAGAGAACAGCAGATACAGCCAGAATTCATTTCGTTAATCTGCACGCCAGCCTCCTTGAGGAAACCGCCGTCAATGCCGATTTCGCCGAACTCATTCTCAATTAAAACGAGCTTTTCGCCCTTAAAGGCTTCTTCGATAAGCTTTTTGATAAGTGTAGTTTTTCCTGCACCGAGAAAGCCTGAAAAAATATCAATTTTAGTCATAAAGAATCCCTTCTTCTAAGAAATTTGCATATTATAGTTTGTGTGCTATAAAATTTGCCTAATCTTTATTATATACCTTTTTTGCGATAATAGCAAGTATTCGAAAAAACACAATTTCAAGTGTCATATAAAATATAAAACCATTGCCAGAAGATTTCCTTTACAAAATGTATTTGAGGGTGTATAGTATTAGCTACAGAGTAAGATTGTGTGCGTTAAGTGTCATACGAACGGGGAGTTGTCGTATGAACGAAAAGAATTTCTTGCGGTACGCAGTCTGCATCCCGCTGTTTGATAATGTAAAGAAGTAATCTTCTTATTTCATTACAGCGATTCTGTAAAAATAAGGAGGTTTTTTTATGTTCAAAAACAAATTGAATGAAACAAAAAGTCGCAAAGTCAATGTTAAGCTATCAACTCAAACAATGGCAGTATTTGCAATTCTTATTGCTGCCCAGTTTGTAATTTCACAATTTCTTACATTTCAGGTGTGGAATATCAAAATAGGCTTTTCGTTTGTTCCAGTAGTTATCGCCGCAAGACTTTATGGTGCAATAGGAGCTGCAGAAGTAGCAGGTATCGGCGATATTATAGGAGTGATGTTTCGCCCTGTTGGAATATGGTTTCCGCCGATTACGATTTCAGCTATGCTGGTAGGTGCTATATTTGGATTGCTTCTTAAAAAGAGTGATAGCTTTATAAGAATTTTAATTTCGGTACTTATATCAGAATTTGTTTTTAGCTTGTTTATTACACCATTATGGTTGACAATACTTTATAAAGGTAATGAAACAGATTTCTTTGCATTCTATTTTTCTACCCTTGTTTCACGCCTTTTTGTTCAGATAATACCAATGACCATAGTGAAGCTTGTTGTTATTACAGCAATGCTTAAAGCTATGGATAAGATTAAATTTGTAAGGCATATGACAGAAGTTAATACCTGAAATTTTCTATATTTATTAATATTTTCAACTCCCAATAAATAAAGGGCATCAGACGCATTTTATAAGAGTGTGTTTGATGTCCTTTTTGTTATATAATCAAAGCTTAATATAACAATTCTAAAAATATTGACAAAGTCACCATTAAATTTTATTATAATGTAAAGTTGATTTAAAGCTGAAAGGACTGAAATAATATGTCAGAATTTAAGACAAATGTTATGCGTATTCTTGATAAAGCAAAGATTACATATAAAGCACATACCTATGACCATAGTGACGGAGCTATTGATGGTGCAGCTGTTGCGGAAAAGATGGGGCAAAATCCAGAACAGGTTTTCAAAACTTTGGTTACAAAGGGTGCGGGCAGAGATTATTATGTTTTTGTAGTTCCTGTATTAAAAGAACTTGATTTAAAAAAGGCAGCAAAATCTGTTGGCGAAAAGCATGTTGAAATGATTCATGTTAAGGATATAAATAAGGTTACTGGATATATCAGAGGAGGCTGTTCACCTATCGGAATGAAAAAGCAATTTGTAACAGTATTTGATAAATCCGCCGAGAATATAGAAACAATCATAGTAAGTGCAGGAAAGATAGGTTATCAGATAGAGCTTGCACCAAAGGATTTAATTGAAATTGTTGGTGCAAAAACTGCTGAAATTACAGCGGATTAAGCAGAGGTGAAAACGATGCCTTATTCAATAGAAATAGACCTGCATGGTCATACTGTTGAAAGTGCGAGAAGTCTAATAACCTCTACACTGAAAACCTTGCCGAAAGATGTAAGAGAGGTTTCTGTTATACATGGTTATCGTGGCGGAACAGCTCTTAGAAATATGGTGAGCAAGTATTCTAATGCTAAGATAGAGAGAAAAATATTAGGACTTAATCAAGGCGTTACTATCTTTGTGATTAAGAGATAAAAATGGTTATATCGGGTATTCTGTTAAGCTGTCAGAATATCCGATATTATTTTGCTAAAAAATGTAATTTTTTTATATTTACTGTTGACATAAATAATATTACATTGTATAATATATATAAAATTTCAGCACTTAAAAAATAAGTATAGTATATTATTACTATTCAAAGTTAGGAGAGTTATTATGGGAGAAGAAAAAATTGGAATGGAACAAAATGAAAACACTGTTGAAGTAGCTGATGCATCAAATGATAATATTCAAAATGTAGATGCTAATAATATGAATGAAAATCAAGCTGCTGTTGATTATGAAGTAAATACAGATATAGCAGTAAAAAGTAAAAAAACAAAGGGTGTTGTAATAGCCTTAATAATTCTTGTTATACTAATATTAGTGTCGGCGGCAGGATATTTGGTATATGATATGTTTATTGCAAAGAATAATAAAACATCAGAAGAATATACTTTATTTTATGAAGATTTAGTTCCTGTAAAATCTGGTGATAAATGGGGATATATGAATAATGCAGGAGAACTTACTATAAATCCTCAATTTGAATCAGTAGGAAGATTTTCTGAAGGTTTAGCAAGAGTTAAAATGAATGGAAAGTATGGATATATAGATAATACTGGAAATTTTGTTATAAATGCTCAATGGGATTATGCAGGTGCTTTTGAAGATGGTTTAGCTATTGTGGGTAATGGCAAAGAAGATTCAAAGTATGGTTATATAGATAAAACCGGAAATTATATAGTAAACCCACAATTTAGTTATGCAAGCTATTTTTATGATGATTTGGCATTGGTAAAAGCTAATGATAAATATGGCTACATAGGAAAAGACGGAAAATATGTTATAAATCCTCAATACGAATATGCTAGAGATTTTAAAAATGGAATGGCAGTTGTTTCAGTTGATTATAAATATGGATTTATAGACACAAATGGAAAATATATTATAAATCCTCAATTTGAGGATGTTGATTATAATTTGATGAGTTTCTATGAAACCAATTTTTATGATGATATGGGAATTATACCTATTAGGTCAGATAATAAGTATGGATTTATAGATTTCTCTGGAAAAATTGTTATAACACCACAGTATGATTCAATATACCCTAAGTCTAAGTCAGACTCAGAAAAATATTCATATACTGATTTACAACCTAAAACAGGTGAAGAAGGAAATTATTTGATACCTGTTGAATTGAATGAAAAATGGGGATTTATTGATAATACAGGAAAAACTATTATAAATCCACAATTTGATTCACTTACTTATTTTCATAATGGCGTGGCAATGGTAACTCTTGATGGAAAATATGGTTTTATAAATACAGATGGTAAATATACAACCAATCCTGTTCTTGATTATGCGGAGTTTTCATATAATTATAAAGTTGGAGATTTATGCCCTTATAACCAAAATAATAAAGTAGGATATGTAAATCCAACAGATGGTGGTGCATATATTCAGCCTCAATATGATGATGGCGGTAAATTTAATAATGGTTTTGCTATTGTAGAAAAAGATGGCAAATATGGATATATAAATTCAGAGAATGAAACCATTACTAATTTTATATATAAATCTTGCAATGATTTTAGAGATGATGGATATGCTGTTGTAAAAAAAGAAAATGATAAATTGTGTGTCATCAATAAAAACGGTGAACAGATTGGTGGAGAATACGATAGCATAGACATTTATAGTAATGAAGATAAATCAGAAACATAATTAATTTAGCTCATCACTTTGGTGATGAGCTTTTTGCTTTATGTGTAAAGATTAAGAAAAATCTTGATTTTAAGTAGATTAGTGCTTGACAAAATATATTTGGCTGTGTTAAAATCATAAATTGTGGGCGACTATTGTTTGCTGACTGAAATCTGGAAAATAAATCCCAGTTTTCGCATATTTTGCTTGTTATAGAGCCATAATAATCAGGCTCTTTAACATATATATTTTGAGCAAGGAGGTGGATTTGATTGCCAACATTTAACCAATTGGTACGCAAGGGCAGAGAGGTTTCTGAAAAGAAAGCTAAGGCTCCTGCACTCCGTAAAGGCTGGAACTCTAAGAAGCGTGTAGCTATTGACCAAAACTCTCCACAAAAGAGAGGCGTTTGCACAGCAGTTAAGACAGCTACTCCTAAGAAGCCTAACTCAGCTCTCAGAAAGATTGCCAGAGTAAGACTTTCTAACGGTATCGAAGTTACTTCCTACATTCCTGGTGTAGGTCATAACCTTCAGGAGCACAGCGTCGTTCTCATCAGAGGCGGACGTGTAAAGGACCTTCCTGGTGTTCGTTACCACATTATCAGAGGTACGCTTGACGCACAGGGCGTTGCAAAGCGTATGCAGTCCCGTTCTAAGTATGGCGCAAAGCGTCCAAAGGCTGGAGCTGCAAAATAATTTCGCATAGAGCGAAAGAAAATTCTCTAAGGATAAATGTTTAATTGATTATGCAATACAGAGATGTATTTTTATATATAGCCTCTGTATGGCAAACGGAAGAACAAAATCCTTTCGAGTACCTAAGAATTCATCATTATGAAGGAGGGAAGTAAAGTGCCAAGAAGAGGTCAAATTGCTAAGAGAGATGTCCTGCCTGATCCAGTGTATAACTCAAAGCTCGTCACTCGTCTTATCAACAACATCATGTATGACGGAAAGAAGGGTGTTTCCCAGAAAATCGTTTACGGTGCTTTTGATATTATTTCCGAGAAGACAGGCAAGGAGCCATTAGAGGTTTTTGAGCAGGCTATGGAAAATGTTATGCCTTCTTTGGAGGTTAAGGCTCGCCGTGTTGGTGGTGCTACCTATCAGGTACCTATCGAGGTTTCACCTGAGAGAAGACAGACACTTGGTCTTCGTTGGATTGCTAAGTATTCAAGACTTAGATCTGAAAAGACAATGAGAGAAAGACTTGCCGGAGAAATCCTTGATGCTGTCAACGGAACCGGCGGTGCTGCTAAGAAGCGTGAGGATACTCACAAGATGGCAGAAGCAAACAGAGCTTTCGCACATTACAGATGGTAATTGCGTACTCTATTCGGCTTAATATCCGCAAGCTGAGGACAGTATGCGTAAGCAGAAGACTTACGACAAAACATTAAGGAGGATACAAAGATGGCAAGACAAGTTTCACTTGAAATGACTCGTAATATCGGCATCATGGCTCATATCGATGCTGGTAAAACAACAACAACAGAACGTATCCTTTTCTACACCGGTATCAACCATAAAATCGGCGAGACTCATGATGGCTCTGCTACTATGGACTGGATGGTACAGGAGCAGGAAAGAGGTATTACAATTACATCTGCTGCTACTACTTGCTTCTGGAGCGGAAGCAACCACGATAAGGGTAAGCACAGAATCAATATCATAGACACCCCAGGACACGTTGACTTTACAGTTGAGGTTGAGCGTTCTTTGAGAGTTCTCGATGGCTCTGTAACAGTTCTTTGTGCAAAGGGTGGCGTTGAGCCTCAGTCCGAAACTGTTTGGAGACAGGCTGACAAATATGGCGTTCCACGCATGGTATATGTCAATAAGATGGATATTATGGGTGCGGACTTCTACCGTGTTGTAGAAATGATGAAGGATCGCCTTAAGTGTAATGCTGTTCCAATTCAGCTTCCTATCGGTGCTGAGGATACTTTTAAGGGTATTATCGACCTCGTAGAGATGAAGGCTGATGTCTATTATGATGATATGGGCCAAGATATGAAGGTTGAGGAAATCCCTGAAGATATGAAGGAGCTTGCTGAGAAATATAGAAGCGAGCTTATCGAGCATGTTGTAGAGCAGGACGAAGAACTTCTTGAGAAATATCTCGAGGGCGAAGAGCCAACAACAGAGCAAATCAAGAGAGTTATCCGTGAATCTACAATCGCTAACCACATGGTTCCGGTTACATGCGGAACTTCTTATAGAAATAAGGGCGTACAGAAGCTTCTCGACGCTATTGTCGATTATATGCCTTCTCCTGTTGATGTTCCTGCTATCAAGGGTATCAATCCTGATACAGAGGAAGAAGTAGAGCGTCTTTCATCTGATACAGAGCCATTCGCAGCTCTTGCATTTAAGATTGCTACTGACCCATATGTTGGTAAGCTTTGCTTCTTTAGAGTTTATTCAGGTACATTGAACGCAGGTTCAAACGTATATAACTCTACAAAGGGCAATACAGAGCGTATCGGTCGTATTCTTCAAATGCACGCTAACCACAGACAGGATATTGAAACAGTTTATGCAGGTGACATCGCAGCAGCTGTTGGTCTTAAGAACACAACAACTGGTGATACACTTTGCGTAGAGAGTGCTCCAGTTATCCTCGAGTCTATGGAATTCCCAGACCCAGTTATCCGTGTTGCTATCGAGCCTAAGACTAAGGCTGGTCAGGAAAAAATGGGTATTGCTCTTGCAAAGCTTGCAGAAGAAGACCCAACATTCAAGGCTTATACAGACGAAGAAACAGGACAAACTATCATCGCTGGTATGGGTGAGCTTCACCTCGAAATCATAGTAGACAGACTTCTCCGTGAGTTTAAGGTTGAAGCTAATATTGGTAAGCCACAGGTTGCATACAAGGAAACAATCCGCACAACAGCAGAGGTTGACGAGAAGTATGCAAGACAGTCTGGTGGTAAAGGACAGTATGGTCATGTTAAGATTAGAATTGAGCCGAACCCAGGCAAGGGCTATGAGTTCGTCAATGCAATCGTTGGTGGTGCTATTCCTAAGGAATATATCCCAGCAGTTGACCAAGGTATCCAGGGTGCTATGCTTTCTGGTGTTCTTGCAAACTATAATGTTGTTGATGTTAAGGTTACACTTTATGATGGTTCTTATCATGAGGTTGACTCTTCAGAAATGGCATTTAAGATTGCCGGTTCTATGGCATTCAAGTCAGCTATGAGAAAGGCAGACCCTGTTCTTCTCGAGCCGATTATGAAGGTTACAGTTATCGTTCCTGAGGAATATATGGGCGATGTTATCGGTGACCTTAACTCCCGCCGTGGTATGATTCAGGGCATGGAGGCTGTTGCAGGTGCACAGAGAATCAACGCTATGGTTCCACTTTCTCAGATGTTTGGTTATGCTACTGATATGCGTTCTAAGACACAGGGCCGTGGTCAGTATGTTATGGAGCCAAGCAACTATGCAGAGGTTCCAAAGAGCATTGCTGAGGAAATTATGTCCGCAAGAAATAAAAAGGATTAATTTTGTGTAAATTTTAGTCTATTTTTATTAAAACGCTTGCATTTCTCGTGATTTATTGGTAAAATGAATCCAATATGCAAATGCAGTGTATTATATTTATAGTATAGGAGGAAAATTCAAATGGCAAAGGAAAAATTTGAAAGAAACAAACCGCATATTAACATCGGTACTATCGGCCACGTTGACCACGGTAAGACAACTCTTACTGCTGCTATCACTAAGGTTCTTAACCTCGAAGGCGATGCAGATTTCGTTGACTACGCTAACATCGACAGCGCTCCAGAAGAGAGAGCTCGTGGTATCACAATTAACACAGCACACGTTGAGTATGAAACAGACAAGCGTCACTACGCTCATGTTGACTGCCCAGGACATGCTGACTACGTTAAGAACATGATTACTGGTGCTGCTCAGATGGATGGTGCTATCCTCGTTGTTTCAGCTGCTGATGGTCCTATGCCACAGACAAGAGAGCACATCCTTCTCGCTCGTCAGGTTGGTGTTCCTTACATCGTTGTATTCATGAACAAGACTGACCAAGTTGACGACCCAGAGCTTCTCGAGCTTGTTGAGATGGAAATCCGTGAGCTCCTTAACGAGTATGACTTCCCAGGCGATGATACACCTATCATCAAGGGTTCTGCATACCTCGCTCTTACTTCTACTTCTACAGACCCTAACGCTGAAGAGTACAAGTGCATCCGTGAGCTTATGGACGCTGTTGACGAGTATATCCCAACTCCTGAGCGTAAGAGTGACCTTCCTTTCCTTATGCCTGTTGAAGACGTATTCACAATCACTGGTCGTGGTACTGTTGCAACTGGTAGAGTTGAAAGAGGTACACTTAAGATGTCTGAAGAAGTTGAAATCGTTGGTCTTACAGACGAGAAGAGAACAACTGTTGTTACAGGTATCGAAATGTTCAGAAAGCTTCTCGACTTCGCTGAGGCTGGTGACAACATCGGTGTTCTTCTCCGTGGTATTCAGAGAACTGATATCGAAAGAGGTCAGGTTCTTGCAAAGCCAGGCACAATTCACCCACACACAAAGTTCAAGGGTCACGTTTATGTCTTGACAAAGGATGAAGGCGGCCGTCATACACCATTCTTCAACAACTATCGTCCACAGTTCTATTTCAGAACAACAGACGTTACAGGTACAATCTCTCTTCCAGAGGGCACAGAGATGTGCATGCCTGGCGATAACGTTGATATGGATGTTGAGCTTATCACACCTATCGCTATCGAAGAAGGCCTCCGTTTCGCTATCCGTGAGGGTGGTAGAACAGTTGGTTCAGGTGTTGTTTCTGCTATCAACGAATAATTTAAAATTGTTAAAACTTTAAATTTTTCATAAAGAATACCCGTCAGGAAACTGGCGGGTATTTTTGTTTGCTTTTTAAGTATTTTCAACAGCTTGCACTAAAGTCGGAGAAATGATAAGTTCAATCCCAAAGCGGTCACAAATCTTATTACAGAGTATGCGTGTTTCATCGTCCATGCCTTTATCAAGGCATATTATGCGGTGATTTTCAGATGACCAGCTTGCTCTTTCGTATGCACAGCGAATACGATATTCAATATTTTCGCAATGCCCTTTAATTGGAATAACGGTTATAATTTCTCCGTCATCATATTTTAAGAGCCACAAAATTATTTTTCTTATAATGCTTATAAGTCCTAAAATACTTAATATTACGAACACAACGATGAACGGTTCTGACATATTTAACCACCCATATTTATAATATTCAATTTTATATATGAGGTGCAAAAAACCGAGAATCCATATGGATTCTCGGTTTTTTAAGAATTTTGCTAAAAATGATAAAGTTTTTATTTATTTTCATTTATATAGATAAATTGGAAATTGCCTAGCTAATCATTTCCAGCTTTCTTATTCTCAAATGACAAAAACACACTAAATATTATCTCTATTACTATCATCATTGTTGCAAGAATATAATTTTCAAAATTCAAACCAACTATTAGAGATAATATTGGAATAATTATTGACAATACCATATATGTTTTTGAATTATATAACCAACTATATGGCAATAAATGTGCTCCAAATATAATAGCAATAACCATTAACATTTTATCTGGCAATGTAGGATAAATCCACATTGCTATTAAAAGATATATCATTTGATTTGTAGAAAATAGTATTCCTAAATTATTTAATGGATTACTTTTATCTTGAAATCGTATTTTTAATATTTTAGATATTAAAAAAGATATTGGTAATAATGGTGCAGTACAACAGAATGTTAATAGATTTTTTGTTAATATAGGCAAATTTGTTAATTGTACTATTAAAACCATAGTCCATATTATTACTGATGCAATAATAAAATGAATACCTTTCTTTTGCTTTTTACTGCAATCTTTTTTAATTCTTCCAAATTCATTTTTTATCCACCCCACAAACAGCGAAACCAGAAGCATTCCCGATTTTCCGTTATAATTGCTTATATGAAATTTATGAATTTCTAATCTTTTTTACATTTCGGTTCATTAAATGTCTGCCAAAATTTTTATATACAAAGTTTTTTATTAAAGACATCTCCTGATGATGTTCTTTGAGTAACTCATCTGGCGAGTCATATACTCCGAAATCCTGATTTATTCCTTCACTTTGAATATATGTGTTATTTCGGTTAAAATCTATGACTGGATTTCTGAAATCTTTGACAGCCACACCATAACCACAAAATGCACCTGAACAAGTACTGTTTTTTTCCTGTAGCTTTTGTAAGTATTTTTTGTCAAGAATAAATGCTTCCAATTCAAACCATTTATTTTCAAAATATACTTCAACCCAACTGTGAAATATATTTTGAGGTGCATTTTTATAAACAATTCCAGTCATAGCACCCTTTTGCAATACCTTATCAATAGTAAATCCATGTATTCTGCACGGAATATTGCACGCTCTTAGCAATGCCATAAACAATGTCCCTTTTGTATTGCATTGTCCGTAACCATCGGTCAATACTCTTGAAGCGGGAATGTTATCATCGACATTGTATCCGAAAAGTATTTCATCTCTGACAAAATTATAAATTGCTTTTATGCGTTCAAATTCTTCTAAAATTTTCCAAGATTTTTCTGAAATCAACTGCTGAATTTGTTTATCAGAGTAATTCAACATTTTTGTTTCTTGTAAATATCTATACATTTTGTGCCTCCAATAATTTCAGCTTGCCATTACTTATTTTCCCTCAACTTGTTTAACCGCCTTTTTGAGAGCGTCAATTTTGTCGAGTTTTTCCCAAGCTACGCCGAGTTCTTCTCTGCCCATATGACCGTAAGCGGCAAGCTGACGATAAATCGGACGGCGAAGGTCAAGGTCACGAATGATTGCGGCAGGTCTGAGGTCGAAAACCTTAGAAACAGCCTTAGAAAGTACATCGTCAGATACGACGCCTGTGCCGAATGTATCAACCATTACAGAGATTGGCTTTGCAACACCGATTGCATATGAAAGCTGAAGTTCGCACTTCTTAGCAAGACCTGCACCAACAATATTTTTAGCAACATATCTTGCTGCATATGCTGCGGAACGGTCAACCTTTGTTGGGTCTTTACCTGAGAATGCACCACCGCCATGACGAGAGAATCCGCCGTAGGTGTCAACAATAATCTTTCTTCCCGTTAAACCACTGTCGCCGACAGGACCACCAACTACAAATCTGCCTGTTGGATTTACAAGTATTCTTGTATCCTTATAGAGTTCAGTAGGAATAATTGGCTCAATAACATATTTAACAAGGTCTTTGCGTATGGTTTCAAGTGAAACATCTTCATCGTGTTGTGTTGAGATGAGAACAGTATCAATGCGAGTGATTTTATCATCATCATCATATTCAACAGTAACCTGAGTTTTACCGTCAGGACGAAGATATTTAAGAGTACCGTTCTTTCGAACCTCTGTAAGACGCTTTGCAAGCTTATGTGCAAGAGATATTGCAAGAGGCATAAGCTCTGGAGTTTCGTCACAAGCGTAACCAAACATAATTCCCTGGTCGCCTGCACCTATTTGGTTAAGAGCGTCGCTTTTGCCATCACGAACTTCATAAGAAGCATTTACGCCTTGTGCAATATCAGGAGATTGAGAATCAATAGAAGTAAGAACTGCACAAGTATTTCCGTTAAATCCACTTTGTGCATTGTCATAACCGATGTCATTCACAACATTTCTTGCAATTTGGTTTATGTCAACATAGCAGCTTGTAGATATTTCGCCCATAACATGAACCATGCCTGTTGTTGCAGTAACCTCACAAGCAACATGAGCATCAGGGTCTTGCTCGATGATTGCGTCAAGAACTGCGTCAGAGATTTGGTCGCAGAGCTTGTCAGGATGTCCCTCAGTTACTGATTCAGATGTGAAAAAGTGCTTTGCCATAATTTATAACTCCTTTTGAGAAAAATTCTTAACTGCCTTTGATTTAATCATTTAAAAAGCCGCACGGCAGAAGACCGAACGGCTAAGTTTATATTACTCATCTTTCGGCTTTACCGCAGGATTTGGCACCTTACAAAAAAGCAGGTTGCCGGACTTCACAGGGCCTGTTCCCTCAGTCGCTCTTGATAAGTTGGTAATTTGTTAAGTTGTAAATTTAATATAGCACCTAATTGAGTGTTTGTCAATACTTATACTTGGTAATAATAGTTTGCTCTATCAATACTGATTTTATAAGTTGAATAAGCTTTTAGATTATATTAAAAGCACATTAAATTAGGTATACCAATTTAAATCGAATTATGGTATAATATAGAATAAACCGCTTTTAAGGGTGAAGTTCAAATAAAAAATGAGGGTGAGATAATGCGTGTTTTCTTTGTAATTCTTGTTTGTAAACTACTGCATTTTATAGGTAAGTTGATTGGAAAAGGAAGTAGTCTTCCTGGTAAATATGCTTTGAAACTTGACCGTAATATTCTTAAAAAGATTAAAATGCCTGAATATATCATTGCGGTAACGGGCAGTAACGGTAAAACCTCGACTGTTGAAATGATAGCACATATTTTGCAAGAGGGCGGGAAAACAGTTGCTTATAATAAAGAGGGTTCTAACCAGATTGAAGGTGTAACAACCTTTATTCTTTGTAATTCCACAATGGGTGGTAAGGTTAAGAGCGATATTCTTTTAATTGAGAGTGACGAACGCTTTGCACAATATACATTTAAATATTTTAAACCTACGCATTATGTCATTACAAACTTGTATCGTGACCAGCTTACAAGAAATGGTCACCCAGAATGGGTTTATGATTGCCTGAAAAACAGCATACATGATGGAACACAGCTTATCCTTAATGCTGATGACCCGCTTGTATCTTGCTTTGGTTATGGAAAAGATGATGTTATATACTTTGGTGCGGATAAGATTTCCGTTTCTCACGAGAAAAATAACAGCGTATATAATGACGGAATTTTCTGTCCACGCTGCAAAAAGCGTCTTTCTTATGAATATTACCATTATAATCATATTGGAAAATATTCTTGCCCTAATTGCGGACTTAAAAGAAATAATACACAGTTCACTGTTACTTCCGCAGACCTTGATAAGGGCGAGATAACTATAAATGATAAATCAACAATAAAGCTTGCGTTAAAGAGTCTTTATAATGTTTATAATATTCTTGCGGCATATTCTGTTTGCTCTATTGCGGGAATTGATGATGCAACTATTTGCAAGAGTATAAATAACTATGTTCTTAAAAATGGACGAGTTATAGAATTTAGTCTTGATAAGCGTCACGGAACATTGCTTACCTCAAAGCACGAAAATTCAGTTTCTTATGACCAATCACTTACACTTGCTGCCAATGATAAGCAGGGCTGTGATGTACTTATCATAGTTGACGCTATTAGCCGAAAGTATTTCACAAGTGATGTTTCTTGGCTATGGGATATTGATTTTGAACTTCTTTCAAGCAAGAATGTTGGTGAAATTGTTCTTGCAGGACTTTATTCAGCCGATTTACAGACACGCTTTTCGTTTACGGGCATTGAAGAAAGCAAGATTAAAGCTTTCAGCGATATTGGTGAAGCCGCTGAATATCTAAAGACAAGCAGTGACAGAAAGCTTTATGTAATAACCTGTTTCTCAGATAAGGGAAAATTCCTTAGTCTTGTTAAGGAGGAAAAATGATGATTATTAAAGTCTTACATCTATATCATGATTTAATGAATTTATATGGCGAATATGGAAATATTGCTGTTTTGTGCAGATACCTTGAAGATGCTGGAATTGAAGTTCAGCTTGATAAGGTAAGTGTGGACGATAGCTTTAATATTACAGATTATAATTTCGTATATTGCGGAGCAGGTACAGAAAGAAATCAGAAGGTTGCACTTGCTGACCTTATTTCTCATAAAGACGAATTGAAAATCTATATCAAAAATAATGGTACAGCGTTATTTACAGGAAATTCTCTCGAAATGCTCGGCAAAAGTATCTGCGATAGAAATGGAGATACCTTTGAGGCTCTTTCGCTTGCTGACTTTTACACATATCAGGGCGGAGAAAGCTATAAAAAGTATATTTCGGCTAATCCGAATGATACAGAACTTATTAAGAACGACACAAGAATTACAGGTGATGTAATTTTCAAGGCGGATTTTATAGAAAAGCCACTTGTTGGTTTTGTCAATAAATGTGGATTTATTAAAGGAAATTTCAATCCATTATTTAATGTAGTTTACGGAATAGGCAATAACCGCAATGATAAATCCGATGGAATACGCATAAATAATATTCTTGGAACATATCTTACAGGACCTATTCTTGTCAAAAATCCTGCAATGCTGGATTATGTTATTTCACTTATTACAAACGGAAACGCTAAAAAGCAAAGCTATGATTCGCAAAATCGTGGCTATGAACTGACATATAGAGAGCTTATGAAACGCTTTAATCCGCAAGGCTGACAGAGTCCTCTGTATCAGTAGTTCATTGGTAATTACTTTAATAATGTTGACAAGCTTCTTTAACTTATTATGAGCTATGCTCGCTAATTTAAGAAAGGAACTTATAAATGAGCGATGAATTGTTAGAGCTTCAAGGCTCGGTGGAATCTATAATTTATCGTAATGAATCAAACGGATATACTGTTCTCAATCTTTCTTGTGAGGATGGTGAAACTGCCGCTGTCGGAATGATGCCAGAGGTGTCTGTTGGTGAAGAAATTGTAGTTCAAGGACATTGGCAAACACATAAAAGCTATGGCGAGCAATTCGCTGTAACCTCTTGCACAAGAGCAATGCCAACAGGCTCAACAGCCATTCTGAAATATCTTTCGTCAAGAGCAGTAAAGGGAGTGGGTCCGGCAACTGCGAGAAGATTGGTTGAAACATTTGGTGAAAATACTCTTGAGGTTATAGAAAAAGAACCGCTAAGAATGACCGAAATCAAGGGCATATCTCGTGAAAAGGCTATGTCGATAAGCAATGAGCTTAAGAAGATTTTTGGTATGAGAGAGGTTATAGTTTTTCTTGATAAGTATAATGTTCCTCCCGAGATAAGCGTTAAGATTTGGCGTGAGCTTGGAGCAAGGTCTATTGAAACAATAGAATCAAATCCATATGTTCTTTGCTGTGATGAAATCGGTGTATCCTTTGAACACGCAGACAGAATTGCCGCATCTATGAATATGGCACAGGACTATGAGTTCAGATTAAGAGCAGGAATAATATATATAAACACATATAATTCCAACAACGGACATACTTGCTTACCAAAAGGAAAGCTTATTGAGGTTTGTGCGAAATTTCTCAAAACAGAGCCTGAACGAATTTCCGAGATACTCGAAAAGATGATTATAGACAAAAGCCTTATTGAGGATACGCTTGAAGGAAAAGAGTTTATCTTTTTGCCAGATTTTTATAAGAGTGAAACCTATGCCGCAGGGCGAATAAAGCTTATGAAACAATTTCCGCCTCAAAGAATTGTTGGCATAGAATCTGCTCTTGAAAATTTTGAAAAACAGCAGGGTATAAAATATGCCGAACTTCAAAGAAAAGCTATTTTAGAGGCTATTTCGGGTGGACTTCTCATATTGACAGGTGGACCCGGAACGGGTAAAACAACAACCCTTAATGCAATTATCAGCTTATTAAAGGATAATGGTATAAAAGTTCAATGTGCCGCTCCCACTGGAAGAGCCGCACACAGAATGTCAGAACTCACGGGCTGTGAGGCCAAAACCATACACAGATTATTAGAAGTTGAATGGGATAAGCACGATAAACCATACTTCAAGCGTGATGAGAGAAATATGCTTGATTGTGATGCACTTGTGCTTGATGAACTTTCTATGGTAGATTCAAAGCTTTTTGAAAGTGTACTTCGTGCCTTGCCTATGGGCTGCCGACTTATTATGGTTGGTGATAGCGACCAGCTTCCAAGCGTGGGGGCAGGAAATGTTCTTGGAGATTTGATAGCTTCGGGTGCTGTTCCAGTTGTAGCTTTAACTGAAATCTTCCGTCAATCTATGAAAAGTCTTATTGTCACAAATGCACATAAAATCGTAAAGGGTGAAATGCCAGACCTTAATATACACAATAAGGATTTCTTTTTCTTGCCCTGTTCATCAGCTGATAAAATTACAGAAACAATTATTGGTTTGTGCAAGGATAGACTTCCGAAAAGCTATGGCTATTCCGCAATGACAGATATTCAAGTGCTTTGTCCAGGCAGAAAAGGCTTGCTTGGCGTGATTGAGTTGAATAAAAAATTGCAGGAGGTACTTAATCCACCGATTGGTACAAACCTTGATTTGAACATTGGAACATATTCTTTGCGATATGGTGATAAGGTTATGCAGATTAGAAATAACTATGACCTTATCTGGACTCGTGGAGATGACGATGACGGCGAAGGTGTTTTCAACGGGGATATTGGTACTGTTGTAAAGGTTAATAGCAGGGCTGGAACAGTAAGCGTTAAATTTGATGATAAGCTTGTTGAATATGATAGAGAGAGCGTCAGAGATTTAGAGCTTGCCTATGCAACAACAGTGCATAAAAGCCAGGGCAATGAATTTGAGGCTGTAATTATGCCAATGTTCAGAGGAGCACCTCAGCTTTATTATAGAAATTTACTTTATACTGGTGTAACTCGTGCAAAAAAATTACTTATTCTTGTAGGTACACAGTCAACAATAGAAACAATGGTAAATAATAATAAGAGAACAAAACGCTATTCAGGGTTAAGAGTATTTCTTTCAGAAACAGAAAATAGTGATTTTGAAGAAAAATTGTAGCTGAATTTACTTTATTATGAATTAATAAACTTCTCTAAGATAACTAAAAGTTTTATCATTATATTGATATGAACGGTTATTTACCGTCAGAAAGGAGTCCTTTATGGGAATTGATATAGCAATAGACCTCGGAACATCAAGAACAAGAATTTTTCTGCCTGATAAGGGTGTTGTGATTGATGAACCATCAGTTATAACTGTTGACCTAATGACAGATGCTATAATTGCAGTAGGGCAAAAAGCCTATGAAATGCTCGGAAGAACTTCAGAGCGTATGTCGGCTATGTATCCGTTAAGTGGTGGAGTTATAACAGATTTTTCTCTTGTAGAAAATATGATTAAGATTATGCTTTCGGGTATTTCTATTGGAAAAGTAGGTATGCCTAAGGTTGTTGCCTGTATTCCAAGCGAAATAACAGAAGTCGAAAAAAGAGCCGTAGTTAATGCTATAAGTAGTGCAGGAATAAGAAGAGTATGTCTTGTTGAAGAACCTGTTGCGGCGGCTATGGGGGCAGGAATTGATATTACAAGCCCACACGGTTCAATGGTTGTCGATATTGGTGGAGGAACAACGGATATAGCTGTTCTTTCTCTTGGTGGAATTTCAGTTTCACGAAGCATAAAAAAAGCAGGAAATGCCATAGATGACGAGATTATAAAGTATGTTAAAAAGAAATATAATCTTCTTATTGGTAAGCGTACTGCTGAAAATGCAAAAATAGCTGTTGGCTGTGTTGGAAATATCGGAGAAAATAAAACCTTCAGGCTCAAGGGCAGAAATTGTGTTACTGGTATGCCTATGCAGACTGATATAAGTTCTTATGAAATTTCTGATATATTAGTTGATATTATTACAGAGATTGTGTATCAGGTGCAAGATGTATTAGAAGAAACCCCACCTGAGCTTATGGGAGATATATATTCCGATGGAATAATTCTCACAGGCGGTACAGCACAACTCAAAGGTATGGCAGAAATTATAAATGCTGTCACTAAAATAAAAGTAAGGGTTGCGGATAACCCTTCACTTTGTGTTGTTAAAGGCTGTGGAGAAGCTCTTAAATATATAAAGGCATTTGAAAAAGGTGAACTTTCACCAATCAGTGAGCAATACTAAGGGGAGCTGATAAAGTTGAAACGCAAAGAAAAATTATTAGAAGAAGAAAAGAAATTATTAAATGAAGAAAAACAGTTTATTAAAAAAGAAGAGGAGATAATCAAAGAGGGCGAAAAAAAGCTTATCAAAGATGAAAAAGAACTTTTTCTTGAGTGTGAAAAGAAATGGGTATTTTTACTGCTTATGATGAGCGGCGGTTTTATGGGTGCGTTTACATATACTATAAGAGGAAATGTTTTCTGTAATGCACAGACCGGTAATATGGTTCTTATGGGTATTGCGCTTGGAGATGCAAATTGGCTTGAAGCGGCATATCTTTTAATTCCTATTTCGGCATATTTTCTTGGAGCAATAATTTCTGAAATTCTGCCAAAGAAAATAAAGAAAATAAACTTTTTGCGTTGGGATACATGTTTAATAGGTTTTGAGGTTTTAGTCTTGATAGCTCTTGGGTTTGTTCCCGAATCGGCACCATTTCAAATTTCGCAGGTTGCGATAAATTTCATATGCTCTATGCAATATAATACATTCAGACAAGCTGAGGGTGTACCTATGGCAACAACTTTCTGTACAAACCATTTAAGACAAACAGGCGTACATCTTATAAAATGGTTGAAGAAAAAAGACAAGAAAGCTAAATCTCGTTTTTTCCTTCATATATTTATGCTTTCTATGTTTATTGCAGGTGCAGCAGTAGGAACTGTACTTAGCAGACTTATCCTCGGTAAAGCTATATGGGGAGCAGCTGTAATAATGATGATAATTTTCATAGGCTTATTCAGAGCAGACCGCACAAAAGAAAAAGGTATGCTCGAAAGAGTTCCAAAGGGACACTGAGCAAACCTTATCTAAAATATATTGGTATGCCCGACAGGAATTGAACCTGCGGCCTACAGAGTCGGAGTCTGTCGCTCTATCCAACTGAGCTACGGGCATATATAAATGCATACCAGTGATTATTATATCATAATTTATTTTAGTGTTCAAGTCAGATTTAGGAGGACTAATATGGATGTTCGTGTAGGCGATATTCTTGAAATGAAAAAACAACACCCATGCGGAAATAAACGCTTTCAGGTTTTAAGGGTCGGTATGGATTTCAAGATTAAATGCGAGCAGTGTGGACATGAGATAATGCTCCCTCGTGTTAAGGCTGAAAAAAATATAAAAAAAATTATAAGAGAAGACGCTTAATTTAACGGAGGATTTTTTGATATGTTTGAGAAAATAAATGCTCTCGATTTGCGTTATCAGGAGCTTGCAAGAAAAATTTGTGAGCCAGATGTAATCAATGATACAGAGCTTTATAGAAATATTATGAAAGAATATAGCTCTCTTGAGCCAATAGTTCTTAAATATAGAGAATACAAGAAGGCACAGGAGAACGAAAAAGAGGCATTGGAGTTGCTTTCAGGCGGTGGCTTAGATAAAGATTTTCGAGATATGGTTTCTGAGGAACTTAATGATGCAAGAGAACGCATAGAGAATCTTTCAGAGGAATTAAAAATCTTACTTTTGCCAAAAGACCCGAACGATGACCGCAATGTAATTGTTGAGATTCGAGGCGGTGCAGGCGGAGAGGAAGCTGCACTTTTTGCAGGCGTACTTTATCGTATGTATAGTATGTATGCTGTTAAAAGAGGTTATAAGACCGAAATAATAAATGCCAACGAAACAGAGCTTGGCGGATATAAAGAAATCAGTTTTATGATTACTGGTGATGGTGCTTACTCAAGATTGAAATATGAGAGCGGAGTTCATAGAGTTCAGCGTGTTCCAGAAACAGAAACACAGGGCAGAGTTCATACTTCAACAGTTACGGTTGCAGTTTTGCCAGAGGCTGATGATGTTGAGGTTGATATAAATCCAAATGATTTGCAGATTGATACTTTCCGTTCAAGTGGTGCTGGTGGTCAGCATATCAATAAGACTTCATCAGCAATAAGAATTACACATATTCCAACAGGTATGGTTGTAGAATGTCAGGACGAAAGAAGTCAGTTTAAAAATAAGGACAAGGCTCTTAAAGTTCTGAAATCAAGATTGCTTAAAATCGAACAGGAAAAACAGCATAATGAAGTTGCACAAGAAAGACGCTCACAGGTTGGAACGGGTGATAGAAGCGAAAGAATCCGAACATATAATTATCCTCAGGGAAGAGTTACTGACCATAGAATCGGATTAACACTCTATAAAATTGACGATATTCTTAATGGCAACATTGATGAAATTATAGACGCACTTATTACAGCAGATAGAACAGAGCAATTAAAAAATTCAGAATAATTATAGGAGGATTCATATTGTTTAGAAGCGATGTTAAGGGTGGATATTGGACAATCATAAAAATAATTCTTGGATTTGTAGCGTTTGGATTGTTTATTTATCAAATATATTTTGCAGGGCAGTGGCTTATAAGTAATAAACACGAGGGAAGAAAAATAAGTTCCCCTGACTATTCAAGCCTTAAAAATGGTGAAACGGTTTATGGAGAACTTGAGAATATAGTTAAAGATTGTGGAAGTGGTGAAGATGCTTATGGGCTACCACTTATATATTATTTGGTAAGAACAAGCGATGAAAAACTTTTAGTAGTCAGAACAGAAGCTGGTGAAAAATGTGACCAAGCTATATCTAACGCTTTAGGAAATTCAGGAAAAGTTCCTTTTGTTGGTTATGTTAAACCTATGAAAGAAAAAGAAAAAACCTCTTTATCGCTTATAATGGCTGCTGATAATACTCTTTATAAGCTCGGAATTAATAGCAACTTTAATGATACTGTTTTAAATCAAGTTGTTGATATTTCTTATTATAAGGAATATTCAGATGAAAGAGTTTTTATAGCTTCCGTAGTTAGTGGATTGTTTATGCTTGGTTTATCAATTCTGTTTCTAAGAAAATCAATTAAAGATGTAGTATATAGTATAGGCGTAGCAAAGGGAAAGATTACACCATATATGCCAGAAGTTGATTTAGTTCAGCACAAAGATGAATTTGAGAAATATGAAAAAATAAATCCGGATAATGCGGAGGATATTGAATATTATAATGGTTATGAAAAGGATTCCGTAGATTTTAATATAGAAGAGGAACACAAAACAATATATGGTAAAGAATATACTAAGCCGACACTCGAAAAAGATATACCAACCTATGAAGGGTATCAATATGATTCGCTTGATTTTGCACAAGAAAAAGTCGAAAAGAAGGATATAAATAAATTTTAGAATAATTCTATACGAATATTGAATAATATGTCAAATAGTGGTAGACTATAATTTAGTTTATCGCTATTTTTATATTAAAATGGAGTGGGATAATGAAAACACTTTTACTAAATAAAAATGAGATTGATATAGCTGCCGATATTATAAAAAAAGGTGGCATAGTTGCTATGCCAACAGAAACTGTCTATGGACTTGCCGCAGACGCTTTAAATGGAGAGGCGGTTGCTAAGATATTTAAGGCAAAGGGCAGACCAATGGACAATCCACTTATAGTTCATATTTCAGATATTAAGCAGATTGATATGCTTGTTGCAGAATTTTCAGATAAAGCAAAAAAGCTTGCAGAGAAATTTTGGCCGGGTCCACTGACAATAGTTTTGCCAAAATCTGATATTATACCTGATGAGGTGAGTGCGGGACTTTCAACTGTTGCAATACGCTTTCCATCACACCCTATTGCACATGAGCTTATTGCAAAGTCATCACCGATAGCGGCTCCGAGTGCAAATCTTTCAGGAAGTCCAAGTCCAACAACAGTTCGTCATGTTTTAGCAGATATGGACGGCAGAATAGATGCTATCATTGACGGTGGAGATTGTGAGGTAGGAGTTGAATCTACTGTTATAACTCTCACTGAAGATGTTCCTACATTACTTCGTCCAGGTGGAGTAACTCTTGAACAGCTTAGGGCAGAAATTGGAGAAGTTAAGGTTCACCCAGCAGTGTTAAAATCACTTGGAAAGGGAATGAAGGCTTCAAGCCCAGGAATGAAATATAAGCATTATTCCCCAAAAGCAGAGGTTATTTTGCTTAGAGGTTCAGAACAAGGATTTTGCGAGTATATAAAGGAAAATTCTGATGATAAGACAGCAGTTCTTTGCTATGAAGAAGAAAAAGACAGCTTTAAAAATTATATTGTCTTAGGAAAAAGAGATGATGAGGCAGCTCACGCACATAGACTTTTTACCTGTCTTAGAGAAGCTGATGAAGATGGCTATACTCGTATTTACGCACATTGTCCGAGAGCTGAAGGTATAGGTCTTGCTGTTTACAACAGAATTTTAAGAGCGGCAGCGTTTAATGTTATAGAAGTATAAAATAAGTTCTAAGGAGTAAATTTAACTTTGAAATTATTAAACATAGGTTTGATAAGATATGTTATCATTATGCTTGGTCTTATATTAGTATCAATGTTTTGCTTTTATATGGCATCAACTGAAAATGTTATTGAAAACGATGAGCCACTTGATATAAGTAAAGCTACCGTTGAGCAAATCTCAGAAAATAAGTTTATTGATGTAAAAATAACATCTACTGTTTGTCAGTTGAATAAAGAAAAGACTTTATTCGATTTTGATAATGATGAATATTATTATCTTATTCCTATGAAAGATGGAAAATTTATAGTTTTTGTTACTGAAAATATAAAACAAAACAAAGAGTTAGAGGATTTTATTGATAAATATAATAAACAAAAGAAAAAATATAATAGAATAGAAGAAGCTTTAAATCTTGATATTAATTGCAGAGTTTATGATTTAACAGAATATGAAGAAGAAAAGTTTTTTAACTATGCTATAAAAGCAAATTTTGGCATAAATTCTATTCAAGAGGCAAAGCAATGTATTGTTCCATATAAAATAGTAAACAATGTGACTTGTCTTTCTTGGGTTTATATTTTGACTGCAATAGTATCCTTAATCACTGCGATATTTATAACAATATTATTAGTGCGAAAACTAAAGGCAAATGAAAATTATATAAATGTTATGCCAAATAATAGTTGTAGTTTAAGTGAAAATACTCATAATTCATATTCAAATGATGAATACTATACAGGCTATAATCAACAAGATGATGTAGATTCTCAGGAAAATAATAATCAAAATGATATTCATAGGTTCTGATTTATATGAAAAAAATTGTAATAGGTCTTACAGGTCAAACAGGTGCAGGCAAAAGCACGGCTTCTAATGCTATGAAAAAGTGTGGATGCGGAATAATAGATGCGGATAAAATAGCAAGAGAGGCTGTTGAGCCAAAAACAGCTTGCCTGAAAATGCTGACAAACGCTTTTGGCTGTGATATAATAAATGAAGATGGCTCGCTTAACCGAAAAAAGCTTGCCGAAAAAGCATTTTCTTCTAAAGAAAATACACAACTTCTCAACGAAATTACCCACCCATATATAGTTGAACTCACAAAGCAAAGAATTGCTGAATATTTTGCAAGTGGCTGTAATATAGTTGTCTTTGATGCACCACAGCTTTTTGAAAGTGGCAGTGATAAGCTTTGTGATATAATAGTTTCCGTTATAGCCTCGCAGGAATGTCGTCTTGCAAGAATAATATCTCGTGATGGCGTAAGCAGAGAGCAGGCTCTTTCTCGTATGAAAGTACAGCTTAGTGAGGAATATTTTTTGGAACATTCAGACTATATTCTTAATGGTGAACAAAACATAGATAACCTTATTAATGATGCAGAAGCTCTCATTAAAATGGTTAAAGATGGCAGTTTCATAAGTAAGAAAGGTAGTGGCAAGTGAATAAGGCATTAAAAATAACACTGACAATTATTCTTTTTGCGATAGTTTTTATAGCAATAATAATAGGTGTGAAATTTGCATATGATACATATATCAACTCCTCATATCCATTAAAATATGAAGACGAGGTTTACTCAGCCTCGGCTGAATATAATATTCCTAAAGAGCTTATTTATGGAGTTATAAAAACAGAAAGTAATTTTAATCCCGATGCAGTTTCGGCGGCTGACGCTCGTGGGCTTATGCAGCTTACTCAGCCGACCTTTGAATGGCTGCATACTTATTACTCAGATGATGATTATGATTCGAGCAACGCAGATTTGCTTTTCGACCCAAAGATAAATATTAAATATGGTACGCTATGTCTTTCAGTTCTTCTCGAAAGATATAATAACGACCTCGATACGGCGATTTGTGCATATAATGCAGGCTTAGGAAATGTTGATGAATGGCTGACTATGAGCCAATATTCAGCAGACGGAAAAACACTTGATTCAACACCATTTGGTGAAACGAATGAATATCTTAAGCGTGTAAAAAATAATCGTGATAAATATGCCGAACTGTATTTTAGCAAATAACTCTAAAGTTTTGTTATAAAATATCAGAGGTAAATTATAGAAAGGAAGATATAATATGGCAAATGAAGAAAAATCTCAAGCAAAGCTTTTAAAAGAAAAGCTTATGATGAACAAGGAAAACGGCTCTAAGCGTGTAAGTGCTAAGGAAGTCGCTCAGGCAGATGATTTCTGCGAGGAATATAAGGACTTCCTCAATAAAGCTAAAACAGAGCGTGAAGCTGTCGCTTACGCTATTCAGATTGCTAAGGAGAACGGTTTTACTGAATATTCTGTTGGCACAGAGTATAAGGCCGGCGATAAGGTTTATGTCAATAATAGAAATAAGGCAATTATGCTTGCAGTTATTGGCAAAAACGGTGTTAAGAACGGTGTTCATCTTGGTATAGCACATATAGATTCACCAAGACTTGACCTCAAGCCAAATCCACTTTATGAATCTAACGATATGGCTCTCTTTAAGACACATTACTATGGTGGAATTAAGAAGTATCAGTGGACAGCTATTCCACTTTCACTTCATGGCGTAGTTGCTCTCAAAGACGGTTCAACAGTTACAGTTAATATCGGTGAAGATGAGGGTGACCCATGCTTCTGCGTTACAGACCTTCTTCCGCACCTTGCAGTAGAGCAGATGCAAAAGACAATGGTTAAGGCTTTCACAGGCGAAGACTTGAATATTCTCGTAGCAAGCAGACCATTTAACAATGACCCCGAAAGCGAGCAGGTTAAGCTGAATGTTCTTAATATCCTCAATGAAAAGTATGGAATTACAGAAACAGACTTCCTCTCAGCTGACCTCGAGGCAGTTCCAGCATTTAAGGCAAAGGACCTTGGCTTTGATAGAAGTATGATAGGCAGTTATGGGCATGATGACAGAGTTTGTGCATATCCTGCACTTATGGCTGCTATTGATGTTGAGCTTCCTGAACAGACTTGCATTACAGTTCTTACTGACAAAGAAGAAATCGGCAGCGATGGCAATACTGGTATGAAGTCACTTTATATGTATGACTTTATCGCAGACCTTGCAAAAGCTGAAGGCGTTGAATTAAGACATATTCTCGCAAAGAGTACTTGCCTTTCTGCTGATGTTAATGCGGCATTTGACCCAACCTACGCTTCTGCATATGAAGTAAATAATTCTTGCTATATCAACAATGGTACTGTTATAACAAAGTATACAGGCAGTGGTGGCAAGAGTGGAACAAGTGAAGCTACTGCTGAATATATGGCAAAGGTTCGTGCAATCTTTGATGATGCAGGTGTTCTTTGGCAGGCAGGAGAACTTGGTAAGGTAGATGGTGGCGGCGGTGGAACAATCGCAAAGTTCGTTGCTAATCTTAATGTTGATGTAGTGGATTTAGGTGTTCCAGTTCTTTCTATGCACGCACCATTTGAAGTTGTTTCAAAGCTTGATGTGTATATGACATATCGTGGAATCCTTGAGTTTTATAAAGCAAAATAACATAATATTTTTCTTAGGCGGAAAAATATTCTGTTAAAATGTAAAAAATATATAGACTTTTATTGTACCACAGAAGAAATTTCAGCGTTAAAAAGCTATTTTCTGTGGTACTTTTTTGCGTTTTTTACAATTTCTTTTTGTTAAATTGAGTTTTTAGTGACGGTATGTAACAATAAATTTTAAAGGTCTTGTAAACATTGACAAGTTCGCTCGTTTGTATTATTATCAATAAGAGACGGTGTATATTATATGTGTGTTTTGAATTGTACTGACGGAAAATCATAACCGTTCAGGTAGTCAGATGAATTGCTCTGACCTCTCATCGTCTTTTTATTATACACATTAAAGAAATTTAAAAAATTTGCTCAAAGCTTTTAAAGGCTTATTAAAATATATAAGCGTAAAAAGTGAGTTTTTATTAACTGAAAATCAACGCTGTTTTCATTAAACAGCTTTCTTAAATATTATGTAAAGTCGGGTTCTTTAACCCAGATACTTTTTGGGAGTGTTTTAGCTTGGAGAAATTTGTTATTACAGGCGGAAATAAACTTAATGGCGAGGTTTCAATCAGCGGTGCAAAGAATGCCGCTGTTGCAATCATACCTGCTGTTGTTCTCTCTGACGGAATATGCAGAATTGAAAATGTTCCTAATATTGCCGATGTGTCGATTATGGCAAGCATTCTTGAGGCTATGGGAGCAAATATTAAAAGAATAAATAAATCTACTTTAGAAATAGACCCAAGAGGAATTAAAAATCCTGTTGCATCATATGAGCTCGTACGCCATATGAGAGCATCATATTATCTTCTTGGTGCATTACTTGGAAAATTCAATAGTGCTGAAGTTGCAATGCCAGGTGGCTGCGATTTTGGTGTTCGCCCAATAGACCTTCATCTTAAAGGCTTTGAAGCTCTTGGTGCTGATTATAGCATAACAAATGGCGGAATGATTTGTGTAAAAACTGATAAGCTTGTAGGAAACCATGTCTATATGGATGTTGTTTCTGTTGGAGCTACTATGAATATAATGCTTGCTGCTGTTAAGGCAGAGGGCAAAACAGTAATAGAAAATGCTGCGAAAGAGCCACATATAGTTGACCTTGCAAATTTCCTTAATTCTATGGGTGCAGATGTTCGTGGTGCTGGCACAGATGTTATTAAGATTTCGGGTGTAAAAGCTCTTAATGGCTCTACATACTCTATTATTCCTGACCAGATAGAGGCTGGGACATATATGGCTGCCGCAGCTGCGACAGGTGGAGATGTTCTTATTAAGAATGTTATTACAAAGCATCTTGAGTCTATTACTGCAAAGCTCAGAGAAATGGGCGTAGAGGTAGAAGAATATGATGATGCAGTAAGAGTAAAACGCACAGGTGAGCTTAATCACTGTAATATTATTACTATGCCACACCCAGGTTTTCCAACAGATATGCAGCCACAGATGGCAGCTGTACTTATCAAGGCTAAGGGTACAAGTATAGTAAGAGAAAGTGTATGGGATAACCGTTTCAGATATGTTGATGAGCTTAGAAGAATGGGTGCAAAGATTTCAGTTAATGATAAAACTGCTGTTATTGAAGGAGTTTCTGAACTTAATGCTTCTCCGCTCAAATCAACAGACCTAAGAGCGGGTGCTGCTATGATTATTGCTGCACTTACAGCTAATGGTACATCTTATATCGAAGATATTAAATATATTGAGCGTGGTTATGAAGATGTTGTAGAAAAGTTCAGAAATATTGGTGCTGATATTAAACGCATCAAGACCAATGAACCAGGATCTCAATCAGCAACAGCATAAGTTTTATTTAATGGAGGGCTTAAATTGGCTCGATTATGTCCGCTTTTTAGTGGAAGTAGTGGCAATAGCTATTATATAGGAAATGAAAAGGAGGGAGTTCTCATTGATGCAGGGCGAAGCGCCAAGCAGATTGAGGATGCCCTTAAAACCAATGGCCTTGACATTATGGCTGTCAAGGCTATTTTTGTAACGCACGAGCATATAGACCATATAAAGGGAGTAAGAGTGCTTGCCTCAAGGCATAATATAAAAGTTTATGCAACAAAGGGGACACTTTCAGCCCTTGAAGATAAGGGAGAGCTAAATGGCAAATATGATTATGAAGTGATTTCTCCTGATGGCAACGAAGTTGCTGATATGGAGATTAAATCATTTCCAACATCACACGATTGTTGTGAAAGCTGTGGTTATGTTATAAATACAGCAGATAAAAGAAGCCTTGCCATAGCTACAGACCTTGGATATATTTCAGATAAGGTTCGTAATGCTGTTTCAGGCTGTGACACAGTTGTTATAGAATCAAACCATGATGTAAATATGCTTCAAAACGGACCTTATCCATATTTATTAAAAAGACGAGTTTTGTCGAATTCTGGACATCTATCAAACGATACTTGTTCTGCTGAATTGGCGAATTTTGTAGAAAATGGAACTACACGAATAGTTCTTGCACATCTCAGCGAACAGAATAATTTTCCAGACCTTGCCTATGTAACTTCTAAAAGTGCGTTAAACCTTGCAGGAATGGTCGAGAAAAAAGATTTTATTCTTACTGTTGCACCAAAGGAAAATACGAGCGGTTCAATGATATTTTAGTTGGTGATTTTATGATGAATGTTACTTTGATTTGTGTTGGAAACCTAAAGGAAAAATATTTTAAAGACGCTTGTGCAGAATATACCAAAAGACTTGGTGCATTTTGCAAGTTTAATATAGTTGAAGTAAATGAAGAAAAGCTGCCAGATAAACCCTCACAATCTGATATAGACAATACTATTAAAAAAGAGGGAGAAAGAATTATTGCAAAAATTCCAAAGGGAGCTATGATTTTTGCAATGTGTATAGAAGGAACACTGATAAGTTCTGAACAGCTTGCTGATAAAATTCAGACAGCAGGTCTTGATGGAAAAAGTGAATTAGTTTTCATAATCGGAGGTTCGTGGGGACTTTCAGATGAAGTTAAACGAATTTCAAATGCAAGAATTTCAATGTCAAGAATGACATTTCCGCATCAGCTGGCGAGAGTATTGCTATGCGAACAGATTTACAGAGCATTTCAGATAAACTCTAATGGGAAGTATCACAAGTGAGAGCCTTAAAGTAGAGTAATAGCTTTATATAAGGCTTATGTGACATAGGAGGAGATATAATAATGAAGTTTTGCAAAAACTGTGGAACAGCCGTAGATAAGAAAGATAAAATTTGTGTTGTCTGTGGTGCGAAAATTGACGAAGAATCTGAAAAGAATATCAATGAAAGTGTTATCGCAGATTCTGCGGAAAAACAAAATGTTATTAACTCTGAAACAGAAGAACCTCAAATGCAGGTAAATGACATAGAGGTAAATAAATCTGAAAATAAGCCTCAGGCACAGTTTGAAGGTATATCTAAAGCTGAAAACAAAGTTCAACCTATGAGCAAAAAAACTCAGCAAGCTGAACAAAGGTCCAAAAAAAATAACTCTGAAAAAAATAAACCTAAAAAAGAGGTTGTAGAAAAAAATCCAAACTTGCATAGCGAGTTTGAGGATATATCTTCCTTTACAGCTGAAAGTGGTAAACCTAAAAAAAGCAGAAGGCCAGTTATAGCTCAAAAAAATGAGAATAATTCTACAACGAAAATTGTCAGCTCTGTTGATGATGTTGAATCTAAAACAAGAGAAGTAAATTCTATTGCAAAATATGAAACTGAAAAAAATTCAGAAAAAACTAAAAAGAAAAAACCACTTTCAAAGGGACTTAAAGCAGCTATAATTGCTGGCTGTTCAATTCTTGTTATAGCTGTAGGAATTATAGTTACTTGTGTGATTATAGCTAATAGTGGTCCTACTGCTGAGGAACTTTTTGCATCAGGACAGCAAAAGTATAAATCGGAAGATTTTTATGGTGCTATCACAGACCTTTCAGAGTGTGTAAAGCTTGATACATCTGATGTAGAAGCATATATGCTGCTTGCTGATGCATATGTTGCAACAGGTAAGGAAGATGAAGCAGTTTCCGCTCTTGAGATTGGTTATAGAGAAACAGGAAGTACAAAGATAAAAACAAGGCTTGATGCCTTGAGTGAAAAGCTTAGAGTAGATAAGATTTATAATAATCTTGTAAGTGAAGGCAATGCCGCAATCAAAAATAACGATTATAATCTTGCTATAACAAAATTTACATCAGCTATTGAAACTAAGCCTAATATTTCAGAGCCTTATTTTCTTGTAGCAAATGTTTATATTAGCCAAGAAAATTACGATAAGGCATTAACTGTGCTTCAATCGGGAGTAGATAAGCTTGAAGGCGATGAGCTTGATAAGCTTAATTCAAAGCTTTCTGAAGTAGAGGCTACTGTTAAGAAGATTGAAGAAGAAACAAAGAGAAAAGAGGAGGAAGCAAGAAAGAAAGCTGAAGAGGAACAAAAGGAAAAAGAACGCCTTGAGCAAGAACGCCTTGAAAAACTTGCAAAGCAACCAGTTTCATTTGAAACAAAGGTTGATGAAAAGAATATTGAATATAAAGGAACAGAGATTTATAGAGGCGAAGGAAGATGGATTGAAATTACTGACAATAGAGAGCTTCCGGGAATAACATATGCTAATAATCTTATTCAACAAACTTTAAATAGCTACTACGAGCTTGATATGGATTTATATGGAGTTAAAAATGAAAAGGAACTCTATAATCTTGTAAAGGCTTCAAGAAATACAATAGCTCTTTCACATTGCAGAATTACTGTTACTTATAATAAAAATGGAATATTCTCATTTGTAATTTATAAATATTATATGCCACCTACAATCTCTAACTTTAAAGAAACAGTAGAAACTCATACTATAAACCTAAAAACAGGTGAGGAGTATGATATTAATAACATACTAAACACAAGCGATATTTATACTGTTATAAAAACTCAAGCAGAGCTTATTGGAGTTTCTTTGACTGATGAACAGATAAATAGTTATAGATTTTTCCTTGCAGGTGATAGACTTATATTCTGGGTTAAGATTCGTGATTGGGAATATGAAGAAATACCTTTACCATATTCAAATACAGATATGTTTAAGCTTACTATTGAAGAAGATACAGACACAACATATCTTAGTTTACAATAATTTATTATTTACTTATTGTTAAATTAGTAGTATAATTATGATTATAGATTCACTTTTTTGTTAAAATAGCTGTTTGATGATATTTTTAGGAAGTGCATTATGAAAGTTTTCAAGCACATTAAGAAAAAACAGAATAATGAGACTATAAATCTTCATAAGGTTAGTATAGATGATACCGCAGGCTTTTCAGGAGTTTCAAAGTCGATAGTTCTTGCAAGTACAGCTTTTGTAGTTGCAGTATTGCTTGCCACTGCTCCTATAATAGGAAATAATAAAGAGGATATGATTTATTCAGATATTGCTACCCTTGCAAATGAAAAGCTTAAATCAAATGATTATAGCGAGGCTATTGAGCTTTTTAAGCAGGCAATAAAAATCAATCCCACTGATGAAGAGCTTTATATTGGCTTAGCAGATTCTTACAATGGAGTTAATGAAAGTGATATGGCTCGTGAAACCTTGGAAACAGGCTATATCGAAACTAAGAGCGAAAACATAAAAACCGAGCTTAAAAAACTTGAAGAAAGTGAACCTGATAGTTTGCCATCTTATATCTCTAAGAAAAATTCATCAGAAAGCTCAACAGAATCTAAGCCACAAGACTCATCTTCAGAAAAAAGCGAATCTTCTGCACAGAGTAGTGAGTCTTCTAATGAAGCCTCACAAAGTACAGATACAAAGGGTATAGTTTCTGTAAAGACTCTCAATAATGATAATCTCAGAAAATATAGTGATATAGAGATTTTTAAGAGTACAGCTGAATGGTTTGAACTTAGCTCTAAGGAAAATCTGATAGGTGTAGATAAGATTAATTCTTCTATCAATGAACTTCTCAACACATACTTTAAGCTTAATCCATCAGTGTATGGGGCTGAGGGTGAAGATGAAATTTATTATCTTGTAAAATCTAAAGGCAAAAGAATAGAAGCGAAGATTTCTGCAAGGGTAACATATAATAGTGATTACATACTTTCTTATGTTGTAGACATTGATATCCAATCCCCTAATACAGCCGATTCTTCTTCCGCTATTGAGCTTCATACAATAGATATGAGGACAGGCAAAGAGCTTAGCCTAAATGATGTTATTAGTGGTGATGAAAATAGTATAAAAAATATGGTTACAGAAGCATTTTTAGCTGAAGGCATAGAGCTTTCGGAAAGCGATTATGAAACTCTGAAGTTCTATCTTGATGGTGATAAGGTTGTTATTATAGGAGCATCAGGTAAGGCATATATTTCCCCTATAAAGGTATCAGATAGTGTTTCTTTAGAGAGTGAAGAGCCAGTTTCTTCCTCAGAAACAAGATAATAATTTTATAGCAGGCAAAGGATTTTTCCGATGCCTGCTTTTGTATTATTTTTGATGAAGATTTTCTCGTTTTTAGTGGAAAGATAGATTATTATATGTTATAATTCTATTGAAGATAACCGTAATATTTTATCAGAATGGAGTGAAACTATCTATGAATATTTGGCACGATATTGATTCCTCAAGAATTAAACCAGAAGATTTTATGGTTGTTATTGAAATTCCAAAGGGAAGTAAGGCTAAATATGAGCTTGATAAACAGACAGGAATTTTGAAGCTTGACCGTATACTTCATACATCAACACACTATCCTGCAAACTATGGCTTTATCCCGAGAACCTATGCAGATGATATGGACCCTCTTGATGTTCTCGTTCTTTGCTCGGAGCAGATTTATCCTATGACTCTTATCCGTTGCTATCCTATCGGTGTTATAACAATGCTTGATAATGGACATAACGATGAAAAGATTATTGCTATTCCATATAGTGACCCAACTTATAACGAGTATAAGGATATTTCAGAACTTCCGAAGCATATTTTTGATGAGATGACACATTTCTTTTCGGTTTATAAATCTCTCGAAAATAAGGAAACAGTTGTTGACGAGGTTAAGGGCAGAGAGTCAGCAATAGAAATTATTGGACAGACTATTGAGAGCTATAAGGAAAAGTTTACCCAGATTTAATAGCTGGTGATTTATTATGAACTGCCGATTCGTATATTTTCGGTCGGCAGTTCTTTATTTTACACAGAAAGGAAGTTTAAAGAGTTGGCTAAAAAAATAGGCGGCGATGAATTTAACGAGCCAAAAAAAGAAAATACTCAAAAAAAATCTAAAAAAGGTAAAATGGTTTATAATGTTCCAGAAGTAAAAAAGCGTAAAAAGAAACGCTCAGAAAAGTTGAGAATTTCATTATGTATTTTATTTTTAATTGGAATTATCAGTGTGTCGTTTCCATTTACAAAGTTTAATGTTGAAAGAGCGCTTGATACCGAAAAAGATGTTGCAGAATATCAAACACAGCTTGATAATGCCTGCAATAATATAAAAAAGGCTGAAAATAATCTCAAGAAAGCAAGTGCAGAAGAAATAGAGGAAAATAAGAAGCTTGAAAAGAGTAAAATTATTTATCCTAAAACTCTTGCAGAGGATAATATAATCGGTCAGAAGTGTCAGACTGATGAAATTCTTAATGCTATTGACGATGCGGCACACATTGACAGAAATTTATATACTAAAGAAAGCTATAATGAACTTCTTGATAGTATATATACTGCAACGGGTTTGCTTACCTCATCAACTACAATTAGTGATACAGGATTCCAGCTTATATTCGGAAAGAGCTTTTCAGGCTCGGCAGTAGATAAGCGAACAGAGGGAACATTTCAAAGATTGATTTATTCTGTTTGGTTTTTGGTTATTCCGATAATTGGTTTCTTGGTAGCAAGCTTTGATAAAAAGCGTCATATCAAAAATGCTGTTGCAACTATTGGTTCAGCACTTTTGCTTTTCGATTTATTTACATTCTTCCCATTAAATTATATTGAATATGGCGCAGTAGTTGTTGCAGTTCTTTATGTAATTATACTTTTTGTTGGTATAGCTGGCTTTTATACAAAACAACAGGAAGATTATTGGTATGCACATTATGAAGAATGTGTAGAAAAGGGAATGACCAAATGGTTACCTGATGGTTATGATGATGATAAGAGGACTCTTGAGCAAATTAAAGCTGATAGGGAACATCAGGCATTAGTAGATTCAGCAAAGAATGCTCAAAAACGCAGAAGCAAAAAGAAATGATTATGTGTGACCACATGAGGCAAGATATTAAGTAACTACCGATTAGTTAATGTGCTTTCCCAATATAATTAAAAGTTTTGCTCAAGCTTTTTCAAAAGCTTGCGGTTTCCAAAGGCGGAGCCTTTGGTGGGTTTTAAGGGCAACGCCCTTAACATTTCTTTTAAAGGCGAACGGAGTTTGCCCATATAATTTGTAAATGCAAAAACGCCACAGCTCAAGTAACGAGCCGTGGCGTTTGATTTATTTATAAAATTCAATCGCGTTTAAAATATTCTTTGGTTGTGATTATTAAAAGCTCTTAGCCGATAAACTTAAATCTTGGAACAAGGTTTCCGTCAATGTTTACCATCTGATAGAACATTGATGCAGGTCTTGCCCAGACTTTACCTTCACCGAAAAGTTCTCTATAGATAACTAAATCTTCCATTGTTTCACTGTGCTTTGCAAGTGCGATAACCTCATATTCACCGCCCTTGAAATGACGATGCTTGCCGAGAGTTCCCCAAGCGGGAAGTACAGGCTCTTCTTTCTTTTCAGTTTCAGCGACTGGAGCAGTTTCTGCCTTTGTTTCCTCAAGCTCTACATCTTCAAGTGTTGGAGTATTTGAAGTTACAAGTATTCTTGAGGAATGAGCAGGAATATCAATATTAACATAGCCGTTGTTTACCTGATAGCTTTTTCCGCTAAGCTTATCAACAAGATACGCACCATCTGCATTAAAGCCCATATCCATATTGTTATCAGCAAGATTAAGAGCAACATAAGCTGTCTGAGAATCTACACTGCGTTTAAAGATAAGCTGTTCATTTCTTATCTGTACATTCTCGAAAGAACCATACTTTAAAGCCTCAGTGCTTGTCCTTGCCTTGCCAAGCTTTCTGATGTGTGCGAGGAGAGCATTATCCTGAATATCAGAAACATTGAGTTCAGGGCGGAGTGGATAATCATAATCAGTATTATTTTTCTCACCCTTAATACCCCATTCACTGCCATAATATATTGATGGAACACCTGGCATACAATACATTGTTGTATAGATGTTTTCAAGATTTGCAGAATTTCTTACAACACTTGCAACTCTGTTTACATCATGGTTATCAACAAAGTTATAGGTATAGATGCTGCGATAGATACCACCATTTGCAAATTGACGATTGAGTGAATGTGCAATCTCAAAGTAGTTTTTATCATTGTGTGATGAGTAGATGCCCTTGTAGCATTCATAGTTTGTTACGGAATCAAGCATTTCAGGGTTAGCCCAGCGATTATAATCGCCGTGAATAATCTCACCCATAAGCCAGAAATTGCTATCTTTACTTTTAGTGTAGTGGCGAAGAGCCTTAAAGAAATCAGGGTCAACACAATCTGCCGCATCAAGGCGAAGACCATCAATCTTAAATTCGTCCATCCACATTCCGACAGAATCAAGAAGATAATTTGTAACATCAGGATTTCTAAGGTTTAGCTTAACGAGGTCGTAATATCCATGCCAACCTTCATATGAGAATGAGTCACCATAAGGGCTTTTACCACCAAAGTTAAGATTTTGGAACCAACCACAATATTGTGAAGAATTTCCATTTTCACGAACATCTTTAAATGCCCAGAAATTTCTGCCAACATGGTTAAATACGCCATCAAGAACAACTTTAATGCCATTCTTATGAAGTTCATCGCAAATGTGTTTGAATGATTCATTTGTGCCAAGCCTGTTATCAATTACACGATAGTCATCAGTGTCATATCCATGAACAGTCGATTTAAAAACAGGACCAAAATAGATTGCATTTACACTCATACTTTTAAGATGAGGAATCCAATCGATTACCTTATCAAGACGGCAGACGGTTTCACCGTCATTAACTCTTGGTGCACCACAGAATCCAATAGGATAGATGTGATAAAATACAGATTCGTTTACCCAATAACTCATTTCCCAATCTCCTTTTTTGAACAATAATTGCCTTATTTATAATAATTATTGTGCTGATACACAATCAATATTCAACAAGGATTATTATAGCATACCTTACCAAATTTTTCAAGTCTAAATTTATACAAATTGTGCAAAATATATCAAAAAATATTAAATGTTGATTATAGAGAGGTTTATAAGAAATTTTAATTATGGCTTTTTTCTCTCTTTATGTAAAATGTATTTAAAGTTTTAATAAAAATACTTGTCAAAATATTTCCTCTAGTGTATTATTAAAAGTAAATAGAATTTTTTAATAGTGTTACTTTTTATGAAAAGAAGAGGGGTAGAATAATATGAGAAAGACAAAAATTATTTGTACGCTTGGTCCGTCAACAGATAATGAGCAGGTTTTGCGTGAGCTTATGCTCAATGGTATGGATGTTGCTCGTTTCAATATGTCGCACCAAACACATGAATATCATCTTGAAAGAATTAAGCTCGTAAAAAGACTTAGAGATGAACTTAATCTTCCTATCGCTATGCTTCTTGATACAAAAGGTCCTGAAATTCGTACAGGAACCTTTAAAGACAAGAAAGTTTTTCTCGAAACAAACCAAACCTTCACACTTGTTACAAATGAAAGCATTGAAGGCGATGAAAATCATTGCTCTATTAGTTTTAGTGGTCTTTATGATGATGTTAATATCGGTTCTAAGATTCTCATTGATGATGGCCTGATTGAGCTTAAGGTCATCGAAAAGAAAGATGGCGGTATTATTTGTACGGTCATAAATGGTGGATATGTATCTTCTAATAAAGGTATAAATGTTCCGAATATCACCCTTTCACTTCCATTTCTTAGTGATAGAGATAGAGATGATATTAAATTTGGCGTTGAAAATGATTTTGATTTTATTGCAGCTTCATTCACAAGAAGTGCTCAGGATATTGAGGACTTAAAAGATGAGCTTGAAAAAAATCATTGCAAAAATATAAAGATTATTGCAAAAATCGAAAATTCAGATGGCATTAATAATATTGATGAAATAGTAAGAGTTTCTGACGGAATTATGGTTGCAAGAGGTGACCTCGGAGTAGAAGTTCCTCTTGAGGAAATACCTGTACTTCAAAAACAGCTTATTAAAAAAGCATTTGATGCTGGTAAGCAGGTTATCACAGCAACTCAGATGCTTGATTCTATGATTAAAAATCCTCGTCCTACAAGAGCTGAAACAACTGATGTTGCGAATGCTATCTATGATGGTACAAGTGGAATTATGCTTTCTGGTGAAACAGCCGCAGGTCTTTATCCTGTTGAATCAGTAAAGACAATGTCTTTAATTGCAGAGAGAACAGAAATGGATATAGACTACATCGGAAGATTTGAGAAGGCTTGCAGAAATGAGCGCCCAAATGTTACATCAGCTATTTCCCATGCTACTTGCACAACCGCTCATGACCTCGGTGCAACTGCAATTATGACAGTTTCAAAATCGGGCAAAACCGCTTCTATGATTTCAAAATATCGTCCACAGTGTATGATTGTTGGCGGAACAACAAGCAAAAAGGTTTGGCGTCAGATGAACATACTTTGGGGTGTTAAGCCTATTATGGTTGAAGAAAAGCAAAATACAGATGATTTATTCAATCATGTAATTGAAGTTGCTGAGAGAGAAGGACTTGTTAAAAACGGTGACATTGCAGTTATTACTGCTGGTATCCCTCTCGGAATTTCAGGTACAACAAATATGCTCAAGGTTCATCTTGTTGGTGATATTCTTGCATCAGGCACAACTGTTGTTGGCAGTGGAATTGCTTGTGGCTCGCTTTGTGTATGTAATACAGAAGATGAAGCAATAGAGAAATTCAGAGATGGTGATATTCTTGTTCTTCCAAAGACATCTAATAGAGTTCTTCCATTAATTAAAAAGGCATCTGGTGTAATTACGGAAATAAATGGACCTACATCTCATGCAGCTATTGCTTGTCTGGCACTTGGTAAGCCTGTTATAGTTGGTGCAGAGAATGCAACAAGATTATTAAAGGACGGAACAACTGTCACTATGGATGCAGGAAAGTCTATTGTCTTTAGTAAATAAGCGGAGTGCCTCCGCAGTCAAGACGCGGAATCGGTTTTGCAAG
>UMFK01048478.1_pt1 | contig 50798 bp, 44 predicted proteins | sample 1964981 | NCBI WGS metagenome assembly UMFK01 (sample SAMEA4836043, study PRJEB28245) | human gut metagenome | biome: gut microbiome; material: fecal sample | place: Denmark | collected 2008
TCTTAGAGAACGATTAGATTTTAAACCTTTTGCTTCTGCTACCTCATTTATATTTATATATTCATTTTCATTCATGGTAGTGACACATTACCTCTGAATTAAAAGAATTGGAACACCAATTCCGAGCTTTGTGTCTTTTCCGAATCAATTAAAATTTTTCATGCCACAGGAATTTTGAAAAAAATTTTTCCCTAATTTTTCGGCACTCTTTCGGAGCAAAATTTCAAAATGGACTGCCCGAAATAATCACACCATTCGTAACGAGTCCTAAATATGCCCTAAAATTAGTAATCACACGGATTTGAAACATATTGTTAATTAACATGAGAAAGCAGAAAAAGTAACACAAATTCCCAGAAAAATTAAATACAGTATGTCCGTATTTGACATATCTTTATAATATAATCAAATTATGGATACAAAGTTAAAAGATTTTATAAATAGAGATGATTGTTATTTTATTCACTATGCAAGTGACGGGTTTTATAACGGCTCAAGTCCTGCTCCAAGGATTTCTTGTATAGTTATTTATAATCTCAAAACTGATAAGGGTTATAGATTTCTAATAAGTGACCATACAGAAGATAATTCATTGGAACAAGCCGAAAGATTGACTTTTGAAAATTTTAAAATGGTATTTGATAAAATTCCGAATGTAAGTTTTATTCATTGGGGTATGAACAATAATGGTTTTGGATTTAAAGCAATTCAAGCAAGAGCAAAAGAATTGGGTGTAGATATACCCATGCCGAACAATGAGCATTTATTTGACTTATCGTCTTATGTCACATATATCGCAGAAAAGAAATTGTCTATAAAACAAATCCTTTGGTTTAATTCTCTTTTGATAGGTGATGATTATTTAGACGGAAAAGTCGAAGCAGAATATTTTGACAAAGGTTTATTTGAAAAGATTTATAATTCAGTAGATTTAAAAGTTCGTGGATTCGCTGATGTTGCAAAATTAATTCAAGAAAATAAACTTAAAACAGAACCTCCGTACGAAAATAATGACGGCTTAACAAAGGAAGAAAGACACAGAGAAGCTATTAAACGTTCACAAATGCGTGAACAAATGCTTAGAGATATTATGGAACATAACAAAAGAGTTATGGAAGAACCTGAAATAATCTATGAAGATTATGAGGTAGGAATATTTGACCCTGCACATCCTATTTTGTCTTTGTTCTGTAATTGGTTTGCTAACAGGAAGTAATGCGATGTTACATAATAAACAATATAACATTTTCATGATAGTATAGGATTATGCAAAGTATAGAAAAAGAACGAGTATCAAGTATAAGAGATAACACAAAAAGAGGAACTGTATATAGCTTTTTGAAAAAGGTTATACAGGAAAATTTTGATAAATATAACGATAAATCAAAGTTAAAGATAGTTTCAGCATACTTTACCATATATGCTTTTTATGCTTTAAGGGAAGAACTAAAAAACAAAGTTTCCGAAGTTAAATTTATACTTGGGGAACCCTCATCAGTTGAAAATTTAGGACTTAAAAATAAAAGATTTAAGATATTCAAAATTCAAGATGAAGATATTACACTTGATAATATTTTGCAACAAAATAAAGTAGCAAAAGAATGTTATGAGTGGTTAAAGCAAAGTAATATAGAAATCAGAACCGCACCTAAAAAAGACGATAAAAAAACTTTAATACACGGCAAAATGTATCACATTGAACAAGATAGAAACGACAGAGTTGTTGATGCTATTGTTGGAAGTTCAAATTTTACGACTTGTGGATTAGGAATTAATGATTGCTCTAATTTTGAGTTAAATACAATAATTGATAGTGATAACAGTAAAAAAGATTTAAAAGAATGGTTTAATGAACTTTGGACTGAAAATACAGAAGATGCTAAAAAAGAGATTTTAGCATATATTGAAGCAATTTATAAAGAAAATTCTCCGGAACAAGTTTATTATAAAACCTTATATCACTTGTTTGAAGAAAAGATTGAATCTAATGAACTTGAAGATATTGAGAAAAATAAAAAGTTTGTTGAAACAAAAATATGGAATACATTATATCCATTTCAAAAAGATGCTGTTAAATCCGCAGTAAACAAAATGAACAAATATAACGGGTGCATTATTGCTGATAGTGTCGGTTTGGGTAAAACTTTTACGGCATTAGGTATTATTCAATATTTTATTTGCAAAGGTCGAAATAGATGTTTGGTACTTGCTCCAAAAAGGTTAGAAAATAACTGGAAAAAATACGAAGAACATCACCCGAAAAATATATTTAAAGATGATAATTTAAGAATAAAATTTTTATCTCAATCAATGCTAACTGCAAAGGATATAGACAAAGATATTGATTTTAATGACTTTGACTTAATTGTTATAGATGAATCGCATAATTTTAGAAATGCAACAGGAAGTAAAACTGACGAATACGGTAATATTAAAAAGATTAGCAGATATGACAAATTATTGGCTATTACAAAAAGCGAAAGACAACCAAAAATATTGTTATTGTCTGCAACCCCTGTTAATACATCACTAAATGACTTAAAAAATCAAATAAGATTTATTTCTCTTGATGATGATAAAGCCTTTGCTGAAACAATGCAAATACCGAGTATTGAGGGTGCAATAAAGGTTGCGAATAAAAAATATGTTGAATGGGCGAAAGATGATAACAGGGATAAGAACGAGTTATTGAATAACTTAAATGCTAATTTCTTCAAATTGTTAGAAGAATTAACGATTGCTCGTTCAAGAAAACATATCAAAACAGGATATTCAAAATTTAAAGATGAAAAAACTTTAAATTTTCCTAAAAGAAAAAATCCTATAACTAAAACTCCGTCAATAGATTTGGAAGATAAATTTCCGAGTTATAAGGAATTAAACGAAGAAATTTTAAAATACAAACTGTTTTTATTCAGACCGTCAAGATATGTAATTAAAAACCACGAAAATTATCAGTCTAAAAAACAAACTAATATGTCACAGGAAGATCGTGAAAATTACTTAATTGGAATGATGAAAATGGGCTTTTTAAAACGACTTGAAAGTTCTATTGCTTCATTTACCATTTCAATGAAAAATACTCTTGATAAAATTGATAACAGAATTGCTTTGATTGATAAATTTGAACAAAATAACGGTAATTCTAAAATAGCGGTTGAAGATGCTTTTTCTAATGATTTTAGTGACGATTCCGAAATTGCTGAAAATGAATTTGTTATCGGTAAAAAAATGGAATATGACTTAAATGATTTAGATGTTCAAAAATGGAAAAAGGAACTTTTGGAAGATAGAGTTCAAATTGAAAAAATTTATAATATGGCAAAAGTCATTACAAAGGATCGTGATAAAAAATTGTCATATTTAAAAGATATTATTACTGATAAATCAAAACAAGAAAATAAAAAGTTATTGATATTTACAACATATAGTGATACTGCAAAATATTTGTATGACTGTTTAAAGGATTATATCAAGAACGATTTAAACCTCAATATTGCTCTTGTTTCGGGTAGTGATACGATTTCAACATATAACAATATAAGTAGATTTGACGATATTCTTGAAAACTTTTCTCCATATTCAAAATTAGGAGAAATAAGAACGGGAAACAACCAAATTGATATATTAATAGGTACAGACTGTATTTCAGAGGGGCAAAACTTACAAGATTGTGATACAGTTGTGAATTACGATATACATTGGAATCCTGTTCGCTTAATTCAGAGATTTGGTCGTGTAGATAGAATTGGAAGTATAAATGATTCTATTCAAATGATTTGTTTTTGGCCTACGGAAGATTTAGAATCTTATATTCAATTAAGAAAAAGAGTTGAAGCAAGAATGATTTTGGCAGATGCTTCTGCAACTGCTGATGATAACCCATTAGAAGAACAAAGCCAAGAAGATGTTATCAAAAGAGATTTAACATATCGTGAAAAACAATTAAAGAAAATTATTGAAGAAAAAGGTTTGGATGATACCGAAAATTCAATGCAAGATTTGAGTTTATCAGATTTTTCACTTGAAGATTTCCAAAGCGATTTATGCAACTTTATGGAAACAAGAAAAGACAGTTTAAAAAATATGCCGACAGGAATTTGTGCTATAACACCAAATACGGATAATAACGGTAATAAAATCGAAAAAGGCGGTATAATTTTCTGTTTAAAACAAAAAAATAATGCGGTAGAAAATTCAAAACTTAATAAATTGCAGCCTTATTATTTAGTTTATGTAAAAAATGACGGTTCAATTTTATACACATACGAAAGATCAAGAGAGATTTTGGATATTTATAAAGCATTGTGTTTAGGTAAAACTGAACCTATTATGGAATTATGCAATAAATTTAATAATCAAATTCAGACAAAAGAGGGAATGGAACTTTATAGCAAACTCTTAAAATCTGCTATAAAAGGCATAACAAGTTATTATCAAGATAACTTGTTTAATCAAAATTCGGGTAGAGGTGGAATATTGCCGACAAGTGATAATCAAATAAAATCTGATGATGATTTTGAATTGATTACTTGGCTCATAATTGACGGAGAAAATTAATGACAAAAACTGAAATTAAGAACAATTTACAGGATTTTTCAAACAATAACTTTTTACAAAATTCATTAGATTTATTTTTAACATTAGGTTATACAACCAAAAGACAGTATGCAATATCTTCCCTTGAAGAATTTAAAAACAGGTTTTTAACAAATTCTTTTAATGAAGATAAGTTGATGTTTTCTGAATGGAATAACGCACAGTTTTTATTTGAATTACAAGCAAATGACTTAAATTCAGAAGAAACGACAATAACAACTGAAATTGTTGACAACAAAGCAATAGAAACATATTGGTTTTTCGCTATTGAATTAAAAGGAGAAAGCTATACTAAAAAGCAATTATCGGAAATAACAAGAGAAATCAATAAACAAAGACCTATTCCTGCATTTATCTTATTCAAATATGCTGATAAACTTACATTTTCAATTATAGACAGACGATTAAATAAAAAAGACGATAATAAAGATGTTTTGGAAAAGGTTGTTTTAATTAAAGACATTAACTACACAAATCCGCACAGAGCACATATTGATATTTTATCAGACATATCTTTTGAGAATATAAAAGATAAATTTAATGTTTCAAATTTTGTTGAATTGCACTTGAATTGGCTGAAAGCACTAAGTGTATCTGAATTAAACAAAAGATTTTATACAGAACTTTCAAATTGGTTCTTTTGGACAATGGATACTTGTCAACTTTCAAAAGATAATACCGTAAAAGATAATGTAATGTTCGGTATAAGAATGGTTACAAGAATTATCTTTGACTGGTTTATCAAAGAAAAAGGACTTGTAAGTGAGAAAGTTTTTGATAAACAGACCTATTTAGACCTATTGAAACCAGAATATAAAGAACAAGGGGATTTGTATTATAAAGTTGTACTTCAAAATCTATTTTTTGGCTGTTTATCAAAACCTATGGATAGAAGAGAATTTCGTTCAGAAAGCAGATTTCAAGGTAAAAATTCAGGTTATGATGTAAATAACTTATTCAGATACGCGAAATATTTAAATAATCCACAAGATATAGTTAATATGTTTAAAAATATTCCATTTTTAAATGGAGGATTGTTTGAATGTACTGATGACAAGAGAAACGGAAAATATATTGACTGTTTTACAGATGATAATAATAAAAATTTCTTAAAAATTTCAGATAACATCTTTTTTTTAGAAGACGAAATAACTGTCGACTTATCTTCTCATTTTGATGGCAATAAAAAATACAAAAATTCAAAAGTTAGAGGATTATTTCCAATATTAAATTCTTATAAATTTACGATTGATGAAACAACTCCTGTAGAAGAAGAAATTGCATTAGACCCAGAACTTTTAGGTCGTGTTTTTGAAAATTTGCTTGCGGCTCATAACCCTGAAACAAAAACAACAGCAAGAAAATCAACAGGATCATATTACACTCCTAGAGAAATAGTTGATTATATGTGTGAGCAGTCTTTAATTAACTATTTAAAAACAAAAGTTGAAAATCTAAATATTGAAAATTTGGATGATAAATTAATCGAATTATTATCTTATTCAGAAGTTCATTCTTTTACCGAACTCGAAGTTGAGGAGCTAATAAAAGCAATAAATGAAGTTAAAATTCTTGATCCTGCTTGTGGTTCAGGAGCTTTTCCTATGGGATTATTACACAAATTAGTTCACATATTATCAAAATTAGATCCTCACAACTTAAAATGGAAAGAATCTCAAATTGAAAAAGCATGTTTAATAGACGATTTAGAAGCAAGAGATGAAGCCATAAATATTATTCAAAGACAATTTGAAGATAATGAAATGGATTATTCGAGAAAATTATACTTAATTCAAAATTGTATATTTGGTGTTGATATTCAGCCAATGGCAACACAAATTTCAAGATTAAGATTTTTCATTTCTCTTATTGTTGATGAAAAACCAAACAAAAGTAAACCTAATATGGGTATTTTGGCACTTCCAAATTTAGAAACAAAATTCGTTGCTGCAAATACATTGATAGATATACCTCAAAACAATTTATTTTCAACATTTCCAACTCTTGTGGAGTTAAGAGAAGAATTGGAAAAAGTGAGAGCCATGCACTTTCGTGCCAATAGTAGTCAAAGAAAAAGTTATATCCAAAACAGAGATAATGAAATAAGATTAAGAATAAAACAAGAAGCAATAACATTAGGTGCTACTTTTGAAAGTGCCGCAAAAATTGCCGAATGGAGTCCTTACGATAAGGATCATTCTTCAGACTGGTTTAATCCAAAGTGGATGTTTAATGTTGATAAATTTGATATTGTAATTGGTAATCCTCCTTACATTAAGGAATCAACAGATAAATCTGTATTTAGTGGGTTAAAGAATTCTAAATACTACCAAGGGAAAATGGATTTATGGTACTTTTTTGGTTGCATTGGTATAGATTTATTAAAAGAGGGTGGAATTGAAACATATATTGCAACCAATAATTGGGTTACTAATGACGGAGCTTCTATTTTAAGAAATAAAATATTAAAAGATTCCACTATTATTAATTTTATTGATTTTGGGGATTATAAGATTTTTGAGACAGCAAGTATTCAAACCATGGTATATGTTATAAAGAAAACTACAAATAATTCAAAGTACAAAATAAAGTATTCAAAATTATTAGGAGATAAAGAAGAAGATTTAAAAAATTTATTAAATAATAACTCAATTATTGAAACTGATAAATATATAAGAAAAATTGCATATATAAATCCAATTGAACTTGAAAACAGATATATAACTTTTGAAACAAAAGAACAAAATGATTTCTTTAATAAATTAAAATCTAATAAACAATATCTGTTTAAAAATGAAGTATATAGTGGCATAGATGTATTACAGGATTTTTTGAATGAGAAAAATGCTATAAAACTAGGTCAAAATTTCCATGTTGGTGATGGTATTTTTGTAATTAATAAATTTGAATTAGATTCTTTGAATTTATCACAAGGTGAATATGATTTTATAAAACCGTATTATACAACCAAAGAAATATGTCGTTATAATGTATCACCACATAATAATTATTGGATAATATATACTGATTCATCTTTTAAGAATACTAGAAAAATTAATGACTATCCTAATTTAAAAAGGCACTTGGATAAATTTGCAAGTATTATGACATCAGTAAATAAACCATATGGATTGCATAGATCTAGAGAGCAATTTATTTTTGAAAATGAAAAAATATTAGTAGTAAGAAAGTGTAATAAACCTTGTTTTTCATACGTTGGATTTGATTCTTTTGTTTCAAGGGCTTACATAATAATAAAAACCAATAGATTTAATAATAAGTATCTGACAGGCTTATTAAATTCAAAATTAGTGGCTTATTGGCTAAAGAATAAAGGTAAAATACAGGGAGATAATTATCAAGTAGATAAAGAACCAATTTTGGGGATTCCTATATATGTTCCAAATAGTAATGAAGACATTAATATTGCTAAAATTGTTGATTCTATCACGAATATTATAAATTCAGATGATTATGCCGATAACATACAAAAACAGGAAACTGTTAAAGAGTATGAAAATCAAATAGACATAATGGTTTATAAACTTTACGGTTTAACATATTCCGAAGTTAAAACCGTAAATCCCAATTTCTCAATGTCCGAACAGGAATATAACAACTATCAAATATAAGGATTTTGTAAATGATTGATTTTTATTTTAATTTCAAAAATGATATAAATTGGTATTCGATATTAATTTCCACTGCTATTTCGTGTTTTTGTATGTTCTTAATTGATAATCGGAGTAGAAAAAGGTGGTTGTATGATGGTGTTACAAAAAAATATATTTCTAATTTAGTGGAATCCCGGCAAACAATAATTGATACAAATAATGTTATAAGGTATTTTATACAAAACTTAACCAACAAAAGTAGTATTTATTACAATAAAGATTTTTATAAGAAACTGAATAAATTATATAATTTATTAGACGAAATTAATACTTTAACAAATTATAAAAAAAATAAAAAATTAAAGCAAAAAAATGATAAAATTATAAATTGTAAACATAATTTATTGAGTATAGAACTGTTTTTTAGAGAATTTGATTTTTTATGTTGGTCTAATTTTAAAAAATATAAAGATAATCGGGATAATTCATTATTAAACCTTTTAGAAATAGACCAAAATATTGCTAATATTGCATTATCTGATGAATTTATTAAAGTTTTTCAAAATCTATACGGTAAACACATAATTACAAAAGAATATGAGGATAAAGCAACTATAATAAATATCAAAAATTTGGAAGATATGAAAAATTTTATACTCAATTATATAGAAGAAAGTGAAGAATTATGTGATGTTATTGATTCTATTTTAAAAACTAAAAACATAGAATCTTACTTATAAAAGTCTTTTAAATTAATATTTTTACTCAACACTTTTCAAACAAGTTTTTAAATTATCAACAAAATTGTCCGATTTTATATAAAGGTTTTCCGAATCTAAACTTGGATAAATAATTCCGTTATGTTCAAATTCATTTATGGAAAATAGATTTCGGTTTTCACCTAAATTTATAGTATGTTTAGCCGTAATCATTGACCTGTGTTTAATATGATTGTTTAAATTATGAAAATATTTGTAATCATTTGAACTCAAAAATGAATTTACGGAATTGAAAGTTTGTGTGTATTGTTGAAAATCTGACAATTTAGGTAAATCGTAAAAATATAAACGATTTGGATTTGTTGATAAACCAAAAACTTGATAAAAAATAAGTGCCGAAATATCAGTCAAAGAAAACAAAGTATTTATATATGCTTCAAAATATGTTCTTGCAGTTGCGTTATCTTTTGGTTCAATGATTTTGCTTAAATTAAATACACTTTGGTTCAATAATTCAACATTTTCACATACTTTAATATAAATATTTTGTTCCAAAGTAATAATATGTTCTTTTAAAATATCAAGACTTTCTGTCTTTCCATAAAAAACACTACATAATTTTGCAACTTTTTCATTGTCACAATTATATTTAAAATGTAAATCTGATATGCTCTCAAACATAGTTCAATTCTATCAATAAATAACAGTTATTACAATTTATCTTTCACAAATTCCCAATGATAACCATAGGAAGTTTTTTGTTTGCCTCGACAACATTAAAATTTACTACAATTAAAAAATAAAGAAAACATTTACAAATTCTCGACATATCCGATATTATGTTATAATTCTTAAATGAATAATATTGGCAATCATTTATTTGATAACATGTTTGATACAAAGCCTACAACAAGGCAAATTGTCGAAAAACTTGCTTTGTTTAATCCTAGTTTATGGATGATGATAGACAATTTTGTCATTTCTTTGACCAAATAGCCTTAAAAAATGGTTACAATGAATTTGAACTGCCTCCGTATTGGTCAATCGGCAGGGCAATTTACAATTATAAAAAAGATAACAACATAAAAGCTAAAGAGTCTGCTCCTAAAAAATCATCCTTAGTTAATGTTGTAGAAGTTAACAATCCTCTTGTTAGTGTGTATCAATTTAATATTAATCGTCCAAGTATAAAACAGATAATTGAAAAAATAGCGGAATATGATGATTATGTCCTATCTAATGATAGAAAATTAGTTGAATTATTTGATACTATTGCCCTAAATAATGGATACTCAAAAGATAGTTTGCCAAAATATTGGAATATTATAAGAGCTGCTTTTGATTATAAAAAGGATAACAAAGAGGAGTAATAAGTGTTAGATATAAATAAACTACATACTCATTATAAACAATCAAAACAAAATAAAAAGCCAAAAATAGAAAAATATACCTATGACGACTTTGATTTTTATATGTGGGAATATGAAGAAAAAACTAAAATAAAACATAATGTATTGAATAAATATTTGGATGCTTGGATTACAATTTTAGGTTCAAAAAATTCACGGATTAATTATTATGATGGATTTAGTGGATGTGGGGCATACTATGACCATCATAATAATAAATTTAGCTGTGGTTCTCCGATAATTGCTCAGCAAACGGCAATATCAAGAAGAATTTATAGTAAATGCCATTTTTACTTGAATGAAGATAGTGAAAGCAATATAAATAATTTAAAGAAGGTGTTAGAATACAATAAATTAGATTTATCGAAAATAACTTTTACTCAAGAAAAATATAATGATAATATTAATAAATTCTTAGATTATTTAGAAAAAAATCCTGCACCAACATTCTTTATGATTGATCCATATGGAATAGATGTTGATTTTAATACTATTAAAAGAATTATGTCTATTCCCAGAACAGAAATTTTCTTGAATTTTATGTATAATTATTTAAATAGGTTTATTACAAATTTACCTAGTGAAGCAGGAATTAATCAATTATATGGGAATACCGATTGGCAGAAATTTAGATCTTATAAAGAAGATTTGAAAGAGCAGGGTTTAGTAGAACTTTATAGAAATAACTTAAAAACATTTTCAAAATATACTTATCAGTATAGAATGTCTTTCCCAAATCAAAACAAGACATATTATTATTTATTTCATATAACACAAAATATTAAGGGATGCTCTATTATGAAAGATGCTTTTGCGTGGCTTCCTGTTGAAACATTAGTAAAAGAAAATCAGAAAGAATATTATTCAGTTCTTGGTGTAAGCGACAGTGCCGCTAATAGCACTAAATTTATAGAATTTATGCTTACATTGATTTTAAACACAATTGAAGAAATTATTAATTCCGAAGAAAAGGTTACCACAAAGGTTACCATAAATCAGCAAAAAATTATTGATGCACTTAAGAAAAATCCGTTTATAACGCAAGAAGAACTTGCTGATATTATAGGAATTACAAAGAAAAGTATTATCGCTAACATGAAAAAACTTCAGGACAGTGGGTTTATAAAAAGAATCGGTGCAAATAAAAACGGTCATTGGCAAATAAATGACCAATAAGAATTTGTTTATGGATATTAAGAAAAATAATATTAGCTTTTCAACTTTACTCCGACCCCTGTTCAAAAAGTGTTCAATCAGTCGATTAAGGTGGAGTAAATGTGATTTATATATAAAACCTCATTTGAACACTTTTAAAGCCAATAAAAAGTCATTTTTGAGAATTAATCATCGTAAGTTATGCCTAAAATCTTTTCTTCTATTTCTCTGATAACATCTGGTGATAATCCGACCGACTTTGAAGTTTCTATTTCGCATTTTTTAGTTACAGCCTTATCCTCATAAGTTTTTACGCTTTTAAGCATATTTATAATTTTTGTTACTGTATAAAGTCTTGACGGTTCTACTTTTTTACCATTTGAGATATCGCTCATTATTGAATCTAATAGTCTTTTGCCAAAGCTATACAAATCTTCATGAAATGTAGTATTTGATTTTAGATACTCTGAACGTTTTTCATTCCAATTACCCTCAGTTTTCCAACGTTGAAGGGTTCGTTCGCTTACATTTAATTGACGAGCTATACTTTCTAATGTCATAAATTTTTCAATATAAAGATTTGCAGCAGTTTCTGACAGCATTTGTTTTTTCATCGTTACTCCTTATTTCTTTAAAATTTTATCTAGCGGATTATAGTAATTTTTTTCTAAATTTTCTATCAAATTACGATATACCTTAACAAAATTGGTTATTCCATAGTATCCAAGCGATTTTTGAATAAAAGTTAGTGGAATATTTTGTTGAATGCACATATTAACAAAATTATGCTGCATATCACTTGGATTTAGTTTTGAAACTCCGATTTCTTTTGCCAATAGAGCCAAAACATCTTCTTCTATATATTGTTGAGCTGGTTTATTACTCTCAAATTTAAAAATAAAATCATTAGGTTCAGGATCTAATATATGATATTTGTACTCAAGATTCTCGCAAATATTCCAATCAATCGTCAATCGTCGCATTGTAGAATTACATTTAGTCATAACAAGTTTATCGCCATAAAGAAAATATTTTAGAAAAATTATTTGATTTCTAAAATCAATCCTATCCCAAGTTAATCCTAGCAGTTCAGAGATACTCGCACCAGAAGATAGTGAAATATACAAAATTGGATAAACATCAGGATATTTTTTATAACAACTGTTCAATAATCTTGAAATTTGTTCTTTGGTTAATAAATTCATATCCATTGCATAAGCATTTTCTTTAGGACTTTTACTTCTTGATGTAAGATAATTTGTTGTAGGACAAACTGCATTAATAATGCTTTTTAATGTTTTGATATAAATATTTACCGAAACAAGTTGATATCCACTATCAAACTGTTTTTGTTTAAACTTTGCTACAACTTTATTTGTTATTTCTCTTATTTGCAAATCTCCAAAATATACTTTTAAATGATTTTTATAATCAGTTTTTTGATGCATTAATATTTCAAGTTTGTTATCGGCTTTTAACCTATTAAAATAAATATTCGCAGCATCTTTAAATAACATATCCAAAGGCTCTTGAATTTCATTTTCAAACTTAATTTTTATTTTTTGCGGTTTTATATTATTTCTGAAATATTCAATTTGTTGCTTACTAAATTCTAATTTTAAATTTCTCAAGAACGCAGCAGAAGCATAGGCATAAGGTTGTTCCATTTTTTGTTCCGCTTGCAATTGTTTTTGAGCTCTATAAATAGCCTCGTTTGCCGATAATTTTTCATTCGTTAAATAATATTTTTTAAAATAATCGTATAATTCATTAGGAATGGCACTTTCGACATTACCTGATTTATACGCAGGCAATATTCCTTTAAAACCATATCTTTTATAATTTGTTCGTATCCTACTTAATGTACAAAGCGAAATACTTTTATATCCTGATGTTTGGTTAAATAATTCAACCAGTTGCTTTGAGTTTTTACCGCCAGCCTGATTTACAAAATTCAGTAAATCAATATAACTTCTTATCCGTTCTTGTGTTTCTTTGCTTAAGGTAAGAAAATAATCATAACCTTTTTCTTTTTCAATTATGATTGGTTTAACTTCACCACTCCCATTATTATTCACCCATTTGGTATTAAAATAATAGGTATTACCATTCTTTACAACAATTTTTTCTTTTAATAATTCAGATAAAATAACTGTTACATCATGTTCATCAATATCAGTAACTTGAATTACATCATCAAGAGTGAATTTGTCTAATCGTCTTGCTGTTTTTATTATTAAATCTTTATTCTTCAATATTTAATCCTTTCACATGTTTTGCATCAATTTTATTTAATCCATTTGTCTTTGCTAATTTTTCCAATATAGCAAGACCTTTTATAACTTGGCGAAAACGATTTGTCTTTTCAAAAAATATTTCTTTTGCTTCATCAGTTATTTTTATCTCACATAATTCTTCAACAATAATATCCATATCTTCTTTTGAAAACGGTTTAAACTCTACTATTTCAGAAATTCTATCAAACAAATGGCGAAATTTTCCAAGTTTTGTTTTGGATTCTTGCATTCCGATCAAGACAACAGGAATTCCTGTTAAATCATGTAAATCTCTTAATGTTTCTATTTCTTTGGAATGACTTACAAGATAATCTACTTCATCAACAATAACAACTTGAGGATTTAGCCTTAAATGTGCAATACATTGTTTCATTAAATCTGTAGATTTTTTAGACGGAGCTTCGCCAAGTTCCTCTACAATTTTTTCTAATATTCCATGACTTGTCATATTATTTTGAGCTCTAACATAAATAGCATCATTTCTATTTGCCCAACGAATCGCAACTCTACTTTTTCCTAAACCAGGATCACCATATACTAATCCCATTTTTGGAACTTCACTGGATTTATCTATCAAATTATTCATTAAATCAATAAATTTTTTGACGTTATGTGTTTTTACAAATAATTTACGCATTGAATATCTCCTTTTCTTCACCATATATTTCTTCATATTCATCCGTTAATTTATATTCTGAAATCCACTCTTGCTCATTTTTTGTAAGGTTTTCTTTTTTGATTAAGTACTCATATTTTTCAAATCTTGTCCTAAAACATCCGTTAAAACATTCTGCCTGAACTTCGGATTTTACTTCAATACTGAATTGTTTTATTTCATCTTCCTCTTGTTTTTCTAGCAAATCCATTGTTAATAGCGGAGTATAAACTTGATTTCTTTTTAGATGATTTATGTATTCTTGTTCTGTTCTTTTTTCTAATTGTTTCTTTAATTTTGTCTTTTGTTTTAAATCTTCTATATCTTTTGCCTCACCCAGATAATTTGCTAATGGATGAATAGGCTCAACCCTTTTTGCCGTACATATAAATTCGCCATTTAATTTGTAGACTTTTATTGAACTTAAATCAAAAAGGCTGTATTTAATTATTACTTTCTTTTTATAACCAAATAATGCTTCGTCATAATAATTATTTTTGAGGAATAAGATGCCGTTTCTATAAATATTCTTAATTTCACGAGCCATCATAAGGTCATCTAATGTATCAATGTTGACACCTTCACCTTTACCACTTGCAAGAACTTCACCAATTGTTTTATCCTCAACATGTGGACAAGGTTGTTCATAATGATATTTTTGCATCCAAATTTCAAGAACTTGTGTAACCTGTTCTATTGTTGGCACATTAAATTTGAATATAGATTTATGAAGTTTTTCATTTCTTTTTAATTGAGCAGGCTTTTTAACAATACTAGTACCAGTATAAGATGGAAGCATTACCTCAAAACTATCTTGTAATTCTATAAATAACCTTTCAATAGGTTTTGCCTTAGCATTGTAAGGCTTTGCATAAATTGGCTGAATACCTAGATTAGTAAATAAACCTGAAATTCCATTTTCAATAAAATATTTTGATTTAAAAGCCTTACCGTTATCTTGATATACAAATTTTGGAACTTTACCTAAATTTATTATTGAATTTCTCAAAGCACTTGCAATACATTGTGTATTTTCTTCAAGCATAATTTCAAATCCGACAAAACCACCTGATTTCCAATCTTGATAAGCAACCAATGTTGGTCTTACTGGATTTCCTGTATAAGGATTTTTAACAAAAAATGATAATCTGTGTCCATCACCTACAATTACATCTCCGACTTCAAGTTTAGAAACATCTCTTGTAATGTATGGTAAAACCTTATCATGCAAAGCTTTATTACCTTCCCTTGCTTCAACCCAAATGTTGTAATGTTCGTTTTTGTAATTATTGGCAAATCTTCTATATGTTAAATCACAGCACAAACTTTTAAAACCACGTTGCGTTAATGTTATTTTCGTATATTTGATTGCTTTTCCAATGTTTAACTGATTTGGGTGTAGTAAATTTTTCAAAAGTTCAGTTTTCTCAACTTCTGATAGAATAGACTTTCTAGTTTTTTCGCCAAATGTATAATTATTTATCAAACAATGCCAATCGTCATTGTTTATGCGAAGTTTTTTATGCCATTCATAAATTGTTCCTATAGCAACTTTGCCGATAGTATCAAATAGATCGTTGCAAATACAGCCATTATTATATGCATCAAGAAAATCTTTTCCTGCTACCGTTTTATTTTTCTTGTTCAATCTAAATTCATCCCACTTTTTGATTAAATCATATTTTGCAAGAGCCAATTTCTTTTGACCCTCTGGGACAACATAATTTATTGGTTGTAGTTGGACAGATTTTTCTTTGATTGAGGTTACTTTTTTTCTAACATTTTCTTCTAAAGATGTTACTAAAATCTCATAAGATTTTGAACATTTTCTGATAACATATTTATTTTTGCTTATTGCCTTACGAACTGCTCTTTCGGATATACCTTTAATTTGAGCAAGTTCTTTTGTCGTAATCCAGTAATCATTTGAGTTTTGCATAAATATCTCCTCTCACACATTAACTCTGCTTGCGAGATTTGTGTAGTTAATGTATCCATATCGAAACATATCAACAACTGCCGCTTCAAGCCTATAAAATCATTGTTTTTCTGATATTGAAAAAGCAAAATGTTTATTGTATTTTAAGCAACTTTTACAAACGGAACTAAACGGAACCTGATTTAGTTCCATTTGTACTATAATGAGAAAAAAGGGGTAATATGATTAAATACCAAGAACCTGAAGAACCCGTATGGGCAAAATACATAACAGAAGATAATTTACCAACCGAAGATTTGCAATATCTATGTTCAATCATTGGATTAGAAGCAACAAAGAAATTAATGCTTAAAGCCACAGGAGAAAAGTTCTCAATCCATGCTCATTGCAATCAACCATACAAAAGACAATATATTATAGATAACTTTGATGGCACAAAACAAAGCATAAATAATCTGACACTTGAATGTAAAACGACTACAAGATTTGTGTATAAAGTACTTGAAGAACGAACTAAAGGCAAGAGGGATAAATAAATGTATGCAAATTATTTGGCAGAGTTGAGAATTGATTTAGAATTAACTGACGAGTATGAAGAGTTATATAAACCTTTTGGAAGAAATGACATTATATTAATTTTGTCTACTCTTCACTCTTCTCTTTTAAAATTATTTAAGTCTATGAACGGAAGATTACCAACAAAAGATTATTGTGCACATTTCTGGGCTGCTCCAAGCAGAGAATTAATAGATACAATTGATAAGATAGAAACACTCCAACGAAGATTAAGCAAGTCTGAATATGCTTTTAAAATTGAGGAATACAATCAAGGTATTATTAATAAGTGCAATGAATTTTTAAGTTCAAGTGGTGGTAGCACAATCCCTGAAAATATGGATAAAATAGAGTTATTTTATGTAAATCCAATTTTTATAAAATGCAATACAATAAATGTAAAACATTCAAGTGAAAATATTATACACGATTTAATACCACTTGGTGAAGGTTCATATGCACTTACTTATAAATATCACGATGATTTTTATAATAAGGATTTTGTTGTAAAAAAAGCAAGAAAAGGATTATCCGAAAAAGAATTAAAACGATTTAGGCAAGAATTTGAAATAATGAAAAGTTTAAATTCTCCTTATATTGTGGAAGTTTATTCTTACAACAGTGAAGAAAACTCATATGTTATGGAGCATATGGATTATACTTTGGATAAATTCTTAAAACTAAACAATGATAAAATATCTTCTGGAACCAGAAAATCATTGATATTGCAATTACTAAAAGCTTGTAAATATCTACATGAAAAGGGATATTTACACAGAGATTTATCTCCAAGCAATGTCTTAATTAAAGCTTATGATGATGTATTAGTTATTAAAATTTCTGATTTCGGTTTAGCCAAAGATCCTAATAATGAACTAACTACAGTGAATACTGAATTTAAAGGCTATTTTAATGATCCAAATTTAAAACTTGAAGGTTTTAATAATTATGATATGTCACATGAAATATATGCACTTACAATGTTGATATATTTCATAACCACAGGAAAAACTAATACAACAAAAATTCCTGGCAAGAATTTGAATAATTTTGTAAGAAAAGGTCTTGGTGAACGAGTAAACAGATATAAATCAATAGATGAGCTATGCGAAGCATATAGAAATTTATAGGTTCCGTTTGGTTCCTTAAAAAGTTCCGTTAAGGTTCCTTTTTGTAACAGAAAAATATTTTTTCTGGAACTAATGTTACTTTTTGTATACCAAAAGTCCGATGACAATCAATTTTTATTCGCTTACAAAAATAAGGCTTTTGAGCACGTTGCAATATAAAATTAGACTTTTTTAGGACTCAATAGTGACGCAAATCGGACATATCGGACTTTTCTGCAACCCTAAATATTTTTAATTTTATTTATGTTTAGGGGCTTTGAGGCAAGTTCCCCTTTTCTGTCTTGTCCTGTTTCTTTGTACATATTGTCCGAAATAATCACACCATCCGTTAGTCCGCAAAATGAGTATTTTGGAGTAGTTTGAATTACGAATGGTAGTATTATTTCCTACCCCTCAATCGCCCTATTTAAGCCAAAAACCCTAAATAATCGCACCATCTGTAATAATCAAACCACTCAATAAATTACACCTATTTAAGCCAAAAAACCGAAATAATCGCACCATCTGTAATAATCAAACCACTCAATAAAATACACCGATTTTTATACTAAAAAGGGCTTTAGCAACTAGCTAAAACCCTTTAAAATAAATGGTTGCGGGGGCTGGATTTGAACCAACGACCTCCGGGTTATGAGCCCGACGAGCTACCAGGCTGCTCTACCCCGCGATATTTAATTTGTATATCGAGCAAGCTCACCCGACATCCTTATTCTACTCCATAATTTTATTTTTGCAAGTTTTTTATTGCATTTGTTAAGTTTCAGCCAAAAGTCCCTATTAAATCGGCTAATTGTCGACTTTTTATGTTTGTTTTATTATAATTATCTAGCAACTAAAGGAGTCTAAAATGAACATTTTAATTTCTAACGATGATGGTATTTATGCAAATGGGATTAAATCTCTTTGTGAAGCTCTTTCCTCTTCTTATGATGTATATTTAATTGCACCAAATCAAGAACGCTCTGCTGCAGGACACTCAATTACACTTAACTCTCCTTTAAGAGTTGAGGAACTTGGACCTCTTTATGGTTCAAAACGTTCTTGGGCTGTTTCCGGCACTCCTGGGGACTGTGTAAAAATTGGTGTAAATGCAGTTTTGTCAGATGAAGAAAAACCAGATATTATTATTTCCGGTATTAACCACGGTCCTAACTTAGGGCATGATGTTATCTATTCAGGTACTGTAAGTTGTGCTATTGAAGGTGCAATGATGAATATTCCAAGTATTGCAGTATCTCTAAATTCTTACAAACCTGAATTTGAAGATTTTACCTTTACTGCAACTTTTATCAAAAGCCTTATTCCTAAACTTAAAGATTTTAAGTTCCCTGAAAAATCAATTTTGAATATCAATGTTCCGGGAATTCCTCAAGATGAAATAAACGGTATTGTTGTGACTGAAATGGGCGGAAGAATGTTTACAGACAATTACGAAAAACGTATTGATCCTCGAGGTAAAACATATTACTGGATGGCAGGAAAGTTGTCAACAGAAAAAGAAAATGAAAAATCTGATATTTATGCAATTCGTCAAAATAAAATTTCTATTTCACCTTTAACCTTTAATTTAACAAGAAAAGATGTTTTAGATGATTTGAATTCTGTTCTTTGCAAAGATAATCTATGTAATTGGTTTTAAAATTTAAAATTAATATAAATCAGGCGGGATTTTCGTTAGAAAATCCCGCCTGATTTTCGTTTATTACTAACTAATTAAAAATTAGTCTTCGTATTTTTTGAAGATTAATGTTGCATCGTGACCGCCAAAGCCGAAAGAGTTAGATGAAACGTATTTCAAATCAGCTTTAACAGCTTTATTTGGAACATAGTTTAAGTCTGCAACTTCAGGATCTTGATGTTCAAGGTTGATTGTTGGAGGAACAATGCCGTCATTAATAGCTTTAATACAAGCGATTGCTTCAACAGCACCGGCTGCACCTAACAAGTGACCATGCATACTCTTAGTTGAGCTTACCATCAAGTGTTTATTTTTAGATTGATCACCGTAAACTGTAGCGATAGCTAAAGATTCACCGATATCACCAACGTGTGTACTTGTACCGTGTGTATTGATGTAATCAACATCTTCAGGTTTTATACCGGCATCTTTTAGGGCAAATTCCATAGCTTTTGCAGCAGCAGCGCCTGTTGGATCCGGAGCTACCATATCGTATGCATCGCAAGTTTGACCGTAACCAACGATTTCAGCCAAGATTTTAGCGCCACGTTTTTTAGCGTGTTCTAACTCTTCAACAACTAATACGCCAGCTCCTTCACTCATGATAAAACCATCTCTATCAATATCATAAGGTCTTGAAGCTTTAGTTGGTTCGTCGTTGCGTTTTGAAAGTGTTCTTGCTGAAGAGAATCCACCAACACCCATGTTACAAACTGTAGCTTCTGAACCACCTGTAACAATAACGTCAGCTTCGCCGTATTGAATTGTTCTGAATGCATCACCAATTGCATGGTTAGATGAAGCGCAAGCTGAAACAATTGCTTTGTTTACGCCTTTTAAACCAAATTTAATAGCGATTTTACCTGCAACCATGTTTACAATCATAGCCGGAACTGTGAATGGAGAACATTTTGTGTAATCGCCACGTTTTAACATTACTAAGTGGTTTTCTTCGATTGTGCTGTAACCACCGGCAGCTGCAGAAACTAAACAGCCACATCTGTAAGGATCTTCTTTAGAAATATCCAAACCTGATTGTTCCATAGCTTCTGTTGCTGCAGTAACGCCGTATTTTACAAATCTATCTAAACGTTTAACTTCTTTTGGATCTAAAAATTTAGTTTCATCGTATTCAGGAACGATACCATAGATGTATGTTGATTGTTTTTCTCTGTCAATTCTGTTTTCCGGAGCTAATGAAATACCGCTTACGCCGTTTTTAACATTTTCCCAGAAATTTTCAGCGCCTAAACCGTAAGGTGTAACTGCACCGATACCTGTTATAACTACTCGTCTTTTTTCCATAATTTTATACCTCATATTTACATTAAAAGAGGGTTAATCATAAGAAAATGACCGACCCTCTTTTTCTTAAACTTTATTCATCCAATTAAGAATGAGCTTCAATGTAGTTTACTGCATCTTGAACTGTTTGAATTTTTTCAGCTTCTTCATCAGGAATTTCGCAACCGAATTCTTCTTCGAAAGCCATAACTAATTCAACTGTGTCTAAAGAGTCAGCACCTAAGTCGCCTGTGAAACTAGCTTCTGGAGTTACTAAGCTTTCATCAACGCTTAATTGATCTACAACTACTTTTTTTACTTTTTCTAATGTACTCATTGTTTTTTTCCTCATTTTTTATTGTAACATCTATTACTTTCTATAACTATATTATATTAAGTAAATATTTTTTTGCAAATTTTTAACACTCTTTTGTAAAGTTGTTATTATTGTTAGATTGTAAGTCCACCATCGACTTGCAATACTTGACCTGTAACATAAGTTGCATCAACAGCCAAGAATTTTACAGCACCTGCGATATCATCAGCATCGCCTAAGCGTTTTAATGGAATATGTTCAGAGATTTGAGCTGAATCCAAGCTTTTTGTCATGTCGGTTTGAACAAAGCCTGGAGCTACAGCGTTAACTCTAATATTTCTTGATGCTAATTCTTTTGCTAATGATTTTGTGAAGCCGATTAAACCGGCTTTTGCTGCTGCATAGTTAGCTTGACCAGCATTACCATAGATACCTACGATGCTTGCCATGTTAACGATAGCGCCTGAACGTTGTTTCATCATAACTTTGATAACAGGTTGAGTTACATTGAATGCGCCTGTTAAGTTTGTATTGATTACAGCGTCCCAATTTTCCTTGCTCATTCTCATGAATAAGCCATCTCTTGTAATACCTGCATTGTTTACAAGAACATCAATTCTGCCGTATTTTTCAATAATTTTAGCAACTGCTTCTTGAGCTTCATCGTGGTTTGAAATATCAAACTTAACGGCTTCGGCTTTTACACCTAATGCTTCAAGTTCTGAAACTGTTTGTTTTGCAGCTTCTTCGTTGCCTGCGTAATTGATTACGACATTGTAACCGGCTTGAGCTAAATGTAAAGCGCACGCTTTACCAATACCTCTAGAACCGCCTGTTACAAGTGCTAAGTTTTCACTCATAATCTTATACCTCATTTAAGTTTTGAATCGTTGCTTCTAACGATTCTTTGTCGTAAACGTTGTATGTTTTAACTTCCGGATTAATTTTTTTATTAAGTCCTGCTAAAACTGTACCATTACCAAACTCAATAAATGTATCAACTCTGGCTTCAATCATTTTTTCAATTGATTGACACCAGTGAACTGATGAATAAATTTGTTTTGGCATTTTTTCTTTAAAGTTTGAAGTTGTAAACTCGGCATCTACATTTGTAACTACCGGAATTTCAGTATCTTTAACTTCAATATCTTTTACGAATTCAGCAAATTTTTCACCGGCTTCTTTCATAAATTGAGAGTGGAAAGCGCCTGATACCGCAAGTTGTACAACTCTTTTTACTCCCTTTTCTGTTAAAAGTTCGCAAGTTTTCTTTACTGCTTCGTCATCACCTGTAATTACGATTTGTGCAGGTGAATTGTAGTTTGCAATATCAACGTAGCCATCAACCGCATTCATACATTCTCTGATTAATGATTCATCCGCTTTTAAAACAGCTGCCATAGAACCGCCTTTAGTAGCGCCCATTAATTCAGCACGTTTTTGGATTAATTTTAATGCATTCTCTAGAGAAATTGCACCTGAAGCATAGTATGCAACATATTCACCAAGGCTGTGTCCAGCTGTGAATGCAGGTTTTATATTGCATTTTGACTTGAATGCTTCCAGTGCTGCAATTGATGTTGTTAAAATTGCAGGTTGTGTGTTGATTGTTTGTTTTAATTCTTCTTCAGGACCTTCAAAACAGATTTTAGATATACTTCTACCTAAAACTTCATCTGCTTTATCATAAACTTTTTTTCCAACTTCATAATTTTCAAAAAGGTCATGCCCCATTCCAACCACTTGAGAGCCTTGTCCCGGAAATAAAAATGCTACTTTTTTCAATTAGCCTCCGATTAATTCTGTGATTTTTTTATTCAACCCTGTTTCTACGGCTTCTTTAGCAACTCTTACTGCATTTTTGATTGCGTAAGCTTTACTTCTGCCGTGAGAAATAACAGTGATACCTTTTACACCAAGAAGTAATGAACCACCATATTCTTCGTAGTTAATTCTTGGATAAATCTTTTTCAAGAACATTTTTGCCATAAGCCCAACTGCACATCCGAAAATAGATGAGGCAAATTGTTCTTTTATTAATCTAAATAATAGAGATGCAACACCTTCTGTAACTTTTAATGTTACGTTTCCAACGAAACCATCAGAAACAACAACATCGCAAGTATCAAGTAGAAGTTTGTTACCTTCAATGTTTCCAACGAAATTAAATTTATCTTTGTTAGCTTCCAAAAGTTTGTAAGTTTCTTGAGCCAAAGTGTTACCTTTAGTTTCTTCTGAACCGATGTTCAAAACGCCTACACGAGGTTCTTTGATGCCAAGAAGTTGTTTAGAATATAAAGAACCCATAATTGCGAATTGGTACAACATTTCAGGAGTACATTCGCTATTTGCGCCACCATCAATTACAACAATAGGTTTTTTCAATGATGGTAAAGTTGCAGCTATTGCAGGTCTTGTGATACCATGAATTCTGCCAAGTCCGAATAAACTTGCGGCCATCGCAGCACCAGTTGAACCTGCTGCAACCAACGCATCTGAGCTACCGTCAGCAACGGCTTTTACGCTTAAAACGATTGAAGAGTTTTTCTTTTTTCTAATTGCTTGTCCAGGGTGTTCACCCATTTCGATAACTTCATCTGCGTGTGTAATTTTTATATCTAATTTTGAAGTGTCAATATTGATACGTTTTTTTGTACCACGATGACCGCAATCAGATAAAAAACCTTCGTTTTTGATTTTATCCAATTCACGTTCAATGTCCTCTTGTTTACCAACAAGTTCAATAGGTACATTATATTCATAAGCAGCCCAAACCGCCCCCGCAATTATTTCGTGTGGAGCATGGTCTCCGCCCATTGCATCAATAGCTATTCTTGTCATTTTTCCTCTGTAAGATTTTTTAAAACTATTCTTCAGTTTTTTCTTCTTTAACTTCTTCAGCTTTCGTTTCTTCAACTTTAGCTTCTTCTACAGGAGCTTCTGCTTTTTTAGTTGTTTTCTTTGCAGCAGCTTTTTTTGCAGGTTTTTTAGCTTCTGCTGAATCTACGTAATCTGCAGATTTAACGCTAACTGCTTTTCCTTTGTAGTAACCACATTCAGTACATACTGTGTGTGCTAATACTGTTGCGCCACAGTGTGAGCATTTTGTTGTTGCAGGTTTAATTGCTTTCCAGTTTGCACGTCTTGTTGCTTGTTTTCTTGCGCCTGTTCTTTTCTTTGGTACTGCCATTTTCTCTATACCTTTCTATTTTCTACTTATCTAGTTTTATATGTTTAAAAACTTCCATTCTAGGATCTTCTTCTACAAATTCTTCATCTGTTTGAAAAACCCCTTTATTACAATTTATACCACAAACTTTTTTATTTGGTATATTTAATATTACAGATTGATACAATAAATCATAAATATCTATTTCATTTTTACCTTCTAAATCTGTAACAAATTGTCCGTCTTTGATTTCTGTTTCTTGTCCGTATTCCTCTTGTAATGCGTTTTTAGCAAACATTTCATCAATTTCTTCATTTAATTTATATTCAAATTCTTTCAAACATAAATCGCATTCTAAAGTTAAATTTGCCTTAACATTTCCTGTAATTTCTATAAAATCACCTAGTGATTTTATTTTTAGATGAGCTTTTACGGGTTCTTTTGATGGAATATCCTCAATAACTTCATCAAAATCGATATCTAAACATTTGTTTGGTGCGTTTTCAATATCGTCAATTAAAATTTTATTGGTATTGTTCATCTTGTAATGCTAAGCCTCTAATTTGATTTGAAATTACGCACAATCTTTTAACAGGTCCGTTAGCTTGTTTGTCAACTAAAACAGGTGTTGCAGATTTCATTGCTTGTTTTAATTCTTCAAATGCACCTTGTGGATTGTCAAAGTATAATACAACAGGGTTGATAGTTTCTTTTAAAAATACGTAAACACCTGTTCGGATTTTTAATTGTTGTTGATAAGGTTGTGTCATTTTAGCTCCTTATTGTTAATAATTAAAATATAATAGAGGCGCTTGAAAGCATTCGCTTTCAAGCGCCTTAAAATTACATAGTTTTCATTGTGTTAGCAATGATTTCGTTAAAGCTTTCAGCTTTAAGAGAAGCACCACCAACTAAAGCGCCATCGATATCTGATTGACGCATTTGTTCTTCGATAGTGTTTGGTTTTACAGAACCACCGTAAAGAATTCTGATAGCATCAGCAGATTCAGCGCCGGCAACTTCTTTAACTACGTTTCTAATCATAGCGATAACTCTGTTTGCTTCAGCTGAATCGCAAGTTTTACCTGTACCGATAGCCCAAATTGGTTCGTAAGCGATAACTGATTTAGCAACATCTTCTGAAGAAATACCTTCTAAAGCAGCTTTAATTTGACCTGCGATGTGAGAGTCTGTAACACCAGCTTCTCTTTGTTCTAAAGTTTCACCACAGCAGATGATTGGAATCAAGCCACCAGCTAAGATAGCTTTAGCTTTTTTGTTAATCATTTCGTCTGTTTCAGAGAAATATTGTCTTCTTTCAGAGTGACCGATGATTACATAATCGCAACCTGCATCTTTAGCCATTTCTACTGAAATTTCACCAGTGTAAGCGCCTGATTGTTCCCAGTGACAGTTTTGGCAAGCGATAGAAATTTTGTTATCGCCACAACCGCAATCACATTTTACAGCTTCTACTGCTGCTAAAGATGTGAATACAGGAGCAATTACAACTGTAGGTAATTGTGGTGCATTATAGTCTTTAACGAAGTTTTTAACACCTTCGAATACTTCTTTTGCTTGTGCTTGTAAAAGGTTCATTTTCCAGTTACCAGCGATAATAGGTTTTCTTGACATTTTTTATCTCCTCATTTTTTGTCCTATACGAGTTAATTTTAAAATAAACATATCTTGTAATCAAGTTGTTACTTTTTACTTAATATCATCAGAATTGTATCGGTTTTATTCAACAATTTCAAAATCTTTATATATATACAATTTATTATGTTATTAGTTTTATAACGTAAGTGTCCGCCTGCTTTTTTATCTTTTAGCCAACCTAAGTGATTTGTATATGGGAAACGCTGTGTATAAATCACTTTTTCACATTTTAAGCCGACTTTATTAAACAACAATTTCAGATTTTTTGAATTATATCCAAAAACATGACAACTCCAATATGTGAAATTTTTAAAACTTTCGTTTTTATAGAGAGTTAAAAGTGCATCATTTGAATTTGGCACCTCTATAACTAACTTTCCATTATCTTTTAGCATGTCAATTAACGTTTTTAGGTGATTTTCAGGTTCGTTTAAATGTTCCAGCACATGAAACATTGTTATAATGTCGAAATTTTCATCTATATTTTTTAAATCTTTTCTTACATCAATCCCGTTTTTAGAGTAATAATCCTGTAATGACTCATCTATCTCGTACCCTATACTTAATTTTGCATATTTTTTTGCTAATGTAACAAAACCTCCGCTTCCGGCTCCAAAATCAAGAACTTTTTTATTTTTTAAGTATTTTTCAAGTTGTTTTATTCTTCTTTTATCATCTATTGAGGTCTTTTTTAACCAATTTTCAATAGAAATTTTTGAATGCATTTCACCTTTTTTGTAGAAATTGTCTTTAGAGGTAACTTCGCTTAAAAATTCCAATCCGCAATTTTTGCATTTATAGACATTAATAGTGGAATTATCACGAACCCCCTCTTTTATTTTCTTTATATCCGAACTGTCGCACAAGTAACATTTTTTATTCATAACCAAATTATAAAACTTAAATACGTTTTTGCAATTTTATGCTAATATTTGCTTATGCTAAAAAAATATGACAAGTTTATAAAAGAGTTTCAGAAGGATATAGACAAATATTTTGAAGAAAATTCGGAATATATTTATTGCCATGAGGGATGTTCGGCCTGTTGTGAAGTTGGAGAGTATCCATTCTCTTGGATAGAGATGGGTTATCTTATGGAAGCATTTGTAAAACTACCGGAAAAAGTAAAACAGCAGATTAAAATAAATATTCAAAATTTGAAAATTCAAAAACAAAATTTTAAAGGTGAACGATTTGAATATAGATGTCCTTTTTTAATTAACAATTCTTGCTGTGTTTACGAACATAGAGGGATAACCTGTAGAACTCATGGACTTGCTTATTTAAGAAAAGATGGCACTGTAAACGTTCCATATTGCGCAAACAACGGACTTAATTATGCTTCAGTGTTCAAAGACGGTGTGTTTTCCATTGAACCCATTAAAGAAAATCTTAATATTGATTCCGTTTTAAAAGATTTTGACGGAGAAATGGGCGAAATAAGACCATTAATTGATTGGGTGTAGGGTATAAAGTTAACAAGTGACTTATAGTCTTGAAGTCATAAAAAATATATTTGAATAAACTCATCTTTGTTTTAAAATAACCTTATGACTAGAGAATTTCAATTTTATATCATACCAACACCGATTGGAAATATTAAAGATATTACACTTCGTGCGATAGAGATTATGAAAGATGTTGATGTAATCGCATGTGAAGATTCACGTGTTACTCAGAAACTCTTAAACCATTATGATATTAAGACAAAGACACTCTCTTATCACAAGTATAATGAAAAAGAACGAGTTTCAATGATGTTGAATTTGTTGAATTCAGGTAAAAGAATTGCTCTTGTTTCAGATGCAGGAACTCCTTTGATTTGTGATCCGGGGGCAGTTTTGTTGGCAGAGTTGAGAAGAAATAATATTTCTATAACCTCTTTAACAGGTTCTTGTGCTGTTTCAACTTTCTTATCGCAAGTTCCAAGAGATAATGAAGAATACACATTTGTAGGTTTTTTGCCAAAGAGCGAAAAACAAATTCAGGACATTTATAATAAATATAAATATTGTAATATGGTCTTTTATGATTCACCGAATAGACTCGTAAAAAGTCTGGAAATTATAAAAGATGTTGCGCCTGAAATTAAGGTTGCTGTAGGACGAGAACTTACAAAAATGTTTGAAGAAATCATTATTGATGATATACAAAAAGTTATAAAGTATTTTAAAGATGAGGTTAAAGGTGAAATCGTTGCAATGACTTTTGCACAAACAGAATCTAAACTTTATGATATAAAAGACAAAATTGAATTACTTAAAGGAAAAGGTTTTAAATCAAAAGAAATTGCAGAAATTTTTTCATCTCTTTATAATTTTAATAAAAATGATATAAAACAGTTGTTATACTAGGTAACATGAGTTATAATAGAAATATATTATTATATTGTGAGGAGCAAACGTATGAAAAAAATATTAGCATTTACTTTGGCGGAAGTGTTGGTTGTAATGGGCATTATTGGTGTCGTTGCAGCGATTACTATACCAACTTTAAGTAATACAACAAACGAAAAAGAAGTTGTCGCAAAGGTAAACAAAGCAGCTTCTGAAATTACAGATGCGTATGGTCGAGCAAGAGCAAAATATGGACGTTATCCGTTAACTTGGGGAACAAATGGTTCAAAAATTCCGACAAGAATACTTGAATTTATGCAAGTTCAAACCTCTTGTCCCGGAGATAATATGAGCGGTTCTGCTTGTATGCAAAGGCACGCAAAAACTTTGATTGATGGAGATAGTTATAATCTACCATCTCAAGAAGGTGCCATCCTTGCCAGCGGAATGAGCATAGCTTTTTCAAACTGTATTGAAGGTGGTACCGGAGGGGCAGCAATTTGTTTAGATCCTAGAGGTATTGGTCAACCGGCTTCGGTGTATGTTGTCGCTGTTGATATTGATGGGGCTAACAATGGGTTTAATACAATTGGTGTTGATATATTTTATTACTTATTATCACCTGATGGTGGCTTAAATACTTCAGATAGTACTTTGGCATATTTATTAGACGAACAGCAACCTGAAAGAACTTTAGCAAGCCGTTTGTTTGAAGCTCCGGCATATGCAATTGTTGGTGGAAATACAGGAGCAGCAATGAAATATAAATGGTGGAAATACGCAAACTACATTCTTACAAATGGTAATGCAAAATATTTGAAAAAATAATTAAATAAAAAACTTTAGTTTAAAGAAATCCCGTGTGATGCACGGGATTTCTTTATTTTTCTAAATCTATTACAGTCAGAATTGTATATGTTAGGTAATTTTGTCATCGAATTACTTAACATATGCAAGGAATGACAAAAGGTTTTATTACAACAGGCTTAATTGTTCTGTTTGGGGATTCAAAATGTTTTTTAAAAATGATTTACGATGATATTTTGTAATTCCATACTTTTTAATCGCCTCAATATGTTCTTTTGTTAAATATCCGGCGTTCTTTGCCCAGTTATATTGTGGGTATTCTTCATGAAGTTTTTGCATGTATCTGTCACGTGTAACTTTTGCCAATATACTTGCAGCAGCTATTGAAGCAGATTTTGAATCTCCCTTTATTATATATTGTTGCGGATAATCGTAGTTTCGTATTAATTTATTTCCGTCGACAATGGTTAGAATCTTTTTATGAATATTTTGTAGTTCAAGTGCGGGATGACATAATGTTTTTGCTTGTTGATTGTAGCCTTTGTTTATCACGTTTTCGCAAGACAATTTCATTGCTTTAAGTGAGCAATTTAAAATATTATACTTTTCAATATCTTCAACTTCAACACAAACAACCGAATTGACGGTGTTATTCAAAATAATGTCATAAAGTTCTTCTCTGACTTTTGCACTCAATTTTTTTGAGTCGTTCAATTTTGTCAATTCTTTTGCTATTTCAAAATCGTTTATATGAACAGCTGCCGCAAAGACACCACCTGCTGCAGGACCTCTTCCTGCTTCATCCGTTCCAACCAAAAAATCAACGTCAAAGGTTTTATCAAATTCAAATATGCAACTATTCGAGTTCATCTAAAATGAATTTTCCTATTTTTCCATCTCTAAAGTTTTTTAGAATATAAACAGCCGTTCTTGTAATATCAGGTTCTGCGTTTGAAACAATCCAGTTACGGCTTTTGGCTATGTTTTCCAGTGTTAATTCGTCAACTTTGTAATATTCTTTTAGTTGCTCTTCGTATTTTCTTGAAAGAATATTTAATAATTCTTGAGCTACAGTTTCGTTGTCATAAGCATTTTCTGAAACTGAATTTACGAAAGCAAGTTTTGTTGCTGCCTCTTGGTCATCTTGGCGCATTGGGATAATCCCCGGAGTGTCTAGTAAATCAAGGTCTTTGTTAATTCTAACCCATTGTTGCTGACGGGTTACACCGGCTCTTGCTCCGATTTTTGTTTTAGAAGATTTTGTTAATTTATTAATAACGCTAGATTTACCAACATTTGGCATGCCAACAACCATGGCACGAGCCGCACGACGTAAAAGTCCTTTTGCCATTTGCGCCTGAATCTTTGGTTCTGCTAATTCCAAAACTTTTTTTACAACTTGGTTCAAATCTTTTGCGCCTTTTGCATCAATAACTAAAACGGTGCAAGAAGTTTGCTCTTTTATTTTTTGAACAAAAAGTTTAAGTTCGTTTCTATCAGCTAAATCTGCCTTATTTAACAAAATTAGGCGAGGTTTCCCGCCTAATAATGATTCAATATTGTTGTATGTACTGCTAAACGGGATTCTTGCATCTAAAACTTCGATTACGACATCGCAAAGATTTAATTTTTCTTTTAGTTGTCTTTCAGCTTTCGCAATATGCCCTGGATACCAGTGAATATGACTATCTTTTTTCAATTTTTTCCTTAATACGAGTTGCTTTACCTGAACGTTCTCTTAAGTAGTACAATTTAGCACGTCTTACGTCACCTTTTCTTAATACTTGAATTTTGTCAATTCTTGGTGAGTGGATTAAGAATACACGTTCTACGCCAACGCCTTGGAATACTTTTCTTACAGTGATTGTTCTGTTTAAACCGGCACCGTGTTCTTTAATGATAGTACCTTCAAATGCTTGGATTCTTTCTTTGTTACCTTCAACGATTCTAACGAAAACTTTTACAGTGTCGCCAGGGTTCATTTGTGGTAATTCTTCTTTTTTGAATTGTTTTTCTAATTCATCAATAATCGGATTGTTCATTTTCAAATTCCTTTATATTCTTGTATTTATCGTCTTTTTTAGGTTGCGAAATTTACAGGTGCCAAAGCCTGTAAGATAATATTATTTAAAACATGATTGAAATTCAAGTAGTACTTTAATATTTGTTTATAATTAAAAAATAATAGCGTGTGTTAATTTCATTGTATGTTTTTGTGCTATAATTTCTACATAAAAATCAGAAAACTAGGAGATGTTATGTACGGTTTAATATTAGCAGGTGGTTCAGGAAGTAGATTATGGCCTTTGTCCAGAGAACTTTATCCAAAACAACTTTTAAATTTGAATATGGAAAAAAGCCTTTTGCAAACCTCTTTTGAAAGACTTGCTTGTTTTACTCCGTCAGAAAATATTGTTGCAATTACAAACGTAAAACACTTTGCAAATGTAAAATTTCAAATGCATGAAATGAGTAAAAAGGCTAAAGTTTTGGCTGAACCTGTTGCAAAAAATACAGCTCCGGCAATTGCTGTTGCAACAAAATATGTAAAAACAAAAGCAAAAGAAGAGGATCCGATTGTTTTAGTTATTCCTTCAGATCAGTTAATAAAAGATTTGGGCGCATTTAAAACTACGGTAATGCGTGGTGAAAGATTAGCAAAACAAGGTTACATCGTTGCTTTTGGTGTTGAAAATCCTAGTTATCCTGAAACCGGATTCGGTTATATCAATGCAGAAGAGCCTATCGACGGCGGTTTTAAAGTTAAACAGTTTGTCGAAAAACCTGATGCAGAAACAGCAAAAAAATATATCGACGAAAGAACTTATTTTTGGAACAGTGGTATGTTTATGTTCAAAGCTTCTGTATTTTTAGACGAATTGAAGAAAACAAACTCTGATATTTACGATTTGTTAGAAGATTTAGATTTTTCTAAATCTGATGAAATTCCATATCATTTATTTGACAAAATGCCAAGCATTTCTGTTGATTACGCAGTTATGGAGAAATCAGATAAAATGGCTTTGGTTAAATTAGAAAGCGACTGGAACGATTTAGGTTCTTGGAATGCTATTTATGACGTTAACGAAAAAGACAGTGATGGCAATGTTTTAATCGGAAATGTTATGGATGAAGGTTCTAAAAATACTTTAGTTTATTCTTCTTCAAAACTTGTTGCTACAATTGGTTTAGAAGATGCGGTTATTGTTGAAACTGAAGATGCAGTATTGGCTTGTAAAAGAGATAAAGCTCAAGAAGTAAAAACTCTTTATGACAACCTAAGAAAAAATAATGATATTGCACACAAAATTCATAAAACGGTTTACAGACCTTGGGGTTATTATTCAGTAATTTCAAGTGGTGAAGGATTTTTAACAAAGAAAATTCACGTAAACCCACATCAAAAGTTATCTTTGCAATCTCACAACCACAGGGCTGAACATTGGGTTGTAGCATTAGGTAAAGCGACTGTTCTTTGCGGAGATGAAACTTTAGAACTAAAAGTTGGTGAAAGTGTTGATATTCCTGTTACCGTAAAACATTCTCTTCAAAATTTAACAGATGAAGATGTTGAAATCATAGAACTTCAACTTGGAAATCCTTTGATTGAGGAAGATATCGTTCGTTACGAAGATATGTACGGTAGAGTTTAATTAATTCTGTTTGTGCGTGGTAAATTCTTTTTGTTAACGAAAAACAGATATTTACCCACGGTTGTCACGGGTTCAAGTTCATATTTTTTATAAAAATCACCTAATATTTGACAATATTCATTGCATGGTTTTGTGTCTTTTTCGACGACATTATTGTTTATGTCCAGATAGATACATTTGAACAGATTTGAAGTGTCTTTATTCTCACCGGTTTTTATATAAGTCAGGTGTTGGTATTCTGTTGGTATAACTAAAATGTTGTACTTGTTAACATCAATGCTATTGATATCTTCAATACGTTTAATGTCAAAATGGCTACCATTAATATTCGATATTGCAAATCTGAGTGTAAATTCTGATGAATTTGCAAAGAATAGAATTTTGTTGTTTCTGTCGTTGAAGTTATAATCAATCAATGCTTCTAGTTTACACATATCGTCATGGTTTGGTTGACGAGTATTCCAATTTATGCAATCCAATGTGTATTGAACTTGAGAAAGAGTAGCTTTGCTTTTTATGAATTCAGGCAATATTTTGTTTAATGGTTTTGACCAAATGTGAGTGCTTACGCAAGTTAAATAAAATATTGATATAAGAATAATCAAATGTTTAAAAATATTTTTGTTACTTTTGATGTAACTAATAGCAATAATTGGGGCTGATACAAATATAATTGAGTTTAAGTATCTTATGTTGTATGTCATAAATGACATTGTGTATGAAAGTGTAAAAAATGAGATTATAAAAAATAATCCGAAGATTAAAATATTAATGTTCTTTCTGTTTTGTTTAAAAATTGGTTTTATTATTGATAAAACCAAACAAGGTAAGAATAGTAAAAATCCTAATAATCCACAACCTGATGATGATTCAGAAAGAGTATTGTTTAATTCATTAACCGAATCTGTGTAAATTCCGTCAGGAATTTGTGATAAATTCAATCCTTGTAAAACTAAATCTTTAGTATTTAAGAGAGTTTGCTCAAAAAGATGTTGCAAATTAAAACCAGTAAAATCAAAAAACAAGAAGAAGTATTTTATTGCGTTTGCAAAAAATCCGCTTATTCCATAAAGATTTTTGTGTGCCCTAATTGCTCCTTCATATCCAAATATGTTGCCAAATTCAACAAAATTCAAAATGTAATTGTAGGAAGAGAAGATTAAAAAGTTTATAACTGCAAAGACAATGAAATATAAAATACTTTTGTAATTTTTATATTGTTTTGCCAAATAAACTAAAAGTATAGCTGATGCAAATATCAAAAATCCTGCAGAACTTTTTGTTCCTATTGCAAGAGCAAAACTTAATGATGACATAAATAACGAAACTTTGTTTTTACAAATAAAACTATCCCAAAGTAAATAAATACCGATCAATATTAGAGAGGCAATAACTAAATCTGTTTGAACGCTTGAAATTTGAATAACCATACAAGCGAAAGAACTTATTGTAAAAATAACCCATAAAGTTCTTCTTAGTGAATATCCAAAAATTTTGTGAACTATTTGGTATAAACTTGTTATGTAAACACAGTAAAATGTAAAAGTTAATAACCCTAATAATAAAGCCTTTTTTGTGAATAAAATAATCCAAGCATATACAATTTCAGAGTTTACAGGAAAAATCACATTTCTGATGTTTGCTGTGTCAAAATGATTGATAGAAGAATTTAAAACCCAGTATGCAGAGCGTACAATGTGGTATATTTTGGCATCTCCGTTTGTTACCGGCGAAATTATGCATAAAAATAGAGATACAGTAATGAAAAATATCCAAGCAAGTCCGAATAATATAAGGCTTTTATCCCTCAAAATAGAATTTTTTATTTTGTTAATAAAATGTCTGAATTCAGGTTTGTACAAGGGTTTATTGTTTTTTAACCAAATAAAGGTAATGACAATAAAACCGATAATATTCAAAATTAAAAACGGAATAGGTTTGAATTGGTGAAATATGGAAAGTATTTCTGTTGTAAAAATTATTTGAGAAAAACCTATTAAAACAGTGTAAATCAACCCCTTAGCGAACTCTTTACATTCAAGGATTGATGAAAGAAGATAGCTAGAGATAAAAATAAGTACAACTGATGTTAAAAATAGCACTTATTTTCTCCTAAAGAGGTTTGTATCCTGAGTAAATCAAACTAGCCCAGTCTTCATAGTAGCTAATTTGTGTAGCAGATGCAGGTCTGATATATATTTTGTATTGATTTTCTGCCGGAATATTCAATATGCTTTTAATTGCAGATTGAATAATAGATGGGTGAGTTACGATAATTACTCTTCCACGTAAATTTTTGTCTATAATTTTTGTTATAATTTCGTTTACACGATTGTTGAAATCTTGAATGTTTTCACCATTTTCAGGACAAAAGCCAAGTGGATTTAGATGTAATTGGTCAAGCATATCCGGATATTTTTTTTCTATTTGAGAAAAACTTAATCCACTCCAAATGCCACATTTTCTGTTATATAAATCAGGTAATGTTTCAAAATCTTGTTTTAGTTCATCTGCTAAAATTTCAGCGCTTTGAACTGTTGCAAGAGCAGGACTTGCATATATTTTATTAGTTTTTAAACCTCTGGTTTTAATGAAATCAACAATTTTGCTTAATTCATTGTAACCATTTTCATTCAATGGCGGATAATCTAACTTGTCTGTAAGTCTGTTATCTTCTGAATATATAGTTGAACCATGTGATATAAAAGTTATTTTGCATTTTCGTTTGAACATCTTATCCCCTTTGCGTTTGTTTATAAAAATTATAACACAGTTACAAAGTTTTAGCCAATATGAACTAATATTTTATTATAGGTTTGTTTTTATTTTCTAAAATAAAGTAAGGACAAATATTAACCTTAATTTTGTAGTTATGCTTTTTCATAAAGGTTTTGTTTAATTGACAATTTATGCTCAATGGATTGTTTAAACTGTTATTACCTATGTAAAAGCAAGAATATTCAGAAGTCTTTGTCTTTTTTAATACTTTTTCAGGATTATATTGGTCGTCATTATTTTCATTAAACATATTACTAATCTGTCCGATCTTTGGATAGATAATAAAGTTATAATCTTCAAAGTTGATACTATCATAGTTTTGATGAATTACCGCTGTGTCAAAATGCCAACCTCTGTAGTTCATTAATAAGGGTTTTATGAATGTTTCTCCACCGCCTGATAATACCAAAATTTTATTTTTAGGTGAAATTTTCCATTCTTTAAATTTCACGTTCAATAACGTACACATAGGATCCGAGTATCTTTGGTGTTTTCCGAATTTATCACGAGTATAACCGTGACAGTACAACTCTTCTCTTGTTTCTCTGATTTTATCAGGATGTTTTAGAATTTGAGGAATTAGCACAGAAGGCTGTTTTACAATGTTATGTGTAGAAGTAAAAATAAAACCGAACATTGCAAAGAATATGAAAATTAATTTGATAAAATTCCATCTTTTTCTAAAATAAGACATTGCAATAATCGGTGATGAAATAATTATGAATGTTGTTATAAATCGAATGTTAGCTTGCATAAAAGCTATTGTTGCCGATAAACTTATTAAATTGATAAGAAGCAATATTCCAAATAGAAACATTGTTTTAGCAATTCGTTTTCTGTATTTGATAGGTTGTAACAAAGACAAGAACCAACAAGGTATTAAAATTAAAATTCCTAAAATACCGCAACCACAAAACGGAGTTAAAACAATATTGTTAGCAAATAATTCAGGTCTGCTAGAAATTCTTTCAGGTATTGCAGAAACTTGCGCTACGGTCAAAATTAAATCTCTTCCGTAATCAAGGTAAGATTTGAATTCGTTACTGATATTGAATCCTGTAAAATCGACAAATGTGTAGCAATGTCTAATAAAGTTTGCAACAAAACCTTTAAATCCATAAACGTTAGTTTGGGTTGCAAGAGCGCCTTCTACTGCAACGAAATTACCGTAGTTTAAATAATTTTGTACATAGTTGTATGCTCCAAATAATGTGAAATTAATTGCTCCAAAGATTATATAATATAAAAGATATTTGTAATTTTTGTATTTAAAAATGCAATATAGTGTAAAAACAGCCATTGCCGGAACAGTAATTCCACCTGTAGATTTTGTACCAATTGCAATAGCATAGCATAACGCAGACATAAATAGTGAAACTTTATTCTTATTTTTTAAGCTGTCTAAAAGTAAAAACATTGTTGACGTAATTAATCCGGCCATAATGATGTCTGTTTCAGTGTCACAAAGTTGAACTAAAACACAAGCGAAAGAAGACAAAATAAACAATGTCCATAAGCGTTTACGAACACAAATTTTGAAATGCTCCATTATCTTGTACAAACTTATCATTGAAAAGATGTAGCCTGTAAGTCCGAAGAACCCTAAGAATAAAGTTCGGTGTAAGAAGATATAAATCCAAGTGTATAAAATTTCAGAATTTATAGGAAAAATTGCAATTCTGAATTCTGCAGTTGGAAAATGATTAATGCTATTATTTTGCGCCCAAAAAACAGCTCTTAAAATGTGGTAAATTTTACCATCTCCGCTTGAACCTGAATCAAAAATGCAAATGAAAATTGACATAAGCATCAAGAATATCCAACCAAAAAGTAAGATATAAAAACTTTTGTCCAGTTTAAAACAAGTTTTAAATTTTTCTAATGTAGGTTTGAAATCAACCTTCCAAATAGGTCTACCTAACACCAACCACGAGATTAAGGCGATAATAAAGTATGCAATATTACAACCTAAAAAAGGTAAAGGCTTTAAATTTGGAGCAAAAACCGATAAAATTTCTGCCGTGAAAATGATTTGTGCAAAAACACTGATGAATATATAAATTAAACCTTTTGCAGATTTTTCTTTGTCTAAAATGCCGGCGATAAAATAGCCTGTTGAAAAAAGTAAAACGAATGATAATATAAACAGAAAAATCAAATTCATATAGTCCCTCAAAAATTTAGCTAGTATTTCTACAATTATATCACCTATGTGGATAATTTATGTTAACTATTGTAAATAAATTTGAACCATGACAGCAAATAAAATTTTTAGGGGCTTTCAATAGAATACAGATAGGAAATATATTTGTTTTTCGTATGTTAAAAATACAACCGATTATTACAAAATTGAATAATGGTCAATTCGGAGTGCAATGTAGTGCGCCTCGATTTTTGGCGTATTCATCTCCTATTAAATCACCGCTAGGTAATGATGTGTTTACAAAATCCGCCCGTTTGGATAAACAAACACATGTAGAAACTTTTGCAGATAAATTAACAAATATTTCCTTTGAAGGTAAGAAGAAAAATAAGTATGAGCAAGGGCAAGAAATAGCTACTAATTTGAAAGAAATTTTCAAATCTAATTTTGGGGCTGTTTCGACAAACAAATTTAAAAAAGAGTATGCCAAAATTGACAACAAAAACGTCATTCCAACTATAAAAGCATATAATAAAATTTCACCAAAACTATCATTAGTTGGTGCAATTTGTTCTGAATACTCAGATTATCAGGAAACAAGAATAAAAGCTATTAATGGCTTAGTTGACAGATTAGTTTCAAACGGCAAAGCTGTCGGTGTTCAAACAGAACATTATAAAGACCGCTTTAATACTGAATTGCAAGACCAATTTGATACAGTTTTACTTCCTGTAAAAGCAAAACATTTGGATAAAATTACAAATGCTTTTATTCAGGCAATCGAAAATAAATCAAGTTTAACTCAAGATGAAAGAGCTGAAATCAAGAAGGCTGATTTAAAAACAACTCAGTCATATACAACAAAAATCCTATCTACAACAGCAAAAAAAGCAGAAAAGTCATTGCAAGCTCAACAAGAATACGATGGTTGGTCTGCAAAACTTGGTGAACAAATTAAAAAACTTTGGAAGTCAGAAAATCAAGCTCACTTGGTTAAAGAAGATATTGAAAAGTTCAAAGGGCAAGTTGGCGAATTAAACAAACTTGTCGGAACAAAGGACTATAACAAAAAATTTAAAGAAATTTTCAATATTGAATATGATCCTGAATTAATTGCAACATACAAAGAAAAAGAAGAAAAATTTGTTGCAGCATCTTTGATTGCAACGGTAGAAAATAATTTTAAATCTGCAGTGCCTGATTTGTTAAACAAAAAACCTTTAGCTGACAAAATCAGTTCTCCATACACGGCAAGCGCTCCTGTTGTAGTGGAATCACGAAGAGAAATGTATGAGAGAAATTTGAATGCTTTTGCAAATTTTGTCGGAAAAGGTGATTATGAAAAGGGCAAAACAGAAATTCAAAAAACAATGAGGGATTACAAAATCACTCCAAAATCTACTTTGAGCGAAAAATATGATGTCCTTCAGCGAATGGCAAACAAATATGAAAAACGTTTGCACCAAAATACAAAAAATGCATTGGGAAATAAATCTTTAATAGAGATGAAAAAAGAATATGAAAGTTCTTACTATGCAGCGTTTGGTGTTGATAATGATATTGCAAAACGTGTAGAAGATTATAGAAATTCTCAAAAATGGTCAGAACTTTTAGTTCAAGATACAATTTTATGTTCAGCATCAATTCCAATTTGGTTGATGACAGCAGGAACAGGCGTAATTCCAACGCTAAAAATTGCTGCAATGCATTCAGCTGCAGACTTGGCTGTTTATGGCAGTGACAGATTGTCATCAAAACAAGGTATGACTCAAAAGGAATTAAAAGAAACACTAAAGTGGACAGCAATTGACGGAGCAACAGCAATTGTAAATCAATTATGCTACAAGGGTATTGAAGCATTAGTTTCACCTATCGCAAAAATGTCAGGTAAGGCTGCAAAAGTTTCAGAAATGGCACTTACAGGCATGGCAGACGTTGCCGTAGATTGCGGAATGGAATATTTAGGTTCTGGTAAAGTAACTCTTCAAGGCACAGTATATTCTGTAATTTTTACAGCAGCAGGTCAAATTGTTGACTTGAAGGTCGAAGATAGCTCAAGAAAAGTTTTGTAAAAATAATTTTAAAAATACCGCAATTATTTTAGATTTCATGTTTTTAAATAAATATGGAAATTTCAAATGTAGGTTTTTATCGCATTGATAAACCAAAAATGCAAGTAAAAACAGAAAATCACGATAATAAATCAATTGCTAATCATACGGAAGTTATATCAAAAGACGGAAATGCCGCAATTAGAAGTTTAGCAATGGCGAATATTCATAGAACAATGAATATTCATCAGGCCGGAAATGATTACAAGGTAGAAGGTAAATATAAAGTTATAGGCGAACAAACTACCGAAGAATCTAATGAATTTTGGAAGAGTGTCGGTTATACAGATTCTCCATATAAACCAAATCAAAAAGCTCAAATTATTGAATTAACAGATGATACAAAGTTTGTGCGAACATACGACGGTAAAAATTCAACAATGTATGGTTCTTGGGTAATGAAGTATGATGACATAAAAGACTTAACTCCTGAAGAAATTGCAGATAAATTTGCACTTCCTCAAGTACCAAAATATATGTGTGATTGCACGCTTCCGGCAGGAACTCAATTGAGAACCGGTGAATGTAACCCTCTTTATGGTTGGAAAGGAGGCGGACAACAGTTCGATATGATGGGTGCAAGAGTTGGAAAATTCGACAACGAAAGAGAAATTCCGACAAAGAAATGATATAGTTAAAAAAGGCGGTTTGCTTTTCAGCAAACCGCCTTTGCAAATTACGATATCCATGTTAAAATATGTAAAATATCTACTAATTTTGGACTAAAAACGAAGAAATTAGCGCAATTTTTTTTATGTTGTGACGTTAAAACTCATGTAGTACTATAATTTCGGATATATCATGACAGAAGGAAACATCTTAAAGTTAGGTAAAAACGGTCAATCGGTAGACCTAAATAAACTAAAATCCGGTATCACAGCTGATGCATTTAAAGACGATGTAAAGGCTTTGGAACTTTTTGGTGCCAGTGATAAGAATAAAAATGGTGTCTTAGACCTTGATGAAGTTTCGGTTTTCAAGGATAAATTAACTGAGTCTGCAGGTGAAGACAATGTTTTGACAGAAAAAGAAACAAAAAAACTTTTAAAAGAATCAGAAAATAAAGAGCAATATAAAAAATCAAAAATGAAGCCACAAGATGTTTTTGATTATGTTAATAAATTTGCTCAAGCAAGCGAAAAATCAAAAATTAAATCTTCAGTTGTTGAAGGTGACAAACGTGTTGTAACTTACGAAGACGGTGCACAAGAAGTTATAAACAAAGACGGTTCAAAGATTATTTCAACTGTAAGCGGTGCTGTTAAATCCGTTAAAAACGTTGATAAAGACGGCAATTTAGTAAGTGAAGAACGTACTAATGATGAGGACGGTTCAGTTGAAAACTTCGTGTTTGGCGAAGATAATTCAATGAAATCTACTTTGAGATATGCCGATGGTTCAACATTAACAAAAACTTACGATGCACAAGGTAATCCGACTTCTGCAATGTTGCAAGACGAAAAAGGTACTCACGAAATCGGCTTGAGTGGTTTTGCATCAGGGAAAGTTGTAAAAACAGTTGAAGGTAAAGGTACACCTGAAGAAAAAACAATTTCATATAACTATTCAGGTGAAAATTCTTTCACTCAAGAAACTGTTCAAGGTAATTTAACAAGTAAGATTGCAGTAGAAAATGGTGTTGTAAAATCTACTTCTGCGGTTCAATATGATTCAGAAGGTAAACCGGTTCAATCCTTGGAAACATCAGAAGATGGTTCAAGAACAGAAACTTTATATAAACAAGGCAGAAAAGTTCAAGCTCAAGTAACAAATCCTGACGGAACAGTTCGTTATGCAAAATATGACGGAAAAGGTCATACATTGGTTGTTGCACAAAATGGCGAAACAATTGAACATCTGGCAAAATCTTTTGATACAACAAAAGCAGAGATTATATCTGCAAATAAAGGTACTGTTCACGGTTCAAGAAATAATGCATACTTTGTTGCAGGTCAAGAGGTTAAAATTGCAGGTGAATTATCACCAAATCATAAAGGTTTAAAAGGTCGTAAAACTTCACAACAAGTTGAAGCCCAATACGCACAAGATGAAGCGAAAAGAGTTGCTAAACGTTTGAACGGTAAAGAAACAAAAGAAGTTTCAGTTGTTAAAAACTATTCAGATTGGTATCAATACTCAAGAGAAATGTTAGCATCTGAAGGTGTTGCTAAACCTTCAAATGAACAAGTTAATAACAGAGCAAACGAACTTAGGATGATGAATCCATCAGTAGAAGTTCCTAAAAAAGGTTCTAAATTAACAGCTTTAAAAACAAAAGCCGATATTCAACGAGAAGAAGAATTAAGAAAGCAACAAGAAGCTCAAAAAGCTGAACAAGCTGAACAAGCCGGCGCTTCTCAAAGTGCATCAAAACCTTCTCATGCGCAAACAGCAGAAGAAAAACTAAAAGCTCAACGCAAAGCTGTTGCAACAAAACAAGGTACAGCTATTGCAAATAGTTTACATAAACAAATGAATTCAGCAACTTGGGACTCTGTTTCAAAACCTGAATTTCAAGCAGAATTAAAGAAAATTAATCCAGGTAACGTTGTAGAAACTTTAAGAGCATATCAAGCAAAATCGCCAAATGAATCAATGATTGAAGCTATTTGGGACGAAAAATCAAGCAAATCTGTATTTGCGAAAATTGATGTAAGAAAAGAAGCTATTAACGGTATAACTTCTAAATTACTTCAAAGAGCAAAATCTACAGGGGTTGATAGTTCTCATATTGCTAATTTCAAAAAAGAAATGAGCAAATATAACAATGACAAAGAAGGCGCAAGCAATGTAATGTATGGTTTAATGCAAGCTATTGAAAATAGAGAATCTATGTCAAAAGCCGACATTCAAACAGCTCAATCACGTACACCACATCAACAAAAAGTTGCAACAGTAACTTTATTAAATGCTCAAGTTAGAGGCGCAAGAAAAGATTTACAAGCTCAAACTGACCGTGACGGATGGGCAGGCAAAACTGTCGATTGGATGAGCGGTGCTTGGAGTTCAAAAAATAGAGAAAGTGAAGTAAAAAAAGACTTAAATCTTGCTCAACATCAAGCGAACGAATTAGCTAGATCAAAAACAGATGCTGAATTTAAAGCTAAATTTAGAAAAACATACGGTGTTGATTATGATCCTGTACAAGTAGCAGGATATCAAAAAAAATCAGCTCAATATACAAAAGCTGCAGCAAGCTATTCGGTAGAATCAAGTTTCAATTCTCAAATGAAACACTTGATGTCAAGTTCAACTTTACGTGAAGAAAGCTATTACCAAATGACTCCCGGGGCAGGTAGCGGTCAAGTTGTAATAACTGCGACAAAACAAAAAGTTTATAACAGAGAATTAAATAAATTTGCTGCATTCCTTGGTATGGGTAACCAAAAATCGGGCTTAAAACAAATCAATGACGAAATGAAAAAAGCCGGAATTGATCCAAATAAAGCTTCAATAGATAAGAAATATGAATTCTTGTCAAAACGAGCAAAATCTTGTAGTTCTTTATTACACAAACAAACAATGAAGGCTACAGGCGGAAAATCATTTAACCAAGTTAAGAGCGAATATGAAAACTCATATACAGCAACCTTCGGTACTACAAACAATATAGCAAAACGAGTAAGAGATTATAATGCATCTCAAGAAACCGGTGCTTATGTTTTAAAACAAACCGTTAAAACAGCAGGTGCTGTAGCTATTGGTATCGCAACAGGCGGTACAGGTTTAGTTCCGTTGTTAGCCGCTGCAGGTGGTTCTGCAGCATTATCAGTAGCAGTTGATGCAACAGATAGAGCATCTTCAAAAAATGGCTTATCTCTGAATGAATTCGTTGATATTACAAAAAATGCTACTGTTGATTTTGCAACAACAGTAGCGACAGCAGGTTCATCAAAAGCAATCAATGCATTAAAACTTGGTACTGCTGCAACATACGTTGCAAAAACAGTTTCAGATACAGCAATTAATGCCGGTTCCGAATACGTAAAAACCGGTCAAGTAACTTTAGAAAACACATTAATTTCAGCTGTTTCATCTTTAGGCGGTCAATACGTTCAAAACAAATTAGAAGAACGTGCAATGGCTAAGGCTTTTGAAATAGACGAAAGCAAATTAGATGATGTAAATTCAGGCTGGCTAGGTGAAGCAACTGATGCTCATCATAGATACAGAACTGATCTATCAACAAACGAAGTAGGAAATCTTCCATCAGCTCGTGCATACGTTGGTAACGGAATGGAAGTTCAATCAGGCAACACAAAAGGTATTTCTTACGATGTAAGAATGTCACAACACAAAGAATCAGTTGCTGATATTGATAAATTACTAGGCAAAGGCGCATCAAAAACAGAATTTGGTGACGGCTTAGTTAAATTTGAAGATAGATACAAAGCCAGCGGTACTGCAGGTTCAGGCATTGAAGGTGACAACGTAAAAAGTTGGGGTACATTCAATGAAAACGAAAAAGTTAAACAAATGGGCTTAGACAAACGCTTAGATATTGTTCAAGATGCTGGTAATATGGCAGGCATGGCTTATGGTGACAGAGAAATTGTTCACAACGGTTGGAAACAACAAACCCAAGTTTCTGCACCTAATGGCTTTCACGCAAAAGCTTTAGAAAAAGACGGCGTTGTAATGGTTGTATTCAGAGGTTCTGATGATATGGGCGACTTAAGAGTTGACCACCAAATGCTTTCAGGTAAACTTCCTGATCAATTCCAAAACGCTGTAGACTTTATGGAACAAGTTAGAGCGGCTAACCCTGATAAGAAAATTGTAGTTACAGGTCACTCTTTAGGTGGCGCATTAACAGAATTAGTATCGTCAAAATATGATGATGTTTTAGGCATTTCTTTTGATGCTGTTGGTACTAAGAAAATTGTTGATGCAACAAAAGGCTTGACTGACAATAAAAATACAATAAACTACGTTGTAAATGGTGATATTATTTCAAACGGTACAGAACACGTCGGAAACGTAACTCTTGTAAACGAAGTTGCAGATGTAACAAGAGGAAATACAATTCAAAGCCCTCACGCAATTGGCAACTTCTCAGGTACAAACAATACTTCATTGCAAGGTGTTGAAGCAGGCATGGTTCAACGTACAATTGATGCTGCAAGTGCTTCAAGAGCGCAAGCCTACGCAAAAGGTTTAACTTTAGATAGTGCAATTGCAAACTCTTCAAATGGTCGAGTTACATTTGATGACAAAACATTCAAAAAAATTCAAAAGCAATTTGCATCAGACGTAAATGCTTTAAATGTTGATTTAAAAGCAATGCAACAACAAATTGAAGCTGTAACTGATCCTGCTCAAAAAGCAGCATTACAAAAAGTGTTAAACGCAAGACAAGCTGCGATTACCACAGGTGCTGATATTAAAGCAAATAGCACCGTTTTACAAAATATGTCAGGTGATGAAATCAATGATATTTTGGCTAAAAATTTCGGTTTTGATAAACCGGGATTCTTAGGTGGTGAAACTCCTTCACAATTAATCCAAATGGATAAACAAACTAAGTTTGTTCGTGTATACAATGACGAATCTTCATACGCAAAAGGTTCATGGTTAATGGCATACTCTGACATTGAAGGTTTGACACCTGCACAAATTAAAGATAAATTCGCACTTCCTTCAATGCCAAAATATGTTGTAGAAGTTGAAGTTCCTGAAGGTGCTCAATTGTATACAGGTAAATGCAATCCTCTTGAAGGTTGGGGTAACGGTGGCGGAACTCAATACTTCTTGATTGGGGATAAACGACCAAAAATTTATGGCGGTATGAAAGCATTACCAAAACAATAAGATAAAAGGATAAACAATGCCAGAAGTTAGTTTTAATGAAAATAAATTAAATATTGATGACAAGTCAATCAGTTTTGATTTTAATATCTATAACGCAATAACTTTAGAAGACAAAGTTGTTGTCATGCTTGATATTCCAAACGAAAGTCCAGTATTGGAAAACGTTATAGCCTTCAGTTTTGAAGGTCAACCTGTTTGGACAGTTCAACCGTTTAAAGAAAAATTTCCTGAAATTAAAATGACAACTCCTTACGTTGGAATGTCAAAAAATGAAAACGGAAATATTAATGCAACCAATTTTTATGGAATTTGCGTAGAAATTTCATCAAAAGACGGTAAAATTTTATCAAAAACAACTGCAAAATAAATTTATAAATTTGTACTAAATTTTTTCTTGAAAAAACTTAACAAAAAGTACAATTAATTGTTTTTAATGGTTGACAATCCTTTTTGGTTGTTGTTATATAAATAGTATAACAACACTTAGCTGTATTTTTGTGCTGAAAAGTCCAACTAAGGTTTAGGCGAAAAACTAATAAATCATATATAAGGAGAAATTATGCCAACAATCAATCAGCTTGTACGTCGTGAACGTAAAAAGCTAGTAGACAAAACAAAATCACCAGCATTGATGGAATGCCCTCAAAGACGTGGTGTTTGCACAAGAGTTTATACAACAACTCCTAAAAAACCGAACTCAGCACTTAGAAAAGTTGCCAGAGTTAAGTTAACTAACGGATTTGAAGTAACTTCATACATTCCTGGTATCGGACACAACCTACAAGAACACAGTGTTGTTCTTATCCGTGGTGGTAGGGTTAAAGACCTTCCAGGTGTTAGATATCACATCATCCGTGGTACTTTAGATACTGCAGGTGTTGCAAATAGAGCACAAAGCCGTTCTAAATACGGTGCAAAACGTGCTAAAGGAGGTAAATAATGTCAAGACGTTCTAAACCTGCAAGAAGAATTCCTGCTGCAGATCCAATGTATAACAGTGTAGACGTATCAAAATTCATTAACAGAATTATGCGTCGTGGTAAAAAATCTTTAGCTGAAAGAATTTTCTATTCAACTTTAGAAAGAATTAAAGAAAGAACTAACGAAAAACCAATGGAAATTTTCGAAAAAGCATTAACAAATGCAACTCCATTGTTAGAAGTTAAAGCTAGACGTATTGGTGGTTCTACATACCAAGTACCTCTAGAAGTTAAAGCAGACCGTGGTTTCGCTCTTTCTTCATCTTGGTTAATCGCAGCTGCTAAAAACAGAAGCGGTAAATCATTCATCGATAAATTAACAAGCGAATTAATCGATGCTTCAAACGGTGCAGGTCAAGCATGCAAAAAACGTGAAGATACTCACAAAATGGCAGAAGCTAACAAAGCTTTTGCTCACTACAGATACTAATTTTAAAATTGGTTATAAACAAAAAAAGAATCGCAGAGGTGCGGTTCTTTTTTTATGTATTAAATCATTATTGTTAATATGGTTAATATTATTATCAACCATATACAAAAAATTAGCACTGATGACGATAATCATAGTGCTAATCCTTAACTAAGATTAGTAACAGGATGTGAATGTAAATTTAATTAACGGTTAAATTTACTCCTGTTGCTATTTTTATTATAACGTATTTTTATGTTTTTCAAGTCGTATAATTTAACAAGTTTACGTTTTGTCATTTTAGTGTATATTTATTTGTTTTTAAACTGTTTTTTAGCTAAAATAAACGTATTATGATAGATGTAAAAAAGATTAAATTAAATGATTTTGAAATTGGTGGGGATAAGTTAACAATTTTTGCAGGTCCTTGCGTGATTGAAAATCAAGAATTATTATACGAAGTTGCAGAAACTTTGAAAGAAGTAACTCAAGAATTAGGTATAAATTACGTTTTTAAATCTTCTTTTGATAAGGCCAATCGCTCTTCTATGTCAGGCTTTAGAGGCTTGGGTATGGATGAAGGTTTAAAAATGTTGGCAAAAACAAAAGAAAAATTTGAAGTTCCAATCGTGACAGATATTCACTTACCTGACGAAGCAAAACCTGTTTCTGAGGTTGCTGATATTTTGCAAATCCCTGCATTTTTATGCAGACAAACAGATTTACTTTTATCTGCAGGTAAAACAGGCAAAATTGTAAACATTAAAAAAGGTCAATTCTTGGCACCGCAACAAATGAAACCTTTAACAAAAAAAGTTGAAAGTACCGGTAATTCAAATATTTTGTTAACAGAACGTGGTACAACTTTTGGATATAACAATTTGGTTGTGGATATGCGTGGACTTAGAATAATGCAAGAAAGCGGTTATCCGGTAGTGTTTGATGCTACACACAGTGTACAATTCCCGGGAGCAAACGGTGAATCAACAGGTGGTGATAGAACTTTTGTACCGTTGTTGGCTCGTTCAGCAGTTGCTGCAGGGGTTAATGCATTGTTCTTTGAAATTCATCCGGAACCGGATAAAGCATTATGTGATGGACCAAATATGTTAGCACTTAAAGATGCTAAAAAGGTTTTCAAAATGTGCAAAGAAATTTTTGATTTAGTGAGAATAGAAGAATGTTAGTAAAAACTTATATTACAGGAATTTTGGAAAATAATAACTACCTTCTTTATGATGAAAAATCAAAGGAAGCGGTGTTGTTTGATTGCACAGAATATTTACCGGAAGTAAAAGATTTTTTGGAAAAAAATGGCGTAACCTTGAAATATGTTTTACTAACTCATGGACATTTTGACCATCTTTTAGGATTGAAAGAATTACATCAAAATATGCCAAATGTTCCAATTTACGCTCACAAGGATGATAAAGATTTAATTGAAAATGTAGCATCTTTTGTTGATAGATTTGTAGGCGGTTTCGGAAAAGTTGATGTTCCACCTATTACAAAATATATAGATGAAAATGAAGATTTATCAATCGGTGATGAAAAAATCAAAATTTATCATACTGCAGGTCACACAAAAGGCGGAGTTTGTTATTTTGTAGATGATAAATTATTTTCAGGTGATACAATATTCTTAGGCAGTGTTGGCAGAACTGATTTACCTGGAGGAAGTTATGAAAGCCTTAGAAATAGTGTTCGCCAAGTGTTAAATGATTTAGATGATAATGTAAAAATATACACAGGACACGGTGATACAACAACCGTTGGTTACGAAAAAGTGAACAGTCCTGTTTTATAAAATAGAGGAAGAAAATGAAAGAACAATTACAAAAAATTTATGATGCAGCATCAGCTGATTTGGCAAAATCAACTTCAATTTCGGATATTGAAGAATTAAAATTGAAATATTTAAGCAGAAAAGGTGAACTAAATTCAATTAAAAAGAACCTAAAAGATTTATCAGATGAAGATAAAAGGGTTGTAGGTGCTTTTGCAAACGAAATTGCAAATAAGTTAGAAACAGAAGTAAAAGCTAAATACGATGAGTTCTATAAAAAAGAATTAGACGAAAAACTTAAAAAAGAAAAAATTGACGTAACTTTGACAGGTAAATACATTCCACAAGGTCATGTTCATCCGATTACAGCTACAATTGACGAAATTGTAGACATTTTTCATACTTTAGGTTTTTCTGTTGCTCCGGATAAAAACTCTCCTGAAGTTGAAACTGAAAACTATCACTTTGATAAGTTAAACTTCCCTAAAGATCACCCTGCACGTGATATGCAAGATACTTTCTATACAACAATTGCACCTCACGTAATTTTGCGTGGTCAAACATCAGGCGCTCAAGTTCGTGTAATGGAAGATATGAAACCTCCAATCAAAATTATTGCTCCGGGTAGAGTTTACAGAAACGAAAATATCAATTCTCGTAAAAATAATTTCTTCCATCAAATCGAAGGCTTGTACATTGATAAAAACGTAACTTTTGCAGACTTAAAAGGTGTGTTAAATGAATTCTTAAGATTATACTTTGGCGCATCTCGACCAACAAGATTCAGAAGTTCATTCTTCCCATTTACAGAACCATCTGTTGAAATCGATGTTCAATGTATCATGTGCCAAGGCAAAGGTTGCAAAACTTGCTCAGGTACAGGTTGGTTAGAAATCTTAGGTGCCGGCATGGTTGATGTTAACGTATTAAAAGCATCTAACATTGATCCGGAAGTCTACAGTGGTTTTGCTTTCGGTATGGGAGTTGAAAGATTATCTATGTTGAAATATGCAATTGACGATATCAGATTGTTCTTCAATAATGATGAAAGATTTTTAGAACAATTTTAGGAGAATAAAATGGTAAGTATTATTGATTGTGCAAGAAACGTAATGGGTGACAAATTCGCTTTTATAAAAATGCTAATTTTGTCAATTCCGTTGATGCTTTCTGTTTGGGCGTATTTATCAGGTAATGCATTTTTAAGCGTTACTTCTTATATCGTTTTTGGCGTAATCTTTGCAGCGGTGTTTTTTGAAACCATTAAACGCTCACTTAATAATGAATTGATGTTAATGCCTCCATTTTTAATGCCAATACCAATGTTTTGGACATTGTTGATGGTAATTGTTGCGAGCATAGTGCCGGTTGCTATAAATTTCGGCATATATATGGGATGGGTTGCCTTATTTGCCTCTTATCCGGATATATTTACAAATATAGTTGTTCTATATATGGTTAACGCTGTAGTTGGATTGTTGTGTTCTTCTATTTATTTTGCAACAATTACACAATATTTAGATACAGGAAAATTAAAAGATTCCTTCAATCTGATTGTTATTGCAAAATCAATTAAAACCTTCTTTGTAAACATGATTTTGTACGGAATCCAAGCACTGATATTTACATTGATAGCTTTAATTCCGTTAGCGATAATTGTTATGTTGTATGGTCCAACAAGCGGATTAATTGTTATTTACAGTTCTATTTTAGTTATGACAAATTATCTTATTTTTGCAGATTACATTGCTCAAACTAAAAAAGATGCTGATTGTAATTTGTAAATGAAAAATATTTTATAACTAA
>UMFK01014998.1_pt1 | contig 49650 bp, 60 predicted proteins | sample 1964981 | NCBI WGS metagenome assembly UMFK01 (sample SAMEA4836043, study PRJEB28245) | human gut metagenome | biome: gut microbiome; material: fecal sample | place: Denmark | collected 2008
AAAGTAGATCTATTAAAATTCCAAGGGATTCTTTCGATATCTTTAAACAAATCCAAAGTTACATATATCTGAGGTATAGTAAGAATAAATCCAAATATTATAGGAAAAATTGCTTTAATGGCATTTTTAATATTAGTATTTCGAGTTATTAATAATAAAATAATTCCTAAGATATAAAAACTACAACCATATATAAACATCTGAAAATTGCCACCATATCCTAATAAAGCAGTAACAATAGTTCCAATGATAAAGTATTTTACATTTAATTGTTGTTTCTTTAATGTTTCAAGACCAATAATTATAAATGGTGCAAATGCCGTTATAGGAGCCATGTAATACCAAGAACGAATACCTATTAAACTATATCCGGATAAACAGTAACAAATACAAACCAATATGGTAAAGTTCTTGTTAATACCGACTAATCTTGTTGCAATATACATAAACATGTATGCAAATAACAAATTGATTATTATATAAACATCCAATGTATATTCTGCATGCATTCCAATATATTTTGCTAAAAAATACGAAATATATATAAGTGGATTTGTAAGAGAATATACACCAACTGATGATGTTGGCAAACCTGCAAACTGATAAGGATTAATTTCTGGGAACAAACCTTTTTCAAAAAAGTTTTTGCAAGCATCCAATATCACAGGATTAAATTGCGTAAAATTATCATCATTGACAAAATAAGTCCCACCATTAATAAATTCTATAAATATTAAAGAAAATAAAACGATTAAAAACCCTATCCAAAAACCATTACCTATTTGAAAAGGAATAAAATTTTGTTGATATAATATTTTTTGTAAAATTTGATCTAAAAATTTTCTGATATCAATTATCTTTATATTAATATTGCTTAAAAACAATATGTAAAAATTTAATATTATGCCTAATAATAAAAGGGTAGAAGATATAAATAATCCACTCCAAGACCTTATATGAAAATAATTCAATATTGAAAAAAAACATAGAGTTAAAAGAATTAATATTTTTATTGAAAAACAAATAGAAAAGTAATTTTTTAACCTTATAAATCTATATTTATACTTAAAAATTAAAGTATTTATAGATTCATTAAAATACGGGATTATTGACATTCCAATGACAAATACTAATATATCAACAAGATGTTTTATAAATCTTGAATTATCCGCCATTGTAAAAGCACAATATATTATTGAAAATAATCCTATAAATGCGATTGTAAATATATATTTTAAATGTTTCATTTTATCTGTTTTCCTGCTCAAAATATCTATATTTTTTGTCGTATTCATCGTATCTATCTTGATTAAAATCTCTGTCTTTATCTAATGAATACTTATGATAGTTCAATTTGTGAAATAAACTTTGATAAGCAATAAAAGACTTGTAATCGTCAGGTGTTCCCCAACAAATGTATTTATCAACGGTAAATACTTTAACTTTCCTTCCTAATTTTATGGCGGCATCAACACAACTATCAACGTAAAATTCATTATTTACACGAATATTATTTTCATATAAATAATTAAGAGCATCTATAAAATATTTTGCCTTTTTAAAGTAAAAAGCACCAACGATGGCATTGTCATTTTTTGGAGTGTCGGAAATAGGTACTTTCACACTAACACCTGTTGCATTATTATTTTCATCAACTTTTACCCAACCATAAGCATTTGGATTTTTCTCGCTTGCAGGATTATTTTTAAATGTAAATGCCAAAACATCAGCTTCTTTGGTTTCTTTTTCTAATTTTTTATAATCCAATATCATTGAATTATCGCAAGCTCCGATAAATAAAGGTTTTTCCAAGTCTTCATCTTTTAACCCTATTTCACAAGTACATGCTTGACCTTCCGTTACTTTATCCAAAGCTATAATTTTAGCATCAGGATAAACTTTCAATAATTCCTCTTTTAATGGATATTTATCTAAATGCTCTTTTAAACAGACAAAAATGTTTTTATTGCATTTTGGCAAGGCTTCAGATGCTTGAATTATCATTGGTTTACCGCTGACTTCAATTAAAGGCTTTGGATTTTTGTATCCTGCATCTTGAAATCTTTGACCTCTGCCTGCTAATGGAATTAATTTTATTGCATCATAAACTTTATTATTCTCTTTTGCTTTTGTAAGTGATGTAAAATAGTCAGACCATTCAACATATTCTTCAAGTTCTCCCGGGGTTCCCCATTGTTGCATATGCTGAATTTCATATATAGAAACCTTTAACCCATCTTGTACCATTAAGTTATAAATCATACTTACATAGTATTCACCTTTGAGATTAATATCTTCATCCATTAATTGTTTAAAATATTTTTTTACATAACTGCCTTTTTTGAAATAATATGTGCCATTGGATGCATATTCATTCATTCTGTTATCGGTAAACGGCTGTTTTTCTCTGATTTCTAACATCCATTGTTTGTTATCACGCATAAATGCATAATTAATTTTCCCTAACATGTGTGGATGAAATCCTTTGTATGAAGGAATTGCACCATCTGCATTACGTTCTCTTGTATGTTTCAGGAAATCTTTATAATCCCAATAAGTTCCAAAATCGCAATAATTAACAATTACTTCTTCGTTATCGTCTATTATATCCCTAAGTTGATAAACTGCATAAACCGGACCTTTTTTATGCGGTGGAATTTCAACAATCTTTCCTGATGGTGCAATTTTATTTAAAACTTCACGTAAGTTAGTTTCTTGCAAGTGCTTTGTATTACAAATAAAAATTATATCTTTTTCATTTGGGAACAAACTTACAACATGTTCAATAATTGGTTTTCCGTCAACTTCAATAAGAGGTTTTGGTGTAGTATAGCCTGCATCAATAAAACGTTTTCCAATTCCTGTCATAGGTATAATAATTTTCATAATTTCTCCTTTGTATTTATATGTTTTGTCTGTACTTTTCTGCTTCCCAATTTCCTATATATTTTATTTCTTCTATTGGTAAGTAATTGATATTTTCACTATTTGCATATTTTAAAGCCATTAAATGAAATTTAAATACTTCTTCTATTTCTTTTGCTTTTTTTGTATTTTTAGCAATGAAAAATACATTATTTTTATAAAAAATAACTTTGGGATAATCGAAATATTTATCTTTAAATGCTTTTATTGATTTCAAAGATATATCTTTTAAAATTAATGGTTTTATTCCGCAATACACCATTTTATCTGGGCAAAAAGGGAAAGAATTTAAATGCTTTGTATTAATATTATCTAAAATAAATTTATCATTAGTAATATAAGATATAAGATTTCTAGGTAAAACACTTGAAATAGATGTAGTTAATTTATATCGAGATAAGTCAACATTTAAGTATTGTTCTATTTTTTGTATTACAAATTCGGTTAATGTAAAAATTTTATTTTTATCATTTGATGTTATAATTAAACCGTGATTTTGTAAAAATATTATATCAGCATCAGCTTCAGTAGTTAGTTTTTTTAATTCTAAAGCCAAATCAAAGCCAGGCGTATAATAATCAACGCAAATGATATTTGTATTGTTAAATATTTTTTTTAAAATTTCTTTCCAATTAGTTAAACAAGTTATTGAATTTACAATAACTGGATGAGTATGTAAAGTGTATTTTTTTAACATTGAATGTAATAATGTTTCAATTGATGGTCTAAAGTTTTTTGTTAAATTTACATTGTTTATGAATTTATTTACTATTTGTTCTCGTTCTCGTTTATTTGTTGTGTTTAATAAATCTTTTTCGTTAAAAATATCCAATAGTTCTATATTCTTGACAATTGCGTAACCATAATTTTCATCAACTTCAGAAAGGCACGTTCCAGATGCTTTTATGAACATCGTTCCATTGTCATTTTTTACAGATGAATTTCCTCCACCTGCTTGAACTAAATCAAATCTTTCTCCTGCAAACTTAGATATTTCTATAAAATCATTTAATTCTATTTCATTCATTCCTTTATCTCCAATTCTTTGAACGATTTAAATACAGTAATTCTATTGTCATCACAAGTGTTATTTGTTAGCCAATATGGTTTTATTCCTAAATTTAATGCTCCAAGAATATCTTTTTCATAGGAATCTCCTATCATACAAACTTCGTTAGGTAATAAATTTATTTTTTGTAATGCAATTTCAAAATTTTTCCTATTTGGTTTTTCAACTCCAACTTCTTCACTAGTAACTAAATATTTTACGTATTTAGCAAGACCTAGTTTTTCTATTTTTCTATATTGAATATACGCAGTTAAATCTGTAACAAAGCAAATTTCTTTGTCATTGTTTTTCTCAAAGAAATTAATAATACCATCAGATAATTTCATATAATCAAGAAATGAATTCCAATAAATATCATAAAGGTCTTTTGCAAGAATATAGTTATGGTTACCTAATTCTTCTAAAGTTTTTTGAAAATAAAGTAATCTATTATGAGAAGATGCTGTATTTTTCAACATATCATGAACAAAATTTCGTGCATTTTTGAATGCTTTTTTAAAATTGTTTACATTAAAATAAGAATGTGCAAACTTATAAACATCCTCCATTGCTTGATAATGAGGAACATTATAGTCATATAACGTATTATCTATATCAATTAAAATACCTTTTATCATATGCTTCCTTCATTTTTTCACTTAGAATCCTTAATGTTAAAAATTGGATAAACCCTCTTTGTCCAGACTCAAAACAACAATCAGTCGCTACAATTTCTTCAACATTTGTTATTTTTTCTTTTGCAATTTGATCCCAATTAAATTGTTCTAAATTTGAATAGATAATAATTTCTTGTGATTTTAAGTCTTTTGAATAATCCCAATCAATTTCAATATTTTCATCTGACAACATTGATAAAATATCATCCATGAAAATACTAGAATCTAATTTTAGCTTTATACCAAGGTTAATTTTATCTTCCTTAATATTATTCAAATTTATTTTATTAATAGGGAAATATGAAATAATAACATCCGCAAAATTTATTTGTGGTTTTATATATGTGTCAACATCATTTACCCTCTTTTGCATTGATTCTAAGACTTGTTTTATACTATATCCTCTAGATTTAGTATCACGACATATTTTCCAATATTTTCTTAAATTTTCATTTGGATTTAAATAAATTTTTATATCAATTGTTTTTCTCATTTTAGGTAAATAAAATGGGTGTAAGCCAGATAATATAACAAATTGCTTAGGTTCTATTTTTATAGGCTTATCAAATTTGCCTGTATTGTGGTTATAATCACTTCTATACACAGACTGCATTTTTTTAAGTCTTAAAATATCTGAAATTTGTTTATGTAAAAAATTGGCTTTTGGATTAAGGTGGGTCATATTCTCCCAATGCTTATCTCCACGTTCCCACTTGTGGTCACCATCGCCCTCCAATATTATTAAATTTTCTTTTAATAATTGTTTGATATCATTTAAAAGCGTAGTTTTTCCACTTCCACTGTCACCACCAATACCTATAACTAAGGCATTTTCTTTTTTATATATAGAATTACTACGAATTCCGATTCTATAAACGCAATAAATTATACATACCAATACTGCTTCTAATATCGTAAACATACAATTCCGTAAAAATTCATTTGTTATTTTCAAACTAATTGGTTGTCCCAAAAGAGATAAATCCCCATAATCTCCGACATGAAAAAACATAAAATAAAATATGTAAATAACGTTCAATGACCAATAACTTTTTATTACATTTTTATCTAACTTTTCGTATTTAATGACAAATAAATTTAAAAATGGAACTAACCAAATAAACCAAGCAGGAGTAGATGGAGGAACAAATACTAGAAATAAAGATATTGCTAAAACTATATACAAATCTAAAAGTTCATTATTTATTTTTTGATATGCTAAAAATCTAAAATAGATAAGTGTAGCAATAAATAATGGTACATATATTTTTATATTCCCCAATAAAAAATTAAAATTAAACAATAAATTTTGTTTTTCATTTAATAGAACTAAATGATGATAGCCTTGACTGAATAAATATGGAATAGAAAATAATAAATATATCCCTGTAATTATCAAAAATGAAAATAAAGCCTTTCTTCTTTTTGTTGTCTTAAAAATGTAAATCATTAAAATAGGCAAAAGTAGTGCTACATTCATTTTTATGCATGCTGCTAGTCCTAAAATAATAGATGCAATATAACATTGATTCTTTTTATAAAAATAGATTGCTAAGAACAAGAACGCTACAGGTAGTAAGTCTAACTGAGAATGCATATATGATGCGTATAGAATAATTGGAGATGCAAAATAAAATATCAGAATACTAATAGGTTTATTTTTGAAAGTTTTTAACAACAATACATATATTGTAGAATCAGCAATTAATGTTGGTAGCTTGAATAAAATATTATGAAGAAATACATTATCCACATGTAAAAAATCAATTATGATAACCCCTATACTATAGAGATATAACATTAGAGGGTGGTAAGGAAATTCATAATTTAAATTATTTGTATAAACCCAATTCCAAGGATCGCCACCATTTAAAACAAAATGATTAATAAATGGGAAAAATAATTTATCTTGATATGCAGATGAAAACAATCCCATTAAAATAATTTTGACAATAAGTATTGTTAAAATTATAGGAAAAATGATATTTTTTTTATTTTTAATTAATATCATCATTCAATATTCCTTTTATAATACAATTTATACATGTGCTAGGTGCTACCTCAAACATATTAAATTCTCTAATTTTATCTTTATTTATACCTGGCAGAGTTAATAAACCAAAACCAGACATAACATGAGTAATGTCTAAATCATCAAAAGAATGTCTTTGACGGAATTTAGTGTATAAAACATCCATTGGGGTATTTGTCTGAATTAAAAACTCAGTAAATCCACTTCTTAGAGAAATTATTCTTTTTGCTCGTTTAGCTAATGCAAAGGCTTCTGCAAAAGTTAAATTACAACTTTTAAAAGTGGTTGCGTACTCTAAGTTAACATCTTTGGTAACGCGGTTTACAAATACATCATAACCTTCTTTATTTAATATATTTATCAGTTCGCACCAAAAATCTTCATTGTAAAGTTTACAAGATTGTGCTTCTGGCGAAATAAAAATAAAATTATCTAAATTTAGTCCTATTTTAGAGACCTTTTCTTTCATACTTGCTTCATCTTGAAGAGGAACTATCATTGTACGCATAGAAATGTCATTATAAGTCATATTAAGGTCATCTAATATTGATTTGAAATAATGAGCTTCCCCAAAAGGCTTATGTTTTATGTCAAGTTCAACTTTTTGAAAATGTGGGTTATCAAATAAGTAGAAAAATCTAAAATTTTCAATTTTAAATTCTAATCCAGTAAACCTTAAATCAATATCCTTGATATAAATAAATGGGATATTTGGACAAATCATTTTTATCATGTCTACATGGTATTTTTTAGTTGCAACTAGTAATGGATTTTTACTCTGATTACGCTCAATTAATTTATCTATTACATATGTTAAAGTTAAATAGATTTCACCACTATTTGCTCTCAATATATATATGTCATCATATTTTTTATCAAAATACTTAAAATTTTCTTTTTTAAATTTTTCAATATAAGAAATCTTTTTGACAATTTTTCCGAATAAAATATACTTACGAAAATTATCCTCATCAATTCTTTCCATTACTGGATGATTAAGTACTCTTATTTCTTTAGCAGAATTATCCGTTTTATAATCTTTTGTTTTAATGGTTGTAACAAGATTACCAAGAAATCTTTGAATACGAGTAGTTGTATTATAGTCCATTTCTTGTTCCATTAAACTAAACCCAAGTAATTTAAATTCTCTTTTAAAATCCGTTTTTATTTTTTCAAAAATTTTCATTAAATAACTCCATTGTTTAATAAATCGTGAATATGGATTACACCGATTGGTTTGTTATCTTCAATTACAAAAATATTTGTAATCTTTTTATCGTGCATAATCTTCATAGCTTCAGATGCCATTGTTTCTTTAGAAATCGTTTTTGGATTTTTAGTCATCAAATCAATCGCCTTTTTATCCAAGATTTCAGGACTTAAGCAACGTCTTAAATCCCCGTCAGTAAGCATTCCTGTAAAAATACCATCAGCATTTACAAACCCAACACAGCCAAGACGTTTTGATGTCATTTCCAAAAGCACTTGTTGCATATTTGAATGTTCTTCTAATATTGGCATTTCAAAATCTTTATGCATCAAATCAGAAACTCTTTGCAAAATAGAGCCAAGCTTTCCACCCGGATGTCTTTGGTTGAAATCAGATTTTGTAAAACCTTTTCTTTGGATTAATCCGGCTGTCAAAATATCGCCCAAGACAAGCGTCGCTGTGGTCGAATTTGTTGGTGCAAGTCCAAGTGGGCAAGCTTCTCCGTTATTTGGAAGCAACAAAACTATATCTCCCGCTTTCCCCAAAGAACTTTCAGCATTTTTTGTAATCGCAATTAACTTAATTCCAAAGCGTTTGCAATAATTAAGAATATCCACAAGTTCTCGAGATTCGCCACTATTAGAAATTGCAATTACAACATCATCTTCTGTAATCATTCCTAAATCGCCATGGCTTGCCTCTGCCGGATGTACGAAAAATGAAGGAGTTCCTGTTGATGCTAAAGAGGCCGCAATTTTTTTACCGATATGACCTGATTTTCCCATACCTGTTAAAATAATTCTACCTTTAGCATTTTGCATAACATCTAGTGCCTTAGTTAGACTTGAATCTAAGCTATCACGCAATTTAATAATTGTATCAATTTCACTATTTATAGTATGAATTGCACAATTTTTATCCAAATTTTCCTGTATAGAAATTTCTCTTTCCAAAGTCTGCATTACAACTCCTCATTTATCTTGTATGAAATATCTAATTTTGCATCTCTATTTTTATTGACTGCAAAAGCCATATCCAAACTGCTTGGCTTTCTATCGTTAATTAAAATCCTCTCACCCATTGGCATGTCTGTTAAAAGATAGTCATATCTCAAGTTGTTTTCTTTCAAAAACTTTTTTAAATCTTCTAGATACTCTTCTTTTCTAGCAGTAAGCATCACAACCTTGTCATCAGGACTCAAATTATCAAAAAATTCTTTAACTCCATCTAACAAAGTATCGTGACCGTCAATCTTGTAGCCATTATGCTTAACAAGTGTTCCGTCTATATCCAAAATCCAAGTTTTGCTCAATGGTGAAAATTCCAGCTTTGTCATTTTTTATAGCACCTCATTAAGTTTTATTATGCCGTTATAGAATGCACCACAAATACTGTCATAATCTTCCCAAGCATAAGTTGTAAGACTCAACCAAATAATAGCGTGTAAAAGTCTTATTTTGAATTTATTAACATTTGGCAAGCAATCGAAGAAAAATTCTTCCATATCCGCCCAATTGTTTGGCTTGATTGCAAGTTCAACATCTTTCTCTCTAATATCAAGAGTGAATTTTTTGCGATTGAATTGGTCATATTCACCTTTCAATGAGTAATACAATTTCGCCCAGTCATAATCCACATCACCGTAGAGTTTGGTTTTGCCAAAATATCCTCTTGGATCAATCAAAATAGCCTTCATATTGAAAGTATCAAACATTAAGTTTGAAAAAGTACAATCACCATGAATTAATCGGAATTCTTTAGGATAAACTGTTTGAATGGCTTCCTTTAATTCATCTTTATTAAAGAAAACATTCTTGTAATAATTTCCGTTAATCTTGATAAACTCTTTATCCGCAAATGGAACAAGTTTTTCGACTTTAGATAATCTGTCGAAAGTTTTATTCAAGAAATTATCTTCAACATCTTGGATATTCACAGGTTGAGCAGGTTCAAGATTATGCAAATCCTTTAATGCTTCAATAAGTTTTCTCAAAATTTCACGTTTTTGAGATTTAGTCAAAAAATCGTATTCAAAAATATTTTTACCTTGAACACGTTTCATTGTTAGTGGTTCATAGTTGAAAATCTCTGGAATATTCTCAAAGCCTAAATTCTTAACGTGCTTGTACCAAGCAATTTCATCAACTGCAATCTTTTTACCTTGCTCATTAATACCACGTTTTACGATAACATCTCCGTTGAATTCCATAGAATTGAACGGTCTGCAACGAGGAGTATCATCTGTGTTATCAGCATAAGAAAGCAAAGTACCGATTTCTTTTGAACCATACAAATCAAGTCTGTTAAATTTTATATCTTGATTTTGCAGCCAGCCAACCAAAGCTCCTTCATCTGCAATATTTTCAAGAGCTTTTTTGTTTTCAAAAATAAACAAGCCGGCAACACCATTTTCTTTAGATGGGGTTTTTACAAATTTGTCGTCAAGATAAGACCAACGACATTCAAAATCTTTTGAAATACCTATATAATTACCTTTTGTAGAAGGCATTTCAAAATTCTCTGACAAAATCAAATCGCACCACATAATCATAAATGGCTCATTTTCATCATAATCAGAAATTGCTTCTTTGATACCGGAAATTGTACCTTTTTTGTTAGCCTTAACAATTTTGAAATTGTATTGAGAGCCAAAAGCGTTCAAATATTTTTCAAGTACATCGGTTTTATAGTCTGCAATGATTGTAAATTCCGCATCTTTGAACATTTGGAAAGCATAAAAAATTATAGGCAAATTATTAACAGGAACTAAACATTTTGGCTTATTCCTTGTCAAACCTTCTAATCTTGTACCTTTTCCACCTGCTTGGATTATGATTTTCTTGAATTTAGAACTACGCATTATAGACAAAACTCCTTATTAAAATGGAAATTTAGGTCTTCTTTTATTCCAATATATTTAATTGTTTCAGCGACAGTTGATTGGTTAAATATCCATTCTAAGATTGCCAAGTCGCCATACTTTTTGTAATAGTGGTAGCCGAAGGTTTTTCTCCAAGATGATACCGAGTATTCTTTTTCAATTCCCAACTCAACGCAGATTTCTTTGAAATTTCTAAAAACTTGTATTCTATCAATAGATTTTCCAAATCTAGAGATAAACAACGGTTCTTTGGATTTTCTATCCTTTGTGTACTCTTTTACTAATTCTTGTATTTCTTCATTTAATGGAAATAATTTTTTGATTTTAGTAAAGGTCTCTTTTATTATAAGTTCTTTTTTGTTTTTAATGTCGCAAACTTTTAGTTTTAAAAGTTCTGTAAGTTTAATACCCGTATTTATAGATAGCAAAAATAGCAATAAATCTCTTTTTTGGTCTTTTTCTAAATATTTTTGTTTAATTTGTTCTATTAAATTCTTATCTACAATTGGGTGACTTGCCATAATAAACTTCTAACTTCCTTCATCTAATAAGTTTCATCACTTCTTAATCTCTACACAATTACACTTGTGTTGGAGTAACTCAAAAACCTTTATAAATAGTGAATTATAGAGGTAGAAAGTTTACAAAAATTAAACAAACTCAACTAAATTTTAAATATTTAATTAGAAAAAATCTCTTTGTGTTATGATAGTTTTACGATTTCAAACAAAAGCAATACAACACAAGTGTAACTATGTTGCAATATGGTAAGTTTGAAATTCAACAAGCAAGAGTCTTTTAGGCTAATCCTAACAAAACTTAACATTAGAAATTTTAATATAAATTTTTAATATCTTTATGTTAGAATAAAAATATTATTTAAGATTTATGCAATACAACACAAGTGTAATTGTGTTGTATTGCTTTTTTGTTGAGATTGGCTCTATATCTGCATTACAGTATGAAATTGTTGTAACTGTTGTCAATCATATCTTGATCGATACCAATGTATCTGAGTGTTACTTGTGGAGAATAATGATTGAAGATTTTTTGTAATACTGCGACATCTTTAAACTTTTGGTAGTGGTGGTATCCGAAAGTTTTTCTCAATGTATGCGTACCTACTTTGTAGTCAACTCCTGCTATTTCACATGCAGAATTAATTATGCGATAACATTGTGTTCTTTCCATTCGATTATGAAATCGAGATAAAAATAACGGCTCACTATCTTCTCTACCTTGAGTAAATTTATCCAATAGAGGTTTTAGTTTTGTGTTAATTGGGAAACGTTTTGGCTTGCCAGTCTTTTTCTCAATCAAATTAATGTAAGATTTGTTTTTTACATCACCAACATTAAGGTTTAGAATGTCTGAAATTCTAAGTCCACAATTTGTTCCGATGACGAAAAATACTAAATCTCTTAATCCTTGTTGTTTCAAAATCTTTTCAATCTTTTTTAAATCCCTTTTGTTTCTAATAGGTTCAACAATGTTCATAACTTCTCCTTTCTTGATGTTCCTAACTTTTTAAAATTTGACTTTTTTATTTTAAAAAAACCGTAGTTTCATCAATAATCTCGGCAAAATCGTCATCTGTAAGTTGCAAGTAAGGTCTTGCAGGTATCTCTGTTTTGTGTCCTTTGCATGCTTGTCCTCCAAGTTGATGTATTGCTGCATAATCAAGATTTGAACCAATAACAGCAGAATTATCGTCATAATAAGTGTTTACTGACGATGCGAGTTGACCTGTAACTTGCAGGATTAAACCCGGATACGTTCCTTTTTTCTTACGTTGTTTTTTAGTTGATTCTGCTAAATCTTGCCACTTAGGTCTGCCTTCTACTTTAAAATTTTCTTCAGTAGAATAGGCAAAAATACCTGCGATGTTTTTCATTAACGGTCGCAGGTTTTCGCCCCTCGTTGCTAAATCAAGAAGTTTTTTATTTACTTCCTTGTTATCAATTTTGATTTCAATTGGTTCATCTACCATTATTGAAAATCTCTTTTATTGGATAATTTGCAATTAAAAGCTCTTTGAAGATTTTATTTTCACGATTAGTTCCCTCTCTATTGTTGATACCGTTTAATCGCTCTACTTCAACCATTTCAAAGTCTTTGTATAACTCTCTAATTTTTGGAGAATCATCATAAGAAAGTAAAAATCTACCTTTGATGTTTTTCAAAGTATCTCTTAATCGTTCGTGGTCAAAGTCAGCTGTAGATGTTACAGCATAACCACAACCTTTTGAATATGGAGGATCGCAGTAGAAGAAAGCACCTTCAAAATCGTATTGATTGATTAATTTTTCGAAATCACGATTTTCAATCATAACTTTATCTAATCGTTGATGAATTGCATCAATTTTATCCAATACGTTTCTTTGTGATTTACTTGCACCACCACAAGATTTTTTAACTGTACCAAAAGTTTCGCCACGACCACCAAAAGAACGTGTAATCAAGAAGTAGAATTGAACAGCTCTTTGGATATCAGTAAAAGGTTTTGCACTTAAATATTGCAAGAACATTTCACGAGAACCCAATAAATATTTGTATTCCTCTTTAAAGGCATTCGGATGGTATTTAACTATTCGGAATAAATTTACTAATCTTCCATCTAAGTCGTTGTATATCTCTAAGTCTGCCCATCTTTGCTTGTAGAATAAAATCCAACCCCCACCACCAAATGGTTCAATGTAAGATTTAATGTCAGTAGGAATCAACGGTTCGATAGTTTTTCTTAATAACCTTTTTCCTCCAACCCAATTAATTAAAGATTTTTTATCAATAGTCATATTGTCTCCTGTTTAAGTTATGTTCAAATGCTGTTCAATGAGGGTTCAAATTTCGTTCAGATCAGATGCAGGATTGTGAGACCAACCAACATCAGGTGCAATTCTTTTACCTGTTAAAGGATCTGTGTAGACAGTAACAGGTTTATACTCCCCAGATTTTTTAGAAACGAGATGTAGCTCTTGGGATAAATTTCCGTCTGAGTTATATGGGGTAATTCGTTTTTGTTTTATGTTTCTTTCAGATAGTGCATTAACTCTACACCTGCAACGCCAACCGTTTGGCGGGTAAAAACTTCTCCAAAACGGATCGTCGTATCTATAAACTAAACCATTTAACATTGCATGTTCCGGTCTTGTTCTTGAATCCATAACGGCAACGTATTCCCAGTAAGGACGATTGTCGGTGTTATCCATTTGAGTTTTGTATCGTCCTGTCATATATGCAGTTTGCATATTTACTGAATAAATAGTTTTAAGTCGATACATAGAACCAAGTTGAACTTTTTCGGCATTACCTTTTGAATCAACTACAATTTGTTCACCCCACCAACCTTTTTTCTGAAGAGTTGGTTTAAGTTCTTTTTGAAAAGATTGAAAAGTTTTACCTTCCTCTAGAGCCTTATCTAATGCTGAACGAATATCTTTTAAAATATCCTCTCGCATTACTTTTGCGACAGTAAAGGATTTTTTGTGTGCATCTTGCCAAAGTTCGTACCAATCCCAAGTGAACGTATTTTTTTTGTTTTTGAAATATTTAATAGCAAGAGCAGGGGTGAGTTTGAATAAACTTTTAAGCTCTACCATTTTCAACCTCTGCTATTTTTTCAGCAATCGTTTGAGCGACATTTACTGTAATCGCATTTCCCGCCATTTTGTATAATTGCGCATCAGAAATGCCAAGTTCTCTTGCTTGTTGAATCATTCCATCCGGAAAGCCTTGCAGTCTAAAACATTCTGTTGGAGTTAATCGTCTGATTCTATATCCATCAATCGTTCCCATATTGCAATGAGTGTCTAAAGTTTGCGAACAACCTTTACCTACTCTGCCTCTGCGAGTGGTTGAATTTGGATATGCTAAAGCAATACCATCTCCAACTTTTGCAATATCATAACCCTTTTTCGTACCGTTTTTAATTTTCATCAATGGTGTATCACCACCGACTTTTAATGTTTCAACGATATTTGATTCTTTGTATTTATTGAATCTTGGTTTATTGATACAGTATAATCCTGTTTTACCACTTCCTGCGTTTGCAACTAAGCAAGAACCAACACCATCAGTTGTATAAATTCTTGAGCCTTGTGAGTTTCCAACAGTTTCTTGGATTTGGTTTAAGCCGACTTTGACAGTATTCTTTGAATCGCCTCCGATGAAAGGAAATATTTTTCCGATACATTCCCCTCCAAGACATCCGACAATGTACACTCTTTCCCTGTTTTGAGGAACGCCAAAGAACTTAGAATTAAGAACCTGCCATTGCACTTGATACCCAATGTCGGTGAGAACTTTAATGATAGTTGCGAAAGTTCTTCCACGGTCGTGGTTAAGTAAGCCTTTAACGTTTTCGAGAATAATATATTTGGGCTTTTTGTCTTTGAGAATCCGTGCAACTTCAAAAAATAATGTGCCTCTGGTGTCGTCAAATCCTCGTCTTTTTCCTGCAATGCTAAAAGATTGACAAGGAAATCCACCACAGAAAATTTCAAAGTCTGGCATTGTTTTAGTATCAATTGTTCTGATGTCATCATAAAATACCTCTTTTTCATTGTTGAAATATGCAGAATAAAGCATTTTTGCATATTTATCATTGTCGCAAGCACCAATGCATTCAAACCCTGCATTTTCAAGTGCTATCTTAAAACCACCAATACCAGAAAAGGCATCAAAAAAACGGAGTCTTTTACTCATCTAAACCGTCACTCCTTCCTTGCAGTTCGCACAAAAACAAAGCCTTTTGAAGTGACTGTTCAAACTGTTTGCTGTGCAAATTTTTATCCGTTAATAATTCATAAACCTCGTTAAAATCAGAACAATTTTCAATCAATGATATCAACGGTGAAATCATCTTTTGTGCTTGTTCGGATAAGTCGGATTCTGAAATAAATTTGTATAAACTTTCTATTTGTTCCTGTCCGGGAACTGTTGGTTCTTCTTCTTTAAACTCTTTAAAATTAGGATTTTGAACAGGAATAATATCTTCTCTGATATCAAAATCTTCATCTTCTAATCCATACGTTTTGATGAAATATTCTTTGGTAAATTTAACACCTGTGTCGTATAGAATTTTATCTCTTTGAGCCAAAGTTAAATCAACATCTTCAGGTTCGTATAATTCAAATTTTGGAACATCTTCTTTTGAAAAATTAATTTCATAAACCCATTGAATTAATTGATTAATAACGCTTTCAACAAGTTTTTTATCCGAATCAACAATATCTTGTCTTACAGCCATGTGAGTATTTGCTGCTGCATAACTACCTGTTGAACCAATTTCAGTAGTTAAGGTTTGACCGAGTATTGCTTTTGAAATTTCAGCATTCATTTTATCAATCAGTTTTTCATAGATTTCAGCAGATGAAGATTTATTTGCTTCTTGAATTTCAACTGAGGAATCGTCTGGAATAACAGCGATTGCATCTTGAACCATATCTTCAAGCATATCTGCCAAAGTGTTTGTTTCTTCTTTTGTTGCACCTCGTGGATGTTTACCAATCAAATGTGGCATACCGTATTTTTCAGTAAATACCACCCAAAACTTCATTCCACCTTTTTTGAAAGTAACATTCCAAAATACACGAGATAAAGTTCTTTCCCCATAAGGATTGTTATAACTTGGATTATTTTGCGCCAATAAAAACTTTTTATCCGGAACAATTTCTCCGTAATAATCTGATTTAGTTCTGAATTTTAGATTGTTTTCATCATCAAAGCAGAACCATTCCGGAGGTTTGGCAATAATTTTTGCAGGTAGAATTTGTCCTGTTTTCTCTTTCTTCCACATAATTTCAAGTGGCTGAAAACCAAATTGTGTTGCATCAAGAATATCTGAAATTAGTTTATGAATATCTAATTTTTTAAGTAAATCTTCTATCGCTTGGGCATTTTTATCTTTATCTAAACCTCTATTAATTTCCCAATCTAAAGATAGAACACCTGCTTTTCTTGATTGAACACAAGCAAAGACGTGAGGATCGCATAAAAGCTCTTTGTATATCCTCATATCTTTACCTTGTTTTCTCAAAACAATATCAGGATCAGGCAGAATATTAACTAAAGAATAGAAATTTAAAGCCCTCGCTCTTGTTGCTATTTCTTCAGTTAGATTGGCTTTGGAACTTGCTTTTTTAAGAATAGATTCTTCCACAATTAAGCTCCTGTATTTTTCTTGAAGATGCTCAACATATCAACAGTTCCGACTTTGTAGATGTTTTCAAGAGTATCTATTTCAAATATTTCAACTCCATCTACAATTAACTTGGCATAAGTAACTGACATATTTGTTTCATACTCAGCATTCTCATGTGGTTTGATATTACCTAAAGGAAAATCTTTAAACGTACCAATCAAAAATGCTGTTGCAGGTACTTCCTTAATACGTCCTGTGCCATTGTAAGTTTCAAGGTTTGCACGAACTTGAATCATAGTTGCTAAAAATGGATTAGAACACATTGCCATAACCGCAGGGTATAAAGAGTTCCACTTGATTTTACATTCAAGTTTATCTATACCTGCGAAAAATTCAGCAGAGCCAATCATCCCAAGTGCTTTATGTTCAGCCATTTTGTGTTTGATTTGTGGTAGTTGAACTTCTTCGGCTCTGCCTAAAAGGTTAATCCCATTCATATACACATTGGCATTTGTTAGTTTATTTATTTCTATTTTTGACATTTAAAACTCCTAAAAACGCTTATATAACCCACACTCCCTTACCTCAATATCTGAGTAATGCATAATTACAATTTCCTTGCTGATAGCCTGTATCAGAGGACACTTAGTTAGGTTTTTGCAATTAAAACAAGAATCGTTTTCATCGGTGTGAACTTGCAAATCGCCGACTTTAGTTAGGGTGCAGTACATTAAGAAGCTCCCAACGATTTCAATAATTCGATATTGATGAAAGATTCAAATGTAATTCTTTCAGCTGGAGTTGGTGGCATAAATTCAATATCAAAAGTCAAATGACCGTTTGCAAGTTCGGTTGTAGGGTTTTTATCAACATTAAACGTACATTTACCATCAATCAATGCACCTCTACCGATTAATGTACGAATAAATTGATTTACTGTTTCACAAATAGAATCAATCAAACCGTTATCAATAGGGAAGTCCATAAATTGTAGCATTGCATATTCAACTGATTCATGAAGAATATCTGCCGTACGTCTTACGTTGATAAAATTAGTCGGATGAGTTGAACTTGGGTAAGCCGCAGAACGGTTGCCCCAAGTTCTCAAACCAGAACCATAAGAATTAAAGACTGTAACAACACCTGCTTCGTTCAAGGTATTAACTTCAGAAGTTGGATCGTTAATCATCGATGTGAGTTGTCTTTCAACACCTACTATTCCTTGAATTTCAGTATTTGAAGGTGACCAATGATAACCTTTTTCAACATCTTTGGCAGCAATAACACCTGCTAATCTTTGTGAATAAGGTTGTAATTTGATTGAATCAGTTGTTGAATCATAAACTTTTAAGTGAGGATAACAAAGAATTATACGTTCAGAGGACGTATTAAAATTAATTGTTCCTTGTGGTCCACGACCTGTGATAACATCTTGAACAGTTGCACCAACAGGTGCATCTACAATACCCATCGCTCTAATTTTGTTGCAGATTGTATTTATCTCAGTTACAACAGCAGCATCTTCACAAAATACTGGTGCTATGATTGTTTTTGGATAATATCCAAATAATGAATAACAATCTTCAAAGGCTTTCATGCCTGTTCTCTTGCCTGTTATTCCATCAATACCACCGTTAATATCTGAGATTTTTACATCTTCTATACTTTCGTGTTTGGTTGGATCATAGACGTTAATAACGATTGCAATACCAGAACCTTGGTCGAAAATTGATTGTAGAGCTTGAGGTATTGTAAAACCTGCCTTATGATTCCCGAAGTATTTTACAGCTTCGGTTTCATTCAGAATAAGGGTTGGAGTGTTGATTGTTCTTTTATCTTCCTCCACATCTTCTATCGGAGCAGTACCAACGATACCTACAACAGCAGTTTTTACTGTTGTAATTGTTCTTGCTCCCTTTGTAATTTCAATGGTTTCAACACCATGCAAAAAACTTGCTGGCATATTATCCTCCTAAAAATTTTGTATTAAATTAGTATTCTTGTATGTTTGGGGTAGTGAGAGTAAAATTAATTCCGTATTGCCAAATACCGTTATTTTCGGAAATAAAAAAGTCTTTACTTGGAGAAAGTTCTGAACAACCTTTAATTTCAAATCCTGTTAAAACTGATTTTATTTTATCGATTAGTTCATACGCTCCATCATTAGTTCGTAGATTTCTAGTTACAACCGTTATTGAAAACTCTTTTTTGTTTTCTTGAGTAACAAATCCAAGTGCATCAGTATTTGAATATGTACTTCCTTGATAATGAACAAGTAATGCACCTATTGAGTGAAGTAAGAGAAATTCAGATGGTTTATCCGGAAACCCTTGAACTAAAATATTTGGGAATGTATCTTTTAGTTTTTCGATTATATTGTTTTCAATTTCTCTAATATTCAAGCATTCGTTCCTTATTAAAGAGCTTGTCTATAATCGATTTATTAGATTTGTATTCTTCTGCGTTAAAACCTGCCGATTCAAAGGTGTCGTTTTCGGATTGAAGTGAAATAACACCTTTTTGAATATCTCTCAGAGTTGCAATAGCATTTTTGTAAGCAGTTTCTATTACTTCAGGCATTTCATTTCTCATTCTGCGTGAATAAAGACGATACACACTCAAATCAACTGCTAAAACTCGTAGTAGAGGGAAACAGATATCAAGAGGCAGAGAGTATCTACCTCTCAGATATCCGTCAATAAGGGCAGAAGAATAAAGGAGAGCTTCTTCCACAACGGTTTTATCTACAATCTCCTGCCCATCGTCAGAAGTAAGTTGTATTAGAGTTGGGGTAGATGTATGTTTTTCAATATCATCAAGAGTGCAATACATTATATACCTCTTACAATTCTTACTTCTTGCCCAACAACTCCAGAATCTTGAGCATATCCATTTACTAATGCTTTTTCAGTTGCTTTTACTGCTTTGCCGTTTTCGTCTGACGAAACTTCATCACCGGCAGTAATTGTTCCACCTGCTTCTACCAATAAGACTCCAAAAAGAGCTACAGGTGCGTATTGTCCTTTTTCAATAGCAACATCTGAAACACCTAATGCTTTTGCACCTGCTGTGCAATGTTTACCATCAAAACCAATGAAACGATGTTGTTCAATATCTGCTGTTGCTTTTATTGAATCTATCAATAGAGGTTTATAATGCTTATTTACCATCTTCACCTCCAGCTTGTTTTGTTTCGGTTTTTACTTCTACTGTTTTTGTTTCTTTTTTAGTTTCAGTAGTAGGCTTTTTTGATTGTTGTTTTTGTGTTTGAGTTTTTGCAGGCTGACTAGGTAGAGGTTCAATAAAATCTTCTAATCGTTTTGCTTTGCTATCTTCAAGTTCAATAGTCGAACCTTCTTTGTATAGTCTGCCATTATGCAGAATTGATGTGTGTTTTACTTTATATCTTTTCATTATGTTGTTTCCTCTGTTTTATCTTTTGTTGCATCGTAATTTGGGTCATTGACACCAGAGATTAAATAACCTGCTTCAGCACCAACAAGGAATGGGTCGTAGATATCCGTTGCACGAATATACTTAACCTTGTTTCCTTCTTTTTGGTACTCGTCAATATTAAGGGCATCTTTTTTACGAACTGTGTAAGCAAAAGATGGATCGTATTCAGTTCTTGAAGAACCTAATTTTGGAACGTATGCAAGAATGATGTTGTCTTTCCAAATACGAACAAACTTGTTGTCTTTGTCCACGAAAATTGATTTACCGATAAAGATGTTTTCTATTTCAAAAATCTCTTTCAAGAAGTTTAATGTAAGTAACTTGTTTTGATTATTTGAAATCAATTCTTTTAATTTTGGATGACGTTTTAATATTCTCCAAGCATCTTGACCGATAATCATTGTGTTTGGATCTTGTGCGATTTTAGAAGATACCGCATCTTTTGCATCGTCAACCACACCTTGAGGATCTGACGATTTCCAATTAAAACAAGATGAACCTGATAGAATCAATTTGTTTTCGGTTGGATAGTTGTTTGGATCTTGAGCTAAATCAGCACATTGCTTTTCAAGTTTTAACTTTAAACCTTCAGTAACAACATTTGTTGCGTGTAATTGGAGTTTAACCTTTTCGGCTTCCTGTTCTTCACGATAATCGATAGGATATGATAAATCGTGTTCAGTTAATGTTGTTGTATATTTTTTAAAGCCTTGAGGTGAAATAACATTTGAATTGGCTCTAATTGCACGTTCAGTATCATAGATATTGAATGCCTCTTTGTTGAATTCAAAAATGTCTATTTTTTCTTTTTCGGAATAGATTGTTGGAAATAGATTTTCCGCTACGAATGCGTTATTACCATAACCACGAGCAACTTCCGATAAATACGCATTAATGCGTAATTCTTCTAGTCTTCCCAATTTTATCTCCTTATATATTTAGTTTTAGTAATGCTTCTTTAAACGAGATGTTTTCTTTTGCTGCCAAAGATTTTGCCTCTTTGAAAATTTGCAGGCTTTCTTCATCTGCATTAGAGAATTTATCTACTTCAGCATCTGAGTCTGCGTGGTTTTCTTTTGTGGCAATTTCTTTGAAAGAAATTTGATTCGGTAAGGATTCTAAAAAAGCCTTAAAGTCAGTAATGACTGCCGAGTCCTCACCGAATTTTTTGACATTATCTAATTCCTGTAAAACTGAAAGAATAATATTTTTATTCGTTGGAATTAGTTTACCCTGTTCGATTTGTTTGTCGATAAATTCGTCAAACTCTTTCTTCTTTATGGCAGTTTTAATGTCGTTCAACTCTTTTTCAATTTCTTCTTTACCTTGAGCTTTTTCTTTGAAAGAAGCAACTTCATCGGTTAATGATGAGATTTTTTCTTTTAAAGATTTAATAGTTTCAAGTTTTTTGTTGTTTTCTTTAAATTTAGCAAGTTGATTTTCAAGTTCTGCAACTTGATTTTTTAGTTCAATGATTTCTTCTTCAGAAAATTGTTCAGTTTCTTCAACTGATTCAGATTCATAAATATCTGCTTCAGCTTCCATAAACTTGATTGGTTCTAAACCTTTAACTTGAGGTGTAGCAGCACCTAAAAAAGATACTGCTTTAAGATAAGCACCCTTGCCCTCAAGGTTTCGGTACAATTCCACCGAAACCTTTTTGTACTTACCCTCATTAACATCTTTTTCAAAAGCTTCTGGCACTTCTTTAAAACTAACCATAAGTTTTTCACCGTCTGCTTTTACATTTTCTACCCAACCATATGCAGGACCAGATTGTTGGTGGTCGATTGTGATTGGTGCTTCGCAAAATTTTGGATCATAGTTTTTTGCAATGGCAGTTATTTCTTTTTTGGTAAATGTACCTTGGGGATATTTACCTGCCTTAAATACTTCATAAAATTTCATTACCATACCTTCTTTTTTTCATTTAGTGAACAAATAAAAATTTCATACTCACACTATAACCCCTGTCGTTATTGAGTTTCAAAAGAAATAGGCAAAGATTTTGACATAGAAGAGTTCAAACAACTAATCTTTGTCTTTGACGTTTGAAACGCAGATATATCACGAGTTAGAGTGTTAATGTAGAAGTTAAAAAAGGACGCAAGTCCTTCTTTCTTCTTTCCTAATAATCAGTATTTAAAGGAGTTTTATGGAATTTATTAATGAAATGTATCCTCTAGTAGAAAATATTGGATTCCCTGCGTTAATCTTCTTTATTTGGTACATCTACCACCAATCACAGGTTAGAGCTTTTGAAAAGATTATTCAGAATAATTTTGATATTTTAAAAGACCTCTTGGAGACAAACCAATACCACGCAGCATTACTTTCAAGAATTGAAAGCAAGATTGATAACAATTTATGGTGTCCAATTTTAAAAAGGGAGGTGTCATAGGTGAATCAAGAAAGATTACAACTTAAAGGAATGCTTGCTGAATCTAAAAAGAAGTACAGAGAACTTGATACGGAAGCCTCTGGCTTAATTCTTATCATTCGTACATTACTCAACCCTTATGTAGAAATTGAATCAATCGATACAGAGAAATGTATTGTTCATACAAAACGATTGCACGAAATTACTCAGCAGATGAAAGAGTTAAAAGTTAAAATAAAGAATTTGGAGCAAGAATTTGAATAGCAAAAGACAATATTATGACGAAGCTGAAAGACTTTTTGTAATAGAACACATGTCTTTAGAGGAGATTGGTAATCGTTTAAAACTTTGTCGTAAAACAGTTATGAACTGGAAAGAAGTTGGCGACTGGGATGGAAAAAGAAAACAATATCTTCGTTCAAGACAAACTTTTCATGAAGAACTTTATGAATTTGCAAAAAAATTAATGAAAGGTATCTCGGAAGATATGGACTCTGGTGAAAAGGTTGATACAGGAAGAATGTATGCTTTTTGCCGAATTCTTCCAATGATAGGAAAAGTCAAAGATTACGAAGATGTTGTTGCAAAGAAAAAGGAAGACACTCCAAAAGGTTTGACTCCGGAACTTATTGCTCAAATTGAAGAAGAAGTTCTAGGTATAAAACACAATGACAACGAAGAATAAAACCCCATTCTTTTTACCATATCAAATGAGATGGTTAAAGGATAATTCAAAAGTAAAAATATGGGAGAAATCTCGAAGAATAGGAGCAACGTATGTTCAAAGCTATGAAGACGTAAGAGATTGTGTAAAAAAGATTGTTCCTGCTGTTTGGTTTTCATCTGCCGATGAATCAGCCGCTCGTGAATATATTGATTATTGCAAACAATGGGCAACGCTATTTAACATAGCAACAAAATATCTGGGCGAACAGGTTCTAGATAAAGAAAAAGACATCAAAGCCTATGTTATTCAATTCTCAAACGGTACTAAGATTCACGCATTATCTTCAAATCCTAAAGGATTCAGAAGTAAAGGTGGTAAGGTAGTTCTTGATGAATTTGCATTCCACAATAATCCAACCGAACTTTGGAAAGCTGCTAGACCTTGTATTACTTGGGGATATCCATTAAGGATACTTTCAACTCACAACGGACAAAGTTGTTTGTATTACAAGTTTCTAGACCAAGTTGAAAAAGGAAAGTTGAATTGGGCTCATCATAAAACACCTATTCAATTAGCAGTAGCCGAAGGACTAGTAGATAAAATCTACGGCAGAAAAACAACAAAAGAAGAACAATCTGAATGGATTGAAGAAGAACGAAAGAACTGTTTTGATGAATACACTTGGTTACAGGAATACTGTTGTGTAGCAATAAACGAAGCCTGTGCTTTTCTTCCGTACGATTTAATCACTCCTTGTGAACTTGACGATGTTCTTAAATCTCTTGAAGAAATAACAGGGGATTTATATGTCGGAATAGATATCGGTAGAAGAAAAGACTTAACTGTTATCTGGTGCTTGGAACAATTTGAAAAGTCAAAGTACACAAGAAAAGTTAAAGTTTTGGAAAAAACACCATTTCATATTCAATACGAAATTCTTTCTGCAATTCTGAAACATCCAAAATTAAGAAGATGTTGTATAGATTCAACTGGTATAGGAATGCAACTGGCAGAAACAGCTCAAAAAGACTTCGGTAAATATAGAGTGGAAGCAGTTATGTTTACCAATAAATCAAAAGAGGAAATGGCTTACAACCTAAGAACCAACTTTGAAGATAAATCAATCTTCATTCCCTCTGACCACGATATTCGTGAAGACTTGCACTCTATAAGACGTGTTTCAACCAAAGCAGGAAACATACGTTTTGATGCTGATAGTTCTGAAGTAAGTGGACACGCTGATAGATTTTGGGCTCTTGCATTGGCTCTAATTGCCTGTTCAGTTCCTTATTCCCCAGTTGATATTACAACAAGAAAAAGATACGAGACTTTAAAGATGACCGAAAATTTTTAGAATCGATTTTAAGAGGTTCAAAATATTCAAAACGATAATTTATACCAACCCCAATATAAAAATTCAATACAGAGGATTTTGAACAAGTTTTGAACACGGTTTGAAAGTAGGTTGTCCATAAAAAATTTAATAGGAGAAAAAATATGACAAAAACATTAACTTTGCCATCTGGTAAAATTGCAACTTTTGAAAAAGGAAAAGGTAAGGATTTATTGCAGGCTCAAATAAAAGCAAAAACTTCTGATGAAATTCCGTACGCTCTACTAGCAGAATTGTGCGAAATTGATGGACAAAAATTAGTTTATGAGGATATCTTAGAACTTGATTTAGAAGATGTTATCACCTTGCAAGCCGAAATTTCGGGGAAGTTACAGGGTGCAAAAACGACACAAACAGCAGAGAAACAGTAAATTACTCATATTTGCCAGATAGCCAAACCATTATTCACTTATGTAAAATCACAGGTTGGCAATATTCTGAATTATGCGAAATGTCTATACCAACTCTTGCATATTGGTGCAAACAAGCAATTAACTACACGAATAACCGTAATAAGGAAATTGAATCTGAATGCTCGACACAATGATGAAAGTATCATTAACTCTTGTAGCCTTTGATAAAATGTCAAAGGTTATTCGTGATGCTGTAAATAAATCAAATTCTGAATTTGATAAACTTCAAAACAAAATCCAAACGACAGCACAATCACTTGATGCACTCGGTCAAAATATGACAAAACTTGGTGCAGGTTTGACATTAGCAGGTGGTGGACTCGCATATAAATTAGGAATAACACAAGCAATTCCGGAAGCACTTGCTTTGGAACATCAACTAAGAGAACTTGGAAACGTAGGACAGTTATCTGCTGAACAATTATCAGATATGGACGAAAGACTAGGTTCTATTTCACGTTATACAAACCAATTCAGAAGTGAAATTGCAGAAGGTTTAAATGTTTTGGTTGCATCAGGTATTGAACCTGAAAAAGCCTTAGACTATATGAACGTAATTGGTAGAACGGCTACTGCGGCTCAAGCCGAAATCGTGGATATTTCAAAAACGGCATTCTCACTAACGGATAACTTAAAAGTTAACGTAGATGATTTAGGTAAAACAATGGATATGCTTGCACAAGCAGGTAAAGAAGGTCGATTCGAATTAAAGGATATGGCTTCAGCATTTCCAAGTTTAACGGCAGGTGCTGCTATGCTTGGAATGAAAGGTGTACCAGCAGTAGCAGAATTAGGGGCAGCACTTCAAGTTGCAATGAAAGGTGCAGGTACAGCACCAGAGGCAGCAACAAACTTTGAAAGTTTCTTACAAGCAATTACTTCACCTATGGCTGTTAATAGATTCCAAGAACTATATGGAGTCAATTTACCTAATTTCTTGAAAAGGGTTGCCGCAGAAAATCGTGATCCAATCGAAGAAATGATTGTTTTAATCAACCAACTTACAGGTGGAGATATGTTTAAGGTTTCTGAAATCTTCAGAAATAAAACGGACTTAAACTTCTTGAAACCAATGATGCAAAACTTGAATGAATATCGAAGAATTAAAGCATCATCTCTTGGTGCAGAGGGGATTATGAATTCTGACTTTAACCACATGATGGAAACAACTAACGAACAATTTAAGCTCTTAAAAATTAATATGAAAGAGCTTGTGTTCCCTCACTTGCACAAACCAATTGAACTTTTGAATAAAGCTCTAACAAGTATAAATAAAAATCCGTTACTTCAAAAAGGTTTATTTGGTGCAATTATTGGCACAATTGGTTTAGGTGTTGTTCTATCTGCTCTTGGTACAACTGCGATTTTAATCGGTAAAATCGTGTCTGGTTATGGTAGATTTTTAGGTTATGCAAGAGATTTAACTCCTGTATTAATCAAGAACTCTGCAAAACTTCTTGAATTTGTTGGACTTAATTCTGCTGCTCACAATTTAACTTTCAAAACAAAGATTCTTCAAAGTGGAGATAAATTGGGATTGGCTTCAGCCTTTTCTGTAAAAGGTGGATTGTTAGCAGATATAAAAAGAATAGATAAAAATTTAAGAGAAAGTCTTTTAAAAACATTTAGAGAATTTCCAACCACTATTTCTAAATCTGCACTAGCACTAAAAGAGTGGACAGTAACTTCAGTTAAATCAATTCCATCAAACTTTGTTGCAGGTTTAAACGGTTTGAAGAAAGGATTTTTAGGAATCCCAAATCTAATCAAAACTGCCATTGTATCTTTTAGAGCATTTTCAGTAACTTTGCTTACATCTCCTCTTGGTTGGATAGCACTTGCGATTGGTGCTGTGGCATTAGTTATTTATAAATATTGGAAACCAATTACAGGATTTTTTAAAGGAATGTGGCAAGGATTAAAAGAAGGTTTACAACCTTTGATGCCATTATTCAAACAAATCGGTAATTCTATATCTCCAATTTTAAAACCCATAAAAGCCATTATTGATTGGTTCAAGAAACTAATAAAACCTGTTGAAGATACAGGTGGTGCAGCAGAAAAAATGGGTGTTCGCTTTGGTAAAGCAATAGCAAATATTATTGTTGGATTTGTAAAACTTGTAGCGAAAGCCTTTGAAGTTGGCAGAAAAATTTCAGATATGCTTGTTGGAGGAATGTTGTCTGGTATTGGAAAAATAAAAGATGGCATTAGCAAAATAACTCAAGTAATTAGAGACCACCTACCACATTCACCTGCTAAAACAGGACCTTTAAAAGATTTGCACAAAGTTAAAATCGTTGAAACTATTGCCGACACAATAAAACCTTTGCCAATAACCAAAGCTATGAATAAAACTCTTGGAGTTTTTCATAGTGGATTCAAAGGTAATGGCAAAGGTGGAAGTTCAATTGGTGGTGGTTCAGTTGTGATTAATTATAACCCAACAATCACAATCTCTGGAGGTAATGGTTCAAGAGATGATTTTCTTGCAATGCTCAAAAAACATAAAGAGGACATCTTAACTATGGTTCGAAAGGAAAATGAAAGAAAAATGAGGCTTGCGTATTAATGTTCGCACAGTTAGGAGATATTGAATTTGAACTAATAACCTATTTTAGTGGGTTAAACGAATCAAACACATTTAACTATGCTCAACATGAGCGAATAAACAATAAACCAATCTTGCAATATCTAGGACAAGATTTACAAGAACAGGATATAAAACTAAACTTCCACGCAAGTTTTTGCGTACCGGAAGACGAATTAAAAAAACTCAAAAATGTCGCTAAAAAAGGTGAACCTTTAAAGTTCATAAAAGGAAACGGTGAATATGTCGGAGTTTTCGTCATTACCGAAATCATTTCAGCAACGGAACAAACAAGTGACGAGGGAGATATTATCTATATCCAAGTTGACCTTAAACTCCGAGAGTATACAGGAAAAATTAAAGAAAAGAAGAAACAACAAAATGGATTAAAGAAAAAATGACGGAATATTATTCGTATATTACTAAAGACAATGACAGGTGGGATTTGATTGCATACACATTTTATAACGATGCAACAAAATACGAGCGAATCATTGAGGCAAATCCAAATATACCAATTACCCCAATATTAAAGGCAGGATTAAAATTAAAAATTCCTGTGCTTGATGAAACTGAAACGATAAAATTTGAACTTCCTCCTTGGAAGAAATAAAGAAAATAATTGAACATTGAGAATTAAATAAATACTGAACATGCCCTAATTTTTTGATACAATATATTTATTATTGCACATTAAAAATTTAGGGGACGAACCGTTAAAGCTCCTACCTCTAGCACAACAGTAATTGGTGGAATTCAGCTAGAAAGGAGGATGCAACTATGAGCATTAAATTACTAATAAAAATAGTAGCAATTGTGCTGCTACTATTTCTAAGTTCTTTAACTGCTGTATAGAGAACGGTGGACTGAGTACAATCTCGAACCTTGTACTCAGGTTCCCTCTATTTTTATTATTTACGATAACCCCTCGTTTGTCAAGTGCTCGTGGAACAAATTTTTCAATAAAATTAACACTTTTCAGTATTTATTTAATCCTTCTCGTGAGAAAGATTAAATATGCTAAAACCCTATTTTAAAATTGAATATAACAATAAAGATATAACAAGAGATGTATCAAACTACGTCACTAATATCGAATATACCGACTTTGAAAGTGGAGAAAGTGATGAAATAAATATTACTTTTGAAGATTCAGCACAACTTTGGCAAGGTGCTTGGATACCAACAAAAGGTGATGCATTAAGAGTGTATATCGGATATGTTGGAGAAAAACTTTTAAACTGTGGAATTTTTGAAATTGATGAAATTGAATACTCAGCTCCACCAGATTCTATTGTTGTCAAAGGGCTTGCAACAGGAATTAAAAAAGCATTCAGACAAAATAATTCAGTTGCTTATGAAAATAAAACGCTAAAACAAATTGCAAATGAAATAGCGAAAAAACATAATTTAACTCTTGTTGGTGAAATTGATGACGTTAAGGTTGAACGTATAACTCAAAACCAAGAACGAGATTTACAGTTCTTGCATAGACTTGCTGAACAATATGGATACATCTTTAAAATTGCAGAAAACAATCTTGTATTTTATAAAACGGAAAAACTTATCAACGCAAATTCAGCAAAAACTTTGTATCGAAAAGACATCACAAGATTAACCCTAACTGAGAAAACAAGCCAAAACTATAAAGCAGTTACAGTGAGTTATCACAACCCCAAAACAGGGAAAAAGGTTACTGCTACTGCGAAAAATAAAGAGGGTGTTAAAGGTGATACCTTAAAAATAAATGCTAGATGTGAGAATAAACAACAAGCATTATTGAGAGCAAAAGCCGCACTTGCAAATGGAAATCACACAATAGAAGGCTCGATTGCTTTAGTTGGTAATCCGTTTTTAGTTGCAGGTTTAAATACTGAGCTTAAAGGTTTTGGTCATTTCTCTGGTAAATATCACATTACTCAAGCAAGACACACAATTGATAAAAGTCATGGCTATTCAACAAGTTTGGAGGTCAAATCGTGCTAAAATTTGGAACAGTTACAAACATAAATCCATTAACAGCAAAAGCTCGTGTTCAGTTTTCTGATGACGATATAACTTCTTATTGGCTACCAATCATACAACACAAAACATTAAAGGATAAATTTTATTCAATGTTAGATGTTGGAGAGCAAGTTGCTTGTCTTATGGATGAAAATTCTGAAGATGGAGTCATTCTTGGATCGATCTATACAGGTTTAGATTCTGTTCCCGGAATATCTAAAGAACAACATTTAATCAAGTTTGAAGATGGAAGTTTTATTGAATACAACAAAGAATCACAAATGCTTACTATCGTAGTAAAAACATTGAATGTGATTGCTGACATTATTAATACAGGTAAGTTTGAAAATACTGACGGTATTGTTTCTAATTCGGATGTTTCAGATAGAGTTTCAACAATGCAAGCGATGAGAGATATTTATAACTCTCACACTCATGTTGGTAACTTGAGCTTGCCTACATCTGCACCTAATGGGAGTATGTAATGACAACATTAAATGAAATAACATACGTTGATTGGCAATTAAAACTCAATGAAATCGGTTCTGTATCAGAAGGCATTGAGGATATTAACCAATGTATTGCAATAATATTATCTACTCAAAAGGGCTCTGTACCACATCGACCAACATTCGGTTCAGATATTTTGAAATACGTTGACTATCCAATTAATTCAGCAAAAGCAAATATTATACGAGAAACTGTTGATGCAATTACTTTATGGGAGGTAAGAGTAAATGTTGATTCTGTTTCAGTTGAGATAGATGAAACACAATTAAAAATAAAAGTTCAATGGAGTTTAAAAGAAGATTCTTCAGTATCTTCAACAACGGAGGTAAATTATGACAAAATTGCCTGAGCCGAACTTTATTGAAAGAGATGCTGACAAAATTACTCAAGAATGGGTTGATTTATACGAAAAGAAATCTGGTAAAGTTCTTCAACCTGCTCAAATTGAACGTCTTATGATTGATAGTGGAGCATATCGAGAAAACTTGCTTCGTGTTGAAATTCAGCAAATTGCAAAAAAGAATCTATTGAGTTATGCACCAATAGATATTTTGGAACATATTGGAGAACCTCTCGGAGTTTCAAAACTACTTGCATTCTCATCTAAAACAACTTTGCGATTTTCTATTGATGAACCATTGGATTTTGATTTTGTTATTCCAAAAGGAACTGAAGTTGAAACAAAAGATGGATTGTTGGTTTTTGCTACAAATAAACCTGCAACGATAACAAAGGGATTGCTTTATGTTGATGTAGAAGCACTAAGTGAAACTCCAGGATCTATCGGAAACAATTATACAAAAGGTTCTATTAATAACTTAATCACACCATTGTCATATATTTCAGAAGTATCAAATATAACAGTTTCACTTGGTGGTGCTGATGATGAAGATGTTGAAAGTTTGAGAGAAAGAATCAGACAAGCACCAGAAAGTTTTTCAAATGCAGGAAGTAAAGGTGCTTATAGATTCCATACTTTATCTGCACATCAAGATATAACTGACGTTGCAATTTTATCTTCAGAGCCTGGAATAGTTGAAGTTTATCCATTAACTAAAGATGGAAACCCAACACAGGAAATATTAGATACTGTTCAAAATTATTTAAGTGATGATAAAATCAGACCTTTAACAGATAAAGTTGTTGTTAAATCACCAGAAAAAATAGATTTCACATTATGTGCAACAGTTTGGCTGTATAAAGATGCTGATGTTTCTAGTGCTATGACAACTATAAACACAAAATTAAATGAGTACAAAAATCTGCTTGCCGAAAAACTCGGAAAAGATGTTATCGCAACACAAATCATCTCAATTTTAAATAGTGTTTATGGTGTTTTTAAAGTTGAATTAAACGCTCCATCAGATATAAAAATTCTTGAATACCAATGGGCAGATTTAAAGAGTTTCAATATTGAAGTTGGAGGTTATGCTAATGAGTAACTTATCTCCAATAAACGATATTAACTTAAAAATATTTGATGAAATTTGCGAGGAACGTTTTAAAGGAATCGATTTAAATGTTTTGTTAGTAACAATTATCGACAATGTTCCTTCTGATGCATTACCACATCTTGCTGAACAATATCACGTTACAGGTAATGAAGGTTGGTTGCAATGTCGTAATGATGATGAAAAACGAGATTTGATAAAACGTGCAATTGAGGTTCATAGATATAAAGGAACAAAATATGCGTTAAGAAAAATTTTTGATATGTTCGGAATTGAGGGCAAAATCAATGAATGGTTTGAAACAGGAGGAGAACCTTTTACCTTTTCAGTAGATTTGGATTTTGTATCAAAAGGGCTTGATTACGAACTAATCGCAAAACTTGAAGATTTGATTAATGAGTACAAAAACGTACGATCACATCTATTAAGTATGAAGATTTCAATGACTTCAAAAATGAAGTGTTATAAGGAAAAACTTGCAACGATAACAGGTGAAACTGTTTCTATTCTTCCCAAGCCCTGCGACTTGTATTGGGATGAATACAATTGGAATGAACGTAATTGGGGAAAACATTTGCAAGGTAAATCTAAATTGCTTCCGTTGGTATTTGATAAATCAACATTTGATAATTCAATGTGGGCATTTGGCTAGGAGTTAAAAGTGGAATATTATACATTACTCACAAAAACAGGAATTAAAAAGATTGTAGATTCAGAAGTAAACGGCACTCCATTGGTGTTATCAACTTTCGCAGTTGGTGATGGTGGGGATAGTGCCTATGAACCAACTGAAGAACAAACACAATTATTGAATGAAACTTATAGGAATAATATTGCAAGAATTTATGCTGATAATAACTATTCAAACAGACTTGTAATTGAATGTGCTATCCCATCAAACTCTGGTGGATATTATATTCGTGAAGTTGGAATCTTTGATTCAGATAGAGATTTATTTGCTGTTGCGAATATTCCAGAAAGTTATAAACCAATTGAAGATGAAGGTTCAACAAGAGATTTCTATATCAAAGTAATTGTTGAAATTGAAAACTTAAACGATATTAATTTAATTGTTGATTCAAATGTTTCAATCGTGTCTCTTGATTATCTTGAATCAATGCACGACAAAAATCCAAATGCACATTATAGAAAAATAGATGCAGATAAAGTTGATGGATATCACGCAGGAAATGATGAAAATCAAGTTGCTGTTTCCAATTCTGAGACTTGCAAAAATTTAAACTCAGATATGGTGGATGGTTTTCACGCAGGAAACGAAGCAAACAATGTGCTTGTTCTTGATGAAGATGGTATTGTTCCAGATAAGAATTTAAAACCTTATGCCCCTCAACAACACACACATAATATTGAAGATATTTTGACAAGTGAAGAAATACACGGATTCCATAATATGCATATTGAATCCGGATATAACGAGGGAACAACAACTTACGTTTACCCACCAACCGGTTATACAATGGATGATTTGCTTGCATTTTTACCATCAATTAGAACAATCCATTTCTCTGGTGATGTAGATTACAACGATTCACTTTATTGCTATTGGTCAAAAGATGAAAACAAAATCATTGTTACTTGCTATAACACCGAACAGCGTTATACTCCACAAGTAAATTGGCTTGCTATTTGGAGAAAGAATACACCTGCAAAATATAAAGGAGATAAATAATAATGAGTATTATTGAAAGTTTAATACAATTTAAATCTGGTGAAAAAGCAGTTGCATCAGAGGTTAATAAAAACTTCGAAGATTTAAGAGTGTCTAATAATGAACATTCAAGACGTTTAGAAGATATCGATTTAAAGTTTGATAAAACAGGTGGAAAACTAAACGGTGCATTAATTTTGAATGATACTGAAACTGTTAATTGTGAAAGTTCTTCTTTGTTTTTAAATTCAAAAACAAACAGCTTTAAAGTTTTAGGTACAACAAAAATTAGCGAATTTATTGGAATTGATGAAGGTATTGTTATTCTTTTATTTGAAAATTCAAGAATATTAGAGAATAACAACTCAATCAAATTACAAAACAATGTTGATAGAATCACTAAAAGTGGAGACTGTGGAATTTATTTAATTAAAAATTGTGTTGCAACTGAATTAAATTATTTCTCTGCTAAGGAAATTCACACCAATTCCTTTATGCCACAAACTATTTTGGATTGCCCTAAAAATAAAAACGGTCGCGCAGATTTTATCAGAAATATTGAGTTTGATAAAAACTATATGCCAATAATGGAAGCTAATGAAAGTGATGATTGTGCAATAACGTGTAGTTCTATCCATAGTGCGACATATAATCCTTGGTATGCGTTTCGTCACCATACAAATGATGCTTATGGTTGGCTTACGTTAAATGGTGTTGCAACAGGTTGGTTAAAAATTGAATTTAGAAAGGCAAGACCTAAATTCAAAGCCTTTTGTATTAATGCAAGAAACTCAACTGATGCATCAACACATTGTCCTTGTGATTTTATTATTGAGGGAAGTAATGACGATACGAATTGGACATTGTTAGGTCAGTATATCGATAATCTTAATTGGACTCAAAATGAAAGAAGATATTTCGGACTTTCATACTTTGATAATTTCAAATACTACAAAATAACAATCACAAAAAATTCGGGTACAGGTGCTTATGTAGGTTTTGGGGCTTTAGAATTTTTTGAGGCAAAAAATGATTATATGCCTCTTGTGGCAGAACTTGATTTTTCAGCAGACAAACCTTTGCTTTTAAATAATAGTCTTGGATTATCTACAAGTGGCAAAGTTAACCAATTATCTGCTATCAGTTCAAAATATAGTATTGAAAATTTGAACAATAATTCTCTTAACTTTATTGCACTAGAACGACAAAAAGATAACAGATTCAATCACGTTGTAACAACGGCACAGCCTGTTTATACAAATAAATTACAAAAGCATTCAGTTAGGAATTCTATTCCTACAATGATATCTACTACAACAAGTATTGAATTTAAATATGGTTATTCAGTATCAGCAAGCAGTTATTATACAACGTATTATCCATTTCTTGCTTTTAATCATAATTGGGAAAATAAGTGGTTGGCGTCTGTTGCTGGAGGTAATCAATGGATTCAATTCGACTTTCCTAATTATAGAACGGCAGCGAGATTTTCTATCGTTGCATCAGCTGACCAACCGGCAGGCTGTATTAAGAATGCTTTTATTAAAGGCTTTAACGGTGAAGAATGGGTTATTTTAAAAGAAATCAAAGACCAAGTTGGTTGGACAGCGAATGAAGTTAGAAATTTTGATGTAGATATATTTGAAGAATGTATGCAATTCAAACTTGAAATTACAGACATTGAGACTCCAACATTGAACGCTCAAATAGCACAATTTGAAATGTTTGAATTGGCGCATTGTTTTGTTATTCCGGAAAATCGATTTTATAAATTTGATGTTGAGAAAAACGACTACGAAGCAACAGAGATAAACTTTATCGGAAGAATTAAAACTCAACATAATTTTATTACTGATTCGGAATGTTATGCGATTGAACATAAATACCAAAGTGAAGAAATAGATTTAAAAGCAGCAACAACATTTGCCATTAATCACAATACAGGATTGGATTATAAAAATCTAAAAATATCTGCTTGGGTTAAGGATAAAATTGATGGATTTGTTATGCCTTGGGAAGTTAATTCAATACTTGATGCAAGCCATGAGTATAACAATAACGGTTTCTATTATGATGACTGTTTATTCTACGTCAGAACAGGTACAGGGTTAATGCAATTCAAGGATTACAACGCAGTAAATAAAACTCTTAAAGATCGTTGCTCATTGATTATTCAACTTGAAAGGAATTTTTAGATATGAAAAGTGTAATTAGAAATGGTGAATATTTATTAGTTGATAAAGTCGGATTCAATGATGTTGAAGTACCTTTGAAACCACATCAAGATGCAATTTTTCAAAATGGTGAATGGATACTTGATGCCGACAAATTTATAGCAGAAAGTGTTTCAAAAGAAGCTCTTGAATTTTTAAATGTGACCGATTGGAAAGTAGTTCGACATAGAGACCAGATTGATTTGAATATAACTCCCTCATTAACAAACGAAGAATACATTACCCTTTTAGAACAAAGGCAAAAAGCACGAGAGGAGGTTCTAAACAATGACATCACTAAAGAAAATTTGTCTACATTGGACAGCAGGAGCGAGCAAGCCTTGTAATGTTGATTTGAATTCTTACCACTTTGTTTTTGATAAAGACGGAAATGAATACGCAGGGAAATACAAACCAGAGGACAACCTAAACTGTTATGACGGTAAATACGCAAAACATTGTGGTGGTGGAAACACTGGATGCATTGGTTTGTCTTGCTGTGGAATGTATGGTTTTGATTTAACTCATAAACAAACAAAATATCCTCTAACTCAAAAACAGGTTGAGGCTATGTGTTGTAAAGCAGCAGAACTCTGTTTGAAATATGGAATTCAAGTTAGCGAAAAAACTGTATTTACCCACTATGAATTTGACCGAAAGAGAGCAAAACCTGAAGGAAAAACCGACATCACATATTTACTATATCTCCCTAATTTACCAAAAGAGCGTATGGGTTTCTATTTAAGAAACAAAATTCAATGGTACACACTTCAATTGAAAAAGAAAGGAAAAAAGTAATTATGGCTAATTGGAAAAAACTATGTGCAATTTGGAATTTAATTGAACCATTTGTATTGAACTTGATTAAAAAAGAAGTTCCAAAGAACATCACTAAACTCTATGAAAATCTTGCAAAGTACACACAACCTGCTATTGATAGCCTTGCTCAATTAAAAGAAAAAGCAAAAAAGACACCAAGCGAATTGGATGATTATTGCTTTAATCAAGGCGTTGATGCACTTGAAACTTTTGCAAATTACTTACTTGAACAAGTTAAATTATTGAGAAAGTAGGTTTAGATGTTTGGGTTTTCTGCTCTTGGCAAAGCGTTTTTTGATTGTATTTCAACACTAATCAACTACAAAACGGTTAGTGTTGAAAATCAAGAAACGACCTCTCTTGTGGGGGATAAAAAAGATTTAAAAAAGGCAACTAATATTGCTGAACAAATTATAGAAATTACAAGAAAGTATGAATCATCAATGTCTAAAAAAGATAGACGAAGATTCAAATCTTTAGCAAAAAGGTTTAATAAGGTGGACTAATGGCTTGGCGAGACATAATTAAAATAATGAATATTGAAAAAGGATTCTTTAAATCAACAAATAAATACGGAATTCCAGATATAAAAAAGGATGAGTTCGAAGTAAAAGAACTCATTCCATACAGGGTAGATTCAAATAGAAATGGTACAGCACATTTTTTCTTGGACGATTATCGTTTTGAGAGATGTTGGAGAAAACCGGATTCCCAAATTGAAGAACTAAAAAAATATGATGGAGTTTTATCTCCAGACTTTTCAATGTACACAAACTATCCACAAGCAATGCAGATTTGGCAGGTGTATAGAAATCGTTGGTGTGCTTGTTATTGGCAAAGTTTAGGAATAAAAGTTATTCCAACTATCAGTTGGTCAGATGAACAAAGTTTCAAATACTGTTTTTTAGGAGTTCAAAAAGGTTCAACAGTTGCAATTGGAACGGTGGGGGTTTTGAATAATGAATATGCCAAAACACTCTTTATGCAAGGTTTTAAAGAAATGTTAAAACAACTTGAACCGAAAGAGATTTTGATTTATGGAAACAAACTGAGCGAACTTGAAGGATATAAAAATATCCGTTGGTTCGATCCGTATATGAATAAGTTTATAAAAGCGAAAGGAGAAAAAACTATGGGTGGACGTGGTTCTGGTGGAGGTAAAACTGGTCGTGGTTCTGCTACTAAATCGACTCAAATACAAAATAATAAAGTTGAAGATAAGCCAAAAACAACACAAGAAAAAAGATTAGAAGCACTTGCAAAAGCTCGTGCAAAAAGAGCCGAAAATCTTAAAAATGGCATTAAAACAGAAAAGAAACCAAGAGTTAAGAAGGCAAAAATGTCAGTAGATAATACGGTTTCAGATTTAAAATCAGAATTAAGACGTAATGTTCAAACCGATGGATATATTTCAAATAGTGACTTTAGAGTTGAAGATTACGGAAACACAATAAATGTTTCAGTCAGATATTTAGGAAAATGGAAAAATCCATCTAATGCAAGAAACGAGGAAGATTATGACTGGCAAGAATTACATAAATCAAGTCAAACACAAATTAATAAAGTAGTTAAAAAACTACAAAAAGCCTCTGGAAGAAAAATAACTTGGGGTGCAAGTGAAAAGAATTGGATTGACTTTGATATTGAGAAAAAGAAAGGGGATTAATATATGGGAGGAAGAGGCTCTGGTGGTGGCAGAAGTAGTGGAGGCTCTGCTAGTAAAACAAACTCTGTTCAAGATGAACTAATACAAGGCAAAATTAATTATGCAACAAATAAAGCATATAAATATGAAGACGATGCTTATGATTATAAAAGACAAGCATCGGTAGAAAAGGCAATGGCAAACAAATTACGAAAAAAGGGAAATTTGAAAAAAGCTGAAGAATACGAAAATTTTGCTAAAGAATCTAAACGCAAACAATTGGAAGCCGAAAAGAAAGCAAAACAGTATCGTAGAGAAGCCAATAAACTTTCTAAAACAAAAGAAAAATCAATTCCAACTTCATACAAGTATGAGGGAGATAATGGTTATTCAAGAACTGTTTATAAAAGTCCTCAAAAAGCATTGGAACGCTGGAATCAATCTCGACAAAATACAGTAAGCACAGCTTATGCTGATGCCCCAACAATTGTTAAAGCACCAAGTGGTGGGTATAGTGTCGTACCTCATAAGTTGGTTAAGAAAAATAATTTAAAAGAAATTGCACCAAGTGAAATATCTAAACTGGAAGATTAATTTGTGTCTAAATGATTCGGAATAATTTAAAACAGTTCCAATTAAAAAACTTTGAGTGATGAATGTCATTGTACATAACAAAAGGAGAATATTATGGCAGAAATCAATTTACAAGAAGCATTCAAAAGCAAAGCAAAATTCAACGAACTGATGGAAGATACACCAATTCCAATCATACAAGAACTCGCTAATTATCCAAAAGCAGATGGCAAAACAATTGTTCATATTGCTGAATTAACTCAAAACGAGGATACCTTTTTTAATGTTATCGGAGATGATACAGTAATAAATTTACCTCAATCTCCCTTCATTGTTTGGATAGTTACAAACGAAAAAGAAAAAGTTATGAGAATAGTAAATCTCATTAATAAAAATGCCACAAGTGGATTTGGAATTTTTGTTTTTAAAGCAACTTTAAATGAAAATCAAATAGACATAAAATGTCTTGCAAAACCTCCAATTAAAAAAGTTTCTCAAGGTGGCAAAGCCAAAAAATTCCAACTTGAATATTGGGAAAAATATAGCGAGGTTTGTGATTCATTAGGTGAAGGTGATTATCAAGTTATCCCAAAACCTCAACATTGGCAATATCTTCCACTTGGTAAAACAGGTGTATCAATCCAATTAACCCTAAATACAAGGGACAATTTTATCGGAGTTGATTTATGTATTACAAACAATGTTCAATTATTTGAATCATTGAACAGTCATAAAACGGACATTGAACAAGCATTGGGAACTCTAGAATGGGTTAATAAATCAAACGTAAAAACAGCAAGAATACGAAAAACAGTTAATGTTGAATTTACTCAAGCTGATATTGATTCAGTAGCAAGAGCTCATATTGAAACAGCAAAAGAATTCAAAAAACTAATCAGCAAGTATTTATAAGGTGAAGATTATGAGTGAATTAAACATTATTGTAAAAAACAAAAGAACAGGTGAGGTGGTAGATTTACCACTTCATCAATTTAAAATAAAATTTCAAAAAGAATTACAACAAGCATTAATAAGTTATTCAGCAAATGAACGACAAAAAGATTTGATTAAACCACTTGGCTTTTGGAAAGATATTAGGTGCTATAAATCAGATTTCTACTTTGACCTTCGCTGGAATTTCAATAATTATGCGAATTCTGAATGGTATATCGAACGTATTTATTGAAGAGGAAAAAACATGAAAGTTATTGATTTATTAGAATATTTAAACACATTACCAAAGGAAACTCTAAATAAAGAATTGGCATATTATGATTACAAAAATAATATAGCCTACAAAAGCCCCCAAATACCGACAGTCGTTGATGAATCTGACGAGTATTACTTAGATTTAGTATTTAATATTGATGAAGATTAAATGTGTCTAAATGATTCGGAATAGTCTTAAACAGTTGATTAATCCCTCTTTTAGAGGGATTAATGTCATTGCAAACAAACAAAAGAAAGGACAAGCAAATGGCTAAACTAGAAAAAACAAAAGAACTTGGAGAAACAATAAGATTGGATTTGTATAGATTGGGTTCTCCAGACAGATATGAATTAGACGGAATTCAATTTTATCTTGGAGAAGATGAAGAATTAGAAAATGGAATCCAAATTTGTATAGACGAGGAATTTTTACCAGATTGGCAAGAACAAAACGAAGAAATAACAGGATATTCATTACAATATTTTGAATTAGATGAAGAAACAGGCGATGGGTATGTAGATATAGTATTAGAGTAAAAAATTGATACTAGCGATAGATTAATAGATAAGGAGAAAACTATGAACGAAGAATTAAAAGATAGAACAATGTTTGGAACTAAAGTTTTAAATCATCAAACTCACGAAGTTGGCTTATTGCTTTATACTTGGGTTAATGTTTTTGCTGACGGCAAAGTGTTATACGCAACATGCGTAGATAAAAATGGAAAGAAGTACAATATAGCAATGGATCTTATTTCACCACTAGAAGATTAAAAAATATTAACATGTTTGCCATGCCCTAAAATCATGCATAACATGTCCATGTAATTAGCACTGAGTCCTCCTCCAGGGACTCTTTTTATTGGAAGTTATTATTGCAAATATTAAAGAAAAACTTCAATGTAGGGATACATTGAAGTATAGAAGTGATTTATTATTAGATTTTACACTAGGGGTAAAAGTTATTTGTCTGTTGAAAGATTGTTTTTAATAATTTTATAAACATACCGTTGAGTGAATCCACACTCTAAAGCCAATTTGTTTAGAGAATATTTTGTGCCGTCATAATTATGCAAAATATAGTTCTTTTTAACTTGTTTAAAAGCATTTTTAGGGATAGCCACAGTTAATCCCGGAGCAGAAAAAATTAATTGCAATGCTGATTTAATGCCAGAAACTTCAGCAACTGTTTTTAAGTCATCGTTTGGCATATCCTCTGGTTTTATGTAATCCATCCAAGCCTTGTATTCCATTTATACCTCATTTTGTTTTGGTCTCGTCAGTTAACGCCTTACGTTAAGACAAGCAGCTTGCACCGTTAGCCGCTTGTTTCGACCTATACTGCGTATTCGCAATAAACTCTTTGTATTTCTGCCTTTGATGATACTAGAGTTTGTAACTTACCTTGATTTTTGCGTAACTTTTCAACTAGAGGTGGCATTTTATCCATCTCATTCATTTTTGCCATAAAGTCATTAACATCACATTCGAAAAATGGTTTAAAATCGTGTACTTTTACAAATAAATCAGCAATATCTACTTTGTTGTTAAGAATCGCATCTTCTACTTCTTTAATTTGTTTGTCCAATACTTGAATCGCTTTTTCGTTACTCATTTTGTCTCCTTTACTATTTATATCTTGGTCTCATCAGTTAGTGCCTAACACTAAAACGAGCAGAATGAAACTGCTCGTTTCGACCTCCAAAGGAATTAATTTGAAGCCATCATCGGAGTAAGCATATTTTCAAAGTCTCGTTTTAATTTATCTAAAATTGAGATTTTACCTTCCAAAATTTTGCAAGCCATTCTACGTTCGTATTTTGCACTCCAATTTTCTTCTTGAAGTGATGCATCAGCATATTTAACCTTTGTTTCTTTTAATTCTTCTTGTAAATCAAGCATTTGATTTTTAATCAAGCCCATAATTGCACATTCGCTGTGAGCAGATGCTTTTTCGTGCATTTTGCCTACAAATTCATTGTTCATCATCATATCTTGCATTTCAGATGACATTTCTTGTTTTTCTTCAGTTAACATCATAATTTTTTCTCCTTTTATTGTTTTGTACTAAACTGTGCGGCCACACATATTTTTCTTTTCTAAACTTGCTTTCATTCCTTTTATGCCTTGAATAACTTTTGTTGCTTTGGCTTTTGTAAGGAACATAATATCGTCAATTTTAAATTTCGATTTCAAAAATTTTCTTAAGGATTTTTTATTAAAATCTTCATCATCAAAATATGCAACTTCTTTCCATAAGCCCTCGATATATCTCAATTGAGCTTGTGTTGCCATATTTTCGTCTCGGTATAAATCGGCATATTTTTTAGGTCTTTTAACCCAATTTTCGAACTTTTCAGCCTTTGCCTCTAATACCTCAATAAAAATTCCTGCTTCTGTATCAGTTAGATTTTTAGAAGATTGAACGCCAAATGTCATAAGCATTTCACGATATAAATCGTCATCTAATCCGATAAAGTTTTTTAGGGTATGTATTTTTCTAATTTGTGAAGATGTCGCCATATTCAATCCTTAATTCGTCTAGTTGTAGTTCTCTACCATGTTTGATACCTATTTGAACCCCCAAAATAAAAATGGCAAGGGCAATTACTAAAATGTAATAACAAGTTAAGTAGTCGGGTCGGAATTTCTTACCACTCATAATAATCCCCCTATGCCATTAGTAATTTGGAAGTTTGTTTAATCACAGCATCATCGACCTCAGCCTTGCCATTCATTTTTGCAACGCTGATGCTATGAGAAATTAAATGTTCTAATCTTCTTGTGTTTCCGTTTGAATAAAGAAGATAAGTTTCTGCTAATTTTGGATTTTGATTAATAGATTCAAGTATTTTAACTACATCTGCTAAAAGTAATCTATCAATAATTTTTGTGTATTGTACTCTTGAATAAAGTTGGTCATATTGATTGTTATATCCTCTTAAATTTTCAAGAAGAATATTTCGACCAATCAAAAGAACTCCAACACCTGTTTTATCGTGTATTCTGCGAGTAATTTCTAATGCTCTATAAGGCAAGTTTTCTGCCTCATCAATAATCAAAAGTCTGCCTGATTGGTTTAATTTTCTAACAGTTTCGCCCATTAAATCATATACTGAGCCTTTGCCTGATAAACCCAATCGTCTATGAATCTCTTTTAACAACGATTTTGCTGTGTAGCCAGAATCACTTTCAATTAAGATTGCATCCATAAATTCTTTGGCATATCTTTTAACAGCAACAGTTTTACCTAAACCTGCGATACCAACACAAACACCAATTCTGCCTTGTGTGTGGCATAAACGAGCAATTTCAGAGATATATTTAATCATAGAAATCTCTACAACAGGCAAATCGTGTTGAAGAGAACGTTCTTTTTCTCTTTGAATAAAATTGTTTATGGTATCAGTAATTTTATCTGATTTAACATTGTAATTGCCTTTCATCCACATTGAAATTGTAGATTTAGCAAGCCCTGTAGCAGTAGCAACATAGGTTGTAGTTAAATTATTAGCTTCCATAAAATCACGCAATTCGGCTCTAATATCCATTTGACACTCCTTTTAAATATCTTTCATTTTCTTCAGCAAGAATTCTATCAGTCTCAAATAGATACAGAGTTTCCTCCTCTTGCTTATTTTTCTCATCTAAAAATATTGATAAATCTTGTCTGCCAAAGGCTTCCATTTCTTTGTTTTGTTGGATAACCTTATCCATTTTTGTGTTTGCAATTTTAGTAACCTTTGTTTTAGGTTTTTCATCATTAGTTGCAAATAAAGCCTTGTAATTTTCGTATTTTTCTTCTGCTGAGATATCTCTAGAATTTTCAATGTATGATTGAGCAATTTTCTTATTACGTTTTTTAATTGACATTGCTTCTTTAAATTCTTCTTTTGAAATCTTGTCTGCGTGTAAGGCAGCAACAGCTTTTACAACTTTTGCTTTACCAATGAATTCATCGTTTAAAGCATTAAATACCCACGCATCGGCATAATCTTTTATATCTCTGCGCAAATATACTTTTATTCCCTTTTTTAAGCTCATCCAATCTGCCCAATAAGTTATACCTAAAGCAGAGTCTTTTATACCATTTCTGCCAATAGTGAAATTCTTTGATGTTCTCATACAGAATAGTTTTAGAGCATCTTTTGATGGTGCAACTTTCTCAGTAAATTCTTGATAGAATAATTCATCTGGTGATAGACCTTTGTGGTTTTTACCGTTTGAATGATGTTTATTGAAAACGTCAACGATGAAGTTATCAAATAGAGTTTTAAAATCTTCAAAACTCATAATTTTGTCGTTTTTTATTTCTTCAGCAAGAATTTCTGGTCGTTCAACAACGTTGCCACCACGATAACCAACACAATGTTTAGATAACCAATTTTTGATTTTCAAGAAATCACGTTCGATTGGTTTTGTTTGTGCGTTATACGGTAGTGCAAAATGAACATTAACATTTAATTCTTCAAGCATACAAGTTGTATCTTGCTCATCTACTTGAATTTTTCTGCCACCTGCGAAGTCTTTTGAACGGTAGTCTTTACCATTATCAATAATAATATCTTCCGGTAATCCGTATTCTAAAGCTGAATTATAGAAAGTTTGGAAGATTAAATCTGAATTAGGATGATTTGTTTGTAAAATCCAACCTAGCCATTTGCCTGATTTGTAATCTCTCCAAGCAGTAACCCAAGGAAATTTCACACTTCCATCTGGCATTCTGCACGCAACATCAATTTGAGCGTGGTCAGAAACCCAAACTTTGCCGCAAATAATATTGGAATAATCTCTTTCTATGTAATTTGATTGTTTTCTATTCCAAGCTGTTACACCATTTCTAGCAATAAATATTGCTTGTTGCGGTATTTCTTTCATCATTCTTCGTCTAAATGCCATATGACTAGGAAAATCAAATTTATTAACACCATATTCTAATATTGCGTGTCCTAAAGTTATTTCCCAACAAGAATATAAAGAAGGAGCACCCTCTTTTAAATACAAACTTTTAAAATAATCGAAGTCTTCGTCATTAACAGTAGTTCTTCCATTATTATTTCCAAATCTTGAAAGTAGTCCTTTAACTCCATATTCGTAATATCTTCGTCTCATTTTTATTAAAGAAGAATATGATGTTTTATTATTTGGATTTTTAAGATTCCATTCATTAATAAAATTTTGTAACTCAACACCTTTATAAGTCGCAGACAATTTTAAAATATTAACATATTTTTTTGCTTGAGATTTAGCCCATGAAGGAGCATTTGCAAAAGATACTGTTGTTAAATTTTCATCTTCAATATTAAAATCACTTTGCTTTGGAAGAGATGAACTATGTATATAAATTAATTTTGAATTGTTCTCCCAAACTATTTTATAAATATATTTACCACCATAACAACGATTTTTAATTGTTTTCTCTGTCACATTTAAAAGACTAGAAGCATCTCTAATAGAAACCCAATTAGGAATATTTAATTTTATTGAACTTGCTTCACTCATTTATGCTGTAGTCCTTTATCTTTATTCCAAATGCTTTTTCAATAATGTAGATATCCACATCTATATTATTTTTTTCACCTGTCATATGACGACTGACAACACTTTTCGAAAGGTGCAATACTGCTTCAATTTCTTTGGATTTGATATCCATAACAGAAACGATTGTTTTTTCAATAAATTTCTTTTGACAGTTAATACAGTTGTTCATATTTTTAGGATTCCTCTCTTGATTAGTACGTTGACCTATATCAAGCAGTAATCTATTTTCGAGAATTTTATATAAACTGTTTGGTTGATTTTGCACAGCAAAATTAAACCTATATAGGCTAGAATTATTACTATTGCAGAATTTCAAACAGGTTATAAATTAATTATATTCATATCTCATTATTTTGAAATAGCAGGAATGCGTATGGCTGGGAAAATTCCCAGAACTCAATGGCTGAAATTCAAGTATAATTTATTTTTTATTTTTTACGATTTTTAGAAAAAATGTTTTTTATTCAACAACTATATATATTTGAAGTGCATAAAAAAATTAGGGAAAAGTTTATTACGAAATATTAAGCAATTAGGTTATTTTTTAAATCATCATAAAGATAATCAAAGTTTTTTTCTCTTCTCCAGATATACTCCGCAAGGCGATAGTACATAAAATTCTGATTAATATTGTGACTTTCAATTCTTGAAAGATAACAATACATTCTTTTAAATTCTCTAATTTCATCTTTGTTGTAATTCTTTTCTAATGAGGCTCTGAGTAATTTTTCACTTACAAAAACTTGATTATTGTAAATATAGAAAAATGCGAACTTATTGTAAAATGTCCTATATCTGCCGATTTGTGGTTTTTCCATAAACAAATTTATTAAATTCTTAAATTGGCGATTATAAATGTTTTTTCTAAAAAGACAGTAATAATCACAAACGCATTGATATTGTATGTTCAAGAATTTACATAATTTTTGTGGTGGTATTTCCAAACAAAAACCTTTTAAAAGAATATCAATTTCCTCATCAGTTCTATATTGAAACATCAGATGAAGGTTTTTATTATTTATATCACTTTTCTTTTTCTTTGTTTCTGCGATAGTAATTAATCCGTTTTGATTTTGAATTAAGCCTTCTTGCTCTAAATATAAAAGAATTGTTTCAATGATTTTTTCATCAATTTCAATAAATGCAGATAAATCACTAAGCGTACAACTTTTCAATCTTCGGCAGAGTTTTAATACTTTGTCTTTCATAAATTATTCCTTTCAATAATTGTTCGTCAAGTTCTTTAATTTGATTAGTTTCAGCAACCTTTTCAATTTTATTGACTACTTTTACAAGTTGTCTAAATTGATTGGTACGTGTTGCAAGATAAGTTATTGCATCATCAGTAAAATTAAGTTCTGTCATTGATTCAAGAATTTTTTTGATATCGTTTTCATCAAAATGTTCAAACTTTAATTTTTTGTAAATTCTATCTTCAAAATGTTTAAATCTAGATATTTTCTTATCCACAAATCCCATTCCGACTAAAACAATTGGTGTTCCTGTGTTATCTTGAACATCCCTTAAAATCTCAATGACATGCTTATTTCCGATGAGATAATCAACTTCATCAACTATGATTATTTTAGATTCAGATTTTAAATGTTTTAATATTAAATTGTAATTATCTTGCATCATAAAAAATGAACGTTCGCCAAGTTCTTCTGCTATTGCTTTCAATAAACCATTTTGAGTCATTTCATTATTTGCTCTAACGTAAATGGCATCATTTCTTGTTGCCCACCAAATGACAGAGTGAGTTTTACCTAATCCGTGTTCACCATAAACTAATGCGAGTTTTGGAATATTAGGCGGAAGTTTTTGAACCTCGTCAAGTAGGGCTATGAGCCATTTTACATTTTTAGTTTTTACAAATACATTTTTCATTTTTCTCCTTTCTTAGTTTTCGTATAGATTAAAATATTCATCACTTCTAATATATTGAGTAAGCCAAGTTCTATCTTCAGCATTTGTACAACCATTCTTCATAAGCCACTCATATTTTTCATAATTCGTATTGAACAATGGTCTGTTCATTTGCTGTTCACGAGGTGTTTTAACTCGTTCACGTTTTGGTTTTGAAAGTATTTTTTGAGTAGGCTCACTTAAAGCCAATTCCTCATTTACCCCTTCAATTTCAAGAACTTGTAACTCATCAGAAGTAAAATTCTTTTTGATTTGTTTAACTAATCTATTTTTTATTTGTTGTTGCTTTTTATACTGTTGTTTGTATTCTTCCATATCCTTAACTGTACCGAGTACATTTGCCATTGGGTGAACTTTTTGAACACGTTTTGCTACGCATAAGAATTCACCCTTTGAGGAATAAACAAAAATTTTAGATAAATCAAATAAACTGTAACGTATAAATACTTGTTCTCTTAAGCCTAATATCGCCTCACTTCGGTAATGCATATTTAAGAATGTTATTCCGTGCTTTGTTATTGTTCGACATTCAGTTTTCATCATCAATGTATTTAATATATTTATATTAATATGTTGTTTTTGAACTCCATCTAACATCTCTTGAATACTTTTTGAACGATCATTAGGACAAGGCTTTTTGTTGTGAAACTCTAACCACCAATTAATGTATTTAATTACTTCTTGTACTGTTGGAAGGTGATTCTTAGTTTCTTGTTGATGCATAGCGAGGTGAAATTTTTCACCACGTTTCATCCACGCAGGTTTATCTTCAATACTTGTTCCAATATATGATGGCATCATTTTTTCAAATTCTTCTTGGAATTCTCTAAAAAATCTTTCTATTACTTTTGCTCTGGCATTGTAAGGTTTAGCAAATACTGAATGAATATTTAAGTTTGCATAAACACCATTGAAACCATCTTCGTCAAAATCACAATGTTGAAAATATTTTGACTTAAAGGCTCGACCATTATCTTGATAAACTACTTTAGGAATAACTCCAAGATTAAGGATTGAGTTACGAAGTGCTGATGCTATACATTGAGTATTTTCAGTCATCATAATTTCATAACCTACAAGTGCTGTTGATTTCCAATCTAAAAAGCCAACGAGTGTTGCTCTCGTTGGCTTACCTGTAAATGGATTGATAACTTGGAAATTTAGAACATGTCCGTCAGCAATGATTATATCTCCCACTTCTATTTTAGAAATATCTCTTTCAATATATGGTTCAACTTTATCGTGGTAGGCTTTCATACCCTCACGTTTTAGAACCCATTCAGCATAGTTATTTTTTCTAAAGTTTTCAGCATATCTTTTGAATGTTAAATCACAAGGAAGATTTTCATAACCTTGCTTGCGAAGAATTTCCTTAGTTAATTTTATGGCTTTTCCATAATTAAATTTATTTTGATGTAATAGAAATCTTAAAAGAATATGTTTCATTTCATCAGTTAGAATTGTGTTATACTCTCCCTGTTTATTAAATTTATACTGAGGAACTAAACACTCTGCATTTTCATATCTTTCATAACTTTTAACCCAACGGTGAAGTGTGCCAATTGAGATTGTTCCGATAAATTTAAAAACTTTAGGTAGGTACATTCCAGAATTATATAAATCTAAAAACATTGAATCGGCTTCTTTTTTAGTTGTGAATTTCTTTCTGTAATTCAATAATGCTTTTACAATATCTAATCTTGCAAGTGAAGTTAGTCTTGCACTTTCTGATACAAAAGTCGTTGGTTGGTAATTTAGAGGTACGAGTGCTGTGGATTTGGTATTACCCTCTTGAAGTTTTTGTTGTATCTCTGGTTCTAAAGAGGAGTAAAGAATCTCGTAAGATGTTCCACCATTGACTTTTACTTCACGAGCAATATATTTACTTTCCTGTTTGTTGATTTCTAATCGTAATGAACGATTAGATTTTAAGCCTTTTGCTTCAGCTACTCTATTTATATTTATATATGTATTATTTTCATTTTCATTCATGGTAGTGACACATTACCTCTGAATTAAAAGAATTGGAACACTAATTCCGACCTTTGTGTCTGTTTTGAATCAATTAAAATTTTTCATGTCACAGGAATTTTGAAAAAAAAATTTTTCCTAATTTTTCGGCACTCTTTCGGAGCAAAATTTCAAAATGGACTGCCCGAAATAATCAAACCATTCGTAATGAGTCCTAAATAAGCCCTAAAATTAGTAATCACACGAATTTGAAACATATTGCCCGAAATAATCACACCATCCGTTAGTCCGCAAAATGAGTATTT